>Ga0233425_10011242_pt1 | contig 10529 bp, 10 predicted proteins | sample Watercolumn_Towu_2_FD_181712 | JGI IMG/M metagenome (GOLD analysis project Ga0233425, IMG submission 181712) | Freshwater microbial communities from Lake Towuti, South Sulawesi, Indonesia - Watercolumn_Towuti2014_140_MG | ecosystem: Environmental > Aquatic > Freshwater > Lake | place... | reverse complement strand
CAGGGGTTCGATTCCCCTCGGCTCCACCAAGGAAATCAATGAGTTAGCCGAACTCTCCCGAAATCGAAACCGCTCTGTCACGCACCTGTCACGCACGGGGGCGTGGCATGGGGTGTTCAGGTATGTGCGCCGGTGGTGAGGTGGCGGAGGGCCGTGCGTGACAGAATTGGGCGTGACCGCCCAACTTGAGCTGGTTACTCTCACTGATGAAGTCGCTGAAATCCGACACCGGAGATAGTCATGGCTGATCGGAAATGCGGGAAGCCCGGATGTGGAAGGAAGTTGGATCCGTGCCCGAAGTGCAATGGAAGTGGCTCAGATGGATGGGGCAATAGGTGTAAGCACTGTAACGGGACGGGCTATTTGTGTCCAAAGCACGGTGTCGATCGTTGACCCAACTAAGGGTGCCGCCGAGCGTCAGGACCATGAGGATGCGGAGTTGCGCAATGGCGCTTACGCACGTTGATAGTGGTGGCAAAGGCTATACGATCGAAAAGTCGTCACGCGGCCTAATTGTGCGTCGAAGAGACTCGGGGATTGGTTACACTTGGGGCACTCAGATTGGGTCAGTGAAAACTCTCGAGGAAGCGCTTTCGGTCATAAAGTCAGATAGCGGATCAAACTCCGTGCGTATTCGATAAAAAGAGTCCGCGTCGTTTCGAGGGGCGTTATGAACTGGCGGCGCATGGGGCGGGCAATCCTTGGCGCACTTCGCCGTATCTTGGCGGCGTTTCGAGCCTATCTGCCGCGTGCACTTGGCGGTTCTGATGTCCTACGCGGTGCCCGTGGCGGTCATAAGAAAGTGAGGATGCCACGAGGTTCGGCGCCGTGGGGCGGCGAGGGCTATGCTCCAAGGGCTCCTCTTGAGAACCCGAGGGTACAAAAGGTATTGCGAAACGCGGTGTTCTTCTTGTTTGACCACTGCGAACTTGGGGTCGTTCCGGCACAGTTCTGGGTCTTTCTCTCTGCGACTGGCGACCCAGGCGAGGCCGTTCGGCTTTTCATTCAGGCGATCGGTTGTGATCCTGATCGTGTCGGCCGCGGCGACCGCGGAGAGCGCGAAAGAGCGGCTGAAATCATCGATTTCCTCGTGATGTCGGGTGACGTCTTTGACCGGCTCTCGAAAGAGGCTCGTGAGTCTCTGGGGCGCCGTCTGGAGGCGGGCGACTATACCACGGTGCGAAATGCTGCGCGGACTGCCGCCGAGCTGCGCTCGGCCCTTGATGTGGAGGCGCGATGGCGCGGTTCGACCCTCTTGCCAAGCTTTAGCGGTCTTCTGGAAACTATTCGAAGACTGGCGGAAGATCCGCTGAAAGCAAGCCCCGACGATGCCGAGCAAGCGGCACGCCTTGCTCGCGCCTATTCTGCGGCACAAGTCGACTTCAATGAACTTTGCAAGCAATATGAGACCATAGTTGCCGAGCTTAAGCATGTCTGGGCGCGAACCGGCTGGTCCGGAGGCGCAGAAGAGTTGGCTCTGCGTAGTGCCTGCGCTGGCTTCGATACATTACGTGATGGGCTGCGCACAGTCCGAGAACTCGATATCGATCAAGTGCAATTCGCACTGGATACCATGCGCAGGCACGCAGACGAACTTGACCGACTTCTCAGAAGTGCGTTTGGTGCATCCGGAGCACGAGACAGTGGAAGCAGTTCGGGGTCGCATCGTACGGCAGGGGGTTCGGAAAAGGAGCGTTTTCTGGATGAGGCATTGGCTTACTACGGCTACTCTCGCCGTGATCTACCAACGGAAGAAGACCTGAGCTTAAAATACCGCGCCCGAATGGCTGCCTTGAAAGGACGCAGCCAATCCGACATACAGCGCGAGCAGTATCAAATGAATCCCTACCGCGATGCCATTCGTGACTTTTTACGGGATTTCAAACGTGCCGCCGCCTGAGTCTTATTTCAATGCGGCGCCTTGGCTGGTCACTCTCCTTGAGTTCACCTGGGCTGTATCGATCCGAGGGGGCGATCAAGCTTCCTGCCGATAGCGGCAGTATCTCATAAGATTCGGCCAGCCCGTTCGCACGCAATGCCTTTGCCATTGCGACGGCCCTGGCCATTCCCAGTCCAGCATTGTCGAACGGTATGGGCGCTTCGCTGTGCTGCCCGTTGATAAAAGCGGCGATCGTGAAGTCTAGATTTGCTTTGGTCCGGAGATTCGGGCCCACGGCGACTCCATCGGTGTGGCCAATTATCTCAATAACGTTGGCTTGATACGATCGCGCGTGTGCAATAATCTGTGGGACGATTTCCGTGGTGATCCTTTCAGCAAAAGACGCCGTGATTTCGGCCGAGCCAACCTCGAAGTAGTAACCGTCAGCCTCCCGCAAGATAATGATTGGTGGTTTGTCGGTGGCTCTGATCGGAGGGGATGCCCTGTCTTTGGCCTCCTTCGCCGAAAGTTGGGCTGCAACCGCGGCAGCTTTCTGTTCGGCAGCAGAAAGAGCGAGCTTGAGCTGGCTGATCTCCTTCTGCAAATCGGAATTCGTGTCGACGCTGAGAAGCACATACGCCGCGAGAATGATACAGCCGAGCATCGATGAGGTCAGAAGAAGGTAGATGACCTCCTGTCCCATCTGGGTTTGAAGCTGGCTTCGCTCGGGAACGGTAAGCATCAGGACGTGGCTCCAACCTTAATGAACCTTTCTACGCTCTCGACCGCATTCGAGAGGGCGTCCAAGAGGGCCTTGGTTTCAGACGCGGATTTAGTGAGCTTGGTCAAATCAGTACCAAGGCGTGTGGTCGCAGCGCCGGTCTTTTCGGCTGCATCGCCCAAGCTGGTGGCCCCACTCTCGACTCGCTGAAGTGCTTCCTTTGCGCGTTTGGATTCCGTCCATAAATTCTCCGCCATGACGCGTGCTGCGCCACTGACATCGGCCGCGGCCGTCTGAAAGGTCTTCACTTCCTTTTCGAGGGCGGTATTGAGAGCGGCGAGCTGCGTAGTCACGTTCTTGAGCTGGTTTGTCAGTGCATCCGCTGCTCGTGCCGCCGCATCCATCTCTGGTCCGCCGGCTTCGATAATCCGAAGATGGGCCTCTCGGATGCGAATGAACATGGCGAGCATCGGGCAGACCGCCGCAGTGAAAAGGCCCTCGATGAATACCGTGGTAACGGCGGTGAGATCCTCGATCTCGATCGTTCTCGTCGCCTGAAACCGGTCGACGGCGAGCATAATAGCGCTACCCAGGCCAACCACGAGTGAAAGGACGCCGAAGGCAACCAATGTCTCGGCTGCGACCGTGAGGTTGAACTGCCGAGTGTTACGGCCGATTACAAGAGCGACTACGGTCATGGCCACCGCAGCACCTACGGTGAGAAAGGTGAACCCATACTGTGGCAGTACGCCCGAAGATCGCCACGATGATGCAACGAAGACTGTGAACGCACTCAGCAGACTAGCAATGATCCAGATTCTGAATGCAACATTCACTTTCATGTAGTGGGCCCTTTGAGCAAGAGCGTGCCAAACGCCCGGCCGCTATGGCTCAGGGGAGTGCGTTCCATATACTCTTGAACGAAAGCCCTGCCTTTCAATCCGGCGAGCATTGCGAGCACGGCCATGTCGATCATGGCATCGCTGCCGTCGAGCTGACCCGTGCGGCCGCCCGACGCGTCGGCTAGCTCGACAAGGGCTTTGCGAGCTCTGGGACAAGACCCAACTAGAAACGTGTGAATGGGGCATTGGCTCTGGCCGAACCGCCGGGCAAGGTCAGCAGCGGTTGGCAGGTCTTTTTTTCCGAGCCCGTCGAGGTATGCACGGCTATTGTACGGTTCGTCGCCGGCAAGGAGCACCGCATCGAAGTCTCCCGCCCGTTGTATGGAGAGGAGCCCTTGCTCGATGGCTTCACCATCGTTGCCACCACCCCCCGTCGCGCTGATGTTGTTCAGCCAACCCGAGAGCTCGTTTGCTTCCGCGGATAACCGCGATTGTTCGACCAGCAACTGTGGAACGTCGTAGTCGCGATACACGAAGAGCTGCACCTGAATGGGGGCATTTGCCTCGACAAAGACACGGCTCATGATCTTCTTGATCGCGACTTTTGCCATTCCGATTAGCGACGACATGCTTCCAGTGCCGTCCAGCGCGATGGCGAAGTGGCCACGCTTACTGTTGAGAATATTCTCCGCGGTTTTGGACGCCTGGGGCTTTGTAGATTCCCAGGGCAGGCGTACACCTTCAGACTTGGCTGGGAGACCTGCCCCTGCAGAGGTTGTCGCCAAACCCTTTCCCTTGAATTTGTCGAGTTCGCTCATCACTCGCTCCTACTCGGTCAATGAGTTTACGAGACCTTAACTGATTGAACCCACACTTCGATTCGAAGTGCGACAGACCCGGCCTAGCGGTATTGCGATGCAAAGCCTCCTTCGACGCCTCACTCGCAATGAGATAGATGCAACAGCCATTGAGTACGGACTGGTCGCCGTACTGTTGGCCGTCGGCTACTTGTACCTCTTGCCCTAAGCTGGAATTCCCGACGCGCCGCCAAGCGGCAAGCTAGAGCGCGTTCGTTGGCACTGCAATACCGTTCCGCCGCTGAATCGGGTTCCGAACATCGCCTGCACTCTCTTGACCCGCCTTTGGGCGTTGGAAGATGCGCATCTATTCGGCCCAGAGGCTCTCGATGGCCGCGCGCTGCTCGGCGTGCTTGGCCGGATCGTCCTGCTTGAGCTTGGCGAGGTTCTGAAGCCTCCACCTTACAGCTGGCAGCCGGGCGGCCTGGGGCAGCCCAAGCAAGTCGAAATCCGGCTCGGCATCGTGGAGGGACAGGAGAAAATTGCGCGTCGGATCGCCGAGGCGGGATTTGATGTCGGCGATCAATCGCGCTCTGGCTTCGGCAAGAGCGGCGAGCGGGACGGCGACATTAGTCATGCCCTCGAACTCGGTTGCGTAAGGCCCGTCGAGTGGCGCCAGCGTCGGCCTTAAGAGCTCGTGGGGAGGGCGGCCCGAGCCTGCGACATAGACCTGGAAGGTCCGGAAGAGGGCGTCGGTTAGCCCCTCATTCTCGTAGAGAAGCTTGATATCGAAGAGGTCGCGCGGATGCTGCCGATCGAGGGCGGCGTGCATCTTGCCGCCGAAGAGGTCGCCGAAAGAAGCGACAAGAGCTTCGACGAACCCGAAGCGGTCCTCGACAGAGGGCATGAAGGGACGTCGGGCCGGCGCGTGCACGACGCCGCGCGCAACGGGTGACACTTCGATCTTGATCTCGGCGGCAGCGCGCCTGGCGAGCACTCGGGTCTCGCCGCCTCCGCCACCCGCTACCCGCTGCGCGCGCGTACCTGGAATGGTGGCTTCTATCCGGCCGCGAATGCGCTCGAGGGCCGCGTCGATCTCGGCCAGGCTTTCCGCGCGATCCTTTATGGGCAGGAAGACAAGATCGATGTCGACGGAGAGGCGTGGCAGATCCCTGCAGAAGAGGTTGATGGCCGTGCCGCCCTTCAAGGCAAAGCACGCCTCCTCCGATACGACGGGAATGATGCGGGCAAGGAGCTCAACCTGCCGCTCGTAGCGTTCATGGGCCACGGGTTGCCTCCGCTCTGGGAGCCGCATACTCGGGCGGCACCGTGATGCGGTAGCGCGGGTGCAGCTTGCCGCCCTTGACGAGGGAGCGGTCTCCCTTGCCGAGGTTGATCGCGTCCCGGTGCACATGCTTGCGCCAAGCATGGTCGTGCCGATCGGCGAAGACGAAGAAGAGGCGCTTGACCTTGACGGACGTGCATGCGGCGAGGAGCGCGGTGAGCTTTCGCGGCCTCAACGTCGTCAGGCTTTCGAACGTGACGTCGAGCGTATGGAAGCTCGCGCGTTCCGGCAGCTCGTCGAGAGCCTCCAGGATGGCGCGCTCGGGCGAGGATGCGCGGAGAGGCCATTGCCACCAGGGGCCGGACGCGGGGCCTGCAGCGGGTTGCTGGTCCGTGCTTTGCTCGTCGTCGACGCCGAGCGTCAGGCCGCCGAAGAGCTTGAGGGGCCGGAGCGTGAAACGCGCATTCGCCGGCACCCTGCTGACCCAGGCCGGTATGCGCTCGCCGTAGAGATACACGGGCTCCTGGCCGCCAAGGCGCAGATAGTGCGCGTAGCCCCTTTGCTGGAGGGCTGTCATGCCGCCGACGTGGACGGAATAGCCCATGACGCGCTGAAGGGAGAGGACGAGGACCTGCCAGTCGAGGGGCTCCTGATCGGGATGCTGGAGGGGACGGCGATAGAGCCCGTGAGCGACGTGCTGCAACCAGCCTCGGCGTGCATAGTCATGGATGGAGGAGCGGCGTAGCTCGCGGGTGCTGAGCCAGCGCGAGTCGACAAGGAAGCCCGGCGGAACGGCTTGGAGGAGGGTCTTTAGCTTGTTGTGCCTTTGCTCGTTCATAGCGGACAATATAGCATATCTCTAAAGTTGTGACCAGAGATACTTTAGCAAGCATCATAAATGTCCGCTTATGGCGGACTTTATCTCTAAACTTAGAAGAGCGGGGCAGGCAGACGCCCGTCCGCGCGTTCATATCTCTCGCCCCAGATCCCTGCCCTCGTTCCGCTTCCTCCACTCCGCCATCTCGCGCCGGGTCTGCTCGGCGCGGGAGGGGGCTGGGGCCGCAGGCGCCGGATCGACGGCGTTGTGGAATTGCTGCTCGACGGCGGGAGGGGGAGCCTCCCGGTGTAGTTCGGGCTGGTGGAACCTCGTGGGTTGCGGAGCAGACTCGGGCGCGCGATGCGGTCCAGGCGCCGGCTGCTGCGCGCGCACCGGCTCTGCCGCCCTGTGGAGCTCCCTCGGCGCGTTGGCGCGGTCCTCAGCCAAGCTGGCCTTGGCCAGCTCGAACAAGATCGTCTTCCGGCGCGCGGCGAGACCGTCGCGTTCGCTGTGGCGCTCGGCGGTGTGGCTGACCTTCCCCAGGCTTTTCGGACCAGGTATAACTTGAGAGACTGCCCTCCATCAGGGAGGCAGGCATGCGCAGCGACAGAGTTGGTCGCGGAGTGAGGCTCAGCCCGGGCGGATCAGGCGCGCTTTCGCGGCCTTATCCGCCGCTTCTCCGAGATCGGGCCAAGGGGCGGATTACGCGCAGCTCAATCCGCCCTGCGCGTTACGTGCTACGTGCTGCTCAAGGGTGCGACAACGGACGGGGACGTCATCGTCACGGCCGTACGCCTCCTTCAAGGTATCGAGGGCGTGAAAGGCGTCAAGAGCAACGTCAGCCACGTTGCGTTCGTCCCGCAAGTCCCCTGAGTGCCCGCGAGCGCGGGCGCGGAAGGCTACCGGAGTGTGTCATGTCCGAGTTGAGCGGCAAGGTTGCACTCGTCACGGGGGTCAGCGGCGCCGGCCAGGTCGGCATGGCCGTGGCGGAGGCGTTCGCCAACAACGGGGCGAGGCTCGCGATCGCGGCGCGCAACCGGGACAAGATCGAAGGCCGGGCCCGGGAGCTCGGCGCAGGCGGAGTGCGCGTTCTGTCGATCGCCGCCGATCTCACGGATGAGCGGCAAGCGGACGAAGCGATTGAGCGCACCGTTCGCGAGTACGGGCGCCTCGATGTCCTGGTCAACCTCGCGGGCGGGCTGACGCGCTACAAACCGGCCGTCGAGCACACGACGGGCGACTGGCGGCAGGAAATCGACAATAATCTCCTGTCGGCATTCTTATGCTCGCGCGCGGCCTTCGGGCCTATGCGAGAAAGCGGGGGCGGAAGCATCATCAACTTCGCGCGCGCCGGCCAGCCGCAAGCGAACATGGTCGCCTACAACTGTGCCAAGGCCGGTATCGAGGCGCTGACGAGAACGCTGGCACTCGAAGGCCGCGATGCCCGAATCAGGGTCAATGCCGTGGCGCCCGGGCTCGTGGATACTCAGTCGAATATCGAGGCCATGAGGCCGAAAGACCTGAGCCACTGGACCAGGCGCGAGGATATCGCCCGTGTCACTCTCTTTCTCGCCTCGGACGCCTCGGCGGGCGTGACGGGAGAGGTACTGGCCGTCACGGGGTGGGGAATATAATGTGGCAGGGCAGAACGATGGTCCGATTTTCCGACCGGGAAGGGGCACCATGGCCACAATCAAAGACATCCTCAGCAAGAAGGGCCGCGAAGTCTACCATACCCATCCCGATGCGACCGTGCTCTCCGCACTTCGCATCATGGCGGACCGGGGCGTCGGGGCCCTCGTCGTGCTCGACGACGGCCATCTGGCCGGAATCATCACCGAGCGCGATTATGCCCGGAAGGTCGTGCTCATGGGTCGAACCTCTCCGGCAACTCTGGTCAAGGAGATCATGTCGCCCAAAGTCATTTGCGCCCGGCTCGACCAAACCGTGGAGGAGTGCATGGCCGTCATGACGGCCAGGATGGTGCGCCATTTGCCGGTGCTCGACCATAAGAGCGTCGTCGGCGTCGTCTCCATCGGCGATCTTGTGAAGTGCATCATTGCCGATAAGAGCTTCATCATCGCGCAGCTCGAGCATTATATCCAGGGTGGCCGCTGATCGATCGTCCGCGCACCTTACAAAGCTGCTTGCTTTAGCCTCGCGACCCGGAGAACGCTGGCAGATGCCCGATTGCACAATTTCCTCCTACCTGCTCGAGCGGCTGAAGCAGGCCGGCCTCAAACATGCCTTCGGCGTTCCGGGCGACTACGTGCTGACCTTCCTTGACCGGCTCATCGCATCCGGCATCGAGTTCGTCGGGACGTGCAACGAGCTCGACGCGGGATATGCCGCCGACGCCTATGCGCGGATCAAGGGCATCGGATGCATCTGCCTCACCTGGGGCGTGGGCGGGTTCAGTGCAATGAATGCCGTCGCGGGGGCTTATGCGGAGCTGGTCCCGCTGGTGGTTCTCATCGGGGGGCCACGCACCACTCAAAGACGGTCCACCATGCTCCTGCACCACGGCGTCGGCGATGTGTCGACCACTCAAAGGACCTTCTCGCATATCACGGCCGCCTGCGTGCTTCTCGACGACCCTCATTTCGTGCCGGAGCGCATCGATTATGCCATTGGCCGCTGCATTGCGGAGAAGCGTCCCGTCCTGATCGAGATCCCGGCGGACATGGTCGATCGCGCCTGCCGACCTCCTGGCCCCCATCTCGCGCCGGAACGGCCGCGCTCCGATCCTGACGCGCTCGAGGAAGCGCTGGAGGAGGCGATGACCCTGCTCGGCAGCTCCCGCCGCGCCGTGATCCTGGGCGGCGTGGAGCTGCACCGATACGGCTTGATGGACGAGTTCCGCCGTCTCGTCGAAGCAAGCCACCTGCCGGTCGCGACCACCCTCCTCGGCAAGGCGGTGATCTCCGAGCGTCACCCTCAGGCCATCGGTGTCTACGAAGGCGGAATCTCGCGCGGAGAGGTTCGCGACATCGTCGAGAGGGCCGACGTTCTCCTCTGCCTCGGGGCCTGGATCAGCGACATCAATTTCGGTGTCCACACGGGGCGGCTCGAGGGGCGGCGCATGATCCTCGCCAATTCGGGACGCCTCAAGATCAGTCAGCACGTCTATGAGCCCGTCTGGATCGGCGATATCGTGACGGGACTGGCCGACCGCATGCCTGCGGCCGGGCTCACTCATCCTCCCTTCACCTGCGTCTCCGAGCTTCTGGACACGCGCTTTAGCGCCGAGCCAGGCCGGGCCCTCACCATGGACCGCGTCATGAAGCGCATCAATGCCCTCATCGGCGAGAGCTCGATCGTCATCGCCGAGACTGGCGACTCGCTGCTTGCGGCGGCCGATCTCGTCATGCACCACGACGTGGGCTTCATCGGACAAGCCTTCTATCTGTCCATCGGCTACGCTCTGCCGGCCACGCTCGGGGCCGCGCTCGCCGAGCCCGCAAAGCAGCCTCTGACGCTCATCGGCGACGGCGCGTTCCAGATGACGGTCCAGGAGCTCTCGACGCTCTGCCGATTGAAGTGCAACGCGATCCTAATGCTGATGAACAACGACGGCTACACGACGGAGCGGGTCATTCACGAGGGCCCTTACAATGACATCCAGCCTTGGGCCTATCACAAGCTTCCAGATGTTTTCGGCGGGGGCTGGGGCCGGCGCGTTACCACCGAGGATGAGCTGGAGGATGCCCTGGCGCGGGCACGCGGGAGCAACGAGGGCCCGGCGCTCATCGAGATCATGCTGGACCGGTCCGACATCACGGATTCGCTGCGACGGCTCGGAGCCCATCTCTCGCCCGACAAAAAGCTTTAGCCCGGAGGGTCCCGGCTGCGGCTACAGCATCTCCTCCTCGTCCTCGAGGACCTGGTACTTGGATTTGGGCCGCCACGCGGCCACGCTCTCGCGGTAGGGGGCGTAGACGCTCTCGAAAGTCCCGAGGGCCACAACGCCTTGATCGTTGATCACGGCGAGCGGGCGCGCGCCATCGCCCTCGAAATCGGTGCGCGACCCATCGGCCAGAATGAAGATGGCCCGGCCGTCGCGGATCCTGTCGGCCACACCCAGCGCCGCGGCCGTTCGCCAGGCCGCCTCGCCGATCGCCAGCGCGACGCAGCGCTCCCACGACGTCACCTTGCCTGCCGGCTCGACGCAAAAATCGCCTCGAGACG
>Ga0233425_10011241_pt1 | contig 10529 bp, 6 predicted proteins | sample Watercolumn_Towu_2_FD_181712 | JGI IMG/M metagenome (GOLD analysis project Ga0233425, IMG submission 181712) | Freshwater microbial communities from Lake Towuti, South Sulawesi, Indonesia - Watercolumn_Towuti2014_140_MG | ecosystem: Environmental > Aquatic > Freshwater > Lake | place: Indonesia... | reverse complement strand
AATCCAGAATTGATTTTGGAGACATCGTCGATCTTGTCCCTGTACTGCGTGGACCATCCGGCCGGATCCTCCGGCTGCGCGTTGTTGGGACAAGAAAGACATTGGTTGTGGGGAAGGAGCTTGAAATCAGACGCTGGCTTTCAAAGAGTCACCTCTACAGCTCTGCATTCGTCGTCGACGTGCAACGGGATCGGGACGGCAAGCCTGCAAAGTTTGTGCTTCGGGGAGCAGGGTGGGGACATGGAGTCGGACTCTGTCAGATCGGCGCAGCGGTGATGGCGGCGAAAGGCAAGAAAGCGGAGGAGATTGTTCTCCACTACTTCCCCGGTGCGCGGTTGCAGCGATTGTACTAGGGTCGTGCAGGAACACGGAATCGGCAGGCACGCTCACGATGCAGTTTGACTTCTGGCGCGGAGCCAATGCCGTTGTCGGTTGACAGTGTTTCACCATCTGGTTGATCAATGGAGGCGGCATGGAATCGAAGGATCGAAGACCGAGAGGTCCATGGACGTGGATCCCCACACTCTATTTTGCCCAAGGGATCCCGTACGTTGTCGTGATGACGGTCTCGGTTGTGATGTACAAGCGGCTGGGGATCTCGAACACAGACATCGCGCTTTATACAAGCTGGCTCTATCTCCCCTGGGTCATCAAGCCCCTCTGGAGCCCTCTCATTGAACTCTTCAGAACGAAGAGGTTTTGGATCGTAACCCTCCAGTTGATCATTGGAGCGTCGCTCGCGGCTGTCGCGCTCACCATTCCGCTTCCGTCATTCTTCCAGTACACGCTCGCGATCTTCTGGCTGATGGCGTTTTCTTCGGCAACGCACGACATTGCTGCAGACGGCTTCTACATGCTGGGGCTTGAGCAACATCAACAGGCGGCGTTCTCAGGCGTCCGCAGTACGTTCTACCGCGTGGCGATGATCACGGGCCAGGGTCTCCTGGTGGTGCTCGCCGGAACAATTGAGACATCGTCCAGCCTCCCATCCAACGAGATTTCCGTTCTCGTCCAGCGCGACGCAGTTGTGGCAACACATATTGATCCGCAACAGAACACTCTTCCGGCCGAGACGCCAATCCAGATCGTCGCAGAGCCTGTGCAGGTGAAGGTGCGTATGGAGCCGCGTCCCAAGAAAGAGGTCGATTCGCTCGTGGCTCTCGCAAAGGCGTGGAATGTGCGTCACGGATTCGCGCTCCCCGAAGAGAAGCGCTCGCCGGAGGAAGCAGGGTGGTGGGAGCGCACGATCAGTGCTCCGCTTGCAGAGTTCACAAGAAGCCATTTCGGAGAGCAGAAGGAGCCGGCTGTCTCGGCAGCATTGAAGGGAGATATCGGAATTGTGGCTCTGCGATTGTCGGGTCCTCCCGAAGAGGAGGGAGGGCGAGCCGTGACGTTTGGCCGAGTCTCCGGCGATAATAGCATCAAGATCGTCGAAGGAGAACGCCTCACGCTCTCGCAGGGCAACTGGCAGACACCTGCGCTTGTGGTTGTGCAGGCAGACGCGAATTTGAAGCAGGAAACCTCCGCGACCTTTCTGGCGAAATCCGGCAACATACCTCTCGCATGGTCGGTCACCTTTGTCGTCCTTGCCGTTCTGTTCACGCTCTTCTTCCTTTATCATCGGATTTTCCTTCCGTATCCGGCGACAGATGGTCATGGTGGTACGGTCGGACTCCGGAGTTTCTTCTCGGAATTTTTCAGAATCTTCCAGCTCTATTTCAAGAGGAAGGGCATCCTGATCATCCTGGCGTTCTTGCTGTTCTACAGGTTCGCCGAAGCGCAGCTCGTGAAACTCGTCACCCCGTTTCTGCTCGATCCGCGCGATATCGGCGGGCTCGGACTCACCACGAGCGAGGTCGGCATCGTGTATGGTACCGTCGGGATTATTGCGCTGACGTGCGGAGGGCTCCTCGGCGGCTACGTGGTCTCTCGCCAGGGGCTCAAGTTCTGGCTGTGGCCGATGGTGTTCATCATCCACCTGCCGGATCTCGCCTTCATCTATCTTTCGCATGTTCAGCCTGAGAGTTTCCTCCTGATCAATGCGGCGGTTGCCTTTGAGCAGTTTGGGTACGGTTTCGGATTCACAGCGTACATGCTGTACATGATCCTCGTTTCCGAAGGCCAGCACAAAACTGCTCACTACGCAATCTGTACAGGATTCATGGCGCTTGGGATGATGATACCGGGCATGTTCAGCGGATGGTTACAGGAACTCATCGGTTACCGGCACTTCTTCATTTGGATCATTCTCTCAACGATTCCCGGATTTGCCGTGGCAGCATTCGTTAAAATCGATCCGCAGTTTGGGAAGAAGGTTGAGAAAGCAGGGGCGTGATTCGGTTTGATTCTCTGGTCAATGCTTCGTACTTTTTTTCTCCCAATTGAGAAAACCCGCTGTCCTTGTACCGCGGTGCACTCGGTCGTTTGAACCAAAGACATTCTGGAATCCTCATGCATCAGACACTTCTGTCCATTGCCATTTCGCTTGCGATTGTCCATGGGTGCAGCGCTCAGCACTTTGCCTCCCGAGTCGAACCGGGGGCTGCCTTCACATCGCCGGCGTCGGCGTGGATCGAGTCCACTCTCAACCGCCTGACCCTTGAAGAGAAAGCCGCACAGCTCGTATTCTATGCGACTCCGGCAAGCTATTTGGCGGAGAATTCCGAACGCTGGCGCGAGCTCGAACGGTACGCCGCCAAAAGGAAGATCGGCGGATTTGTCTTCTCGATCGGCGACGTCTATGAATATGCAATGCAGCTCAATCGTCTGCAGAAACTGGCGACAGTGCCTCTCCTGATCGCCGGCGATTTTGAATATGGAGTAGCCATGAGGGTCCGGCATGCGACGACATTTCCGCGGGCGATGGCAATCGGCGCGACGCGTGAAACGCGCTACGCATACGAGGTTGGCCGTATCACAGCTCTCGAGGGTCGCGCACTCGGTGTGCATCAGAACTATGCCCCCACCATTGACGTCAACAACAATCCGCGCAATCCCGTTATCAATACGAGGTCCTTCGGCGATGACGTGAAGCTTGTGAGCGCGATGGGCGCTGCGTTTGTCAAAGGCTCACAAGACGGGGGGATGATCGCGACGGTGAAACACTTTCCCGGACATGGAGATACGGATGTAGACACGCATCTCGGACTCGCAACGCTCAGCTACAGCAAGAGTCGCTTTGATGCCGTCGAGTTCCCTCCCTTCAAGGCGGCCATCAATGCAGGCGCAATGTCGGCGATGGTCGGACATATTGCCGCTCCCTCGATTGATGCTGCGCCCGGCATCCCTGCCACGATCTCACGGAGAATTACGACTGATGTTCTACGCAATGAACTGCAGTTCAATGGATTGATCGTGACCGATGCGCTGGAGATGCGTGCGATTTCGTCGCGCTACGGTCCTGGGGAGGCGGCGGTTCTGGCACTGAAGGCCGGAACTGATATCGTGCTCATGCCAGAGGACATCGACCTCGCGGTCGATGCCATCGTTGCAGCCGTGCGAAGGGGTGAGTTGGAGGAAGCACGGCTCGATGCATCTCTCTCACGTCTCTTGGCATTAAAGCAGTGGGCTGGGTTGGACCGCGAGAAGATGGTCGACCTGAACTCTGTCGCACGCATCGTGCATGCGCCGGAACATGAAGCCCTCGCGACAGAGATCGCCAGAAAGGCTGTGACGGTGCTTGGGAATGAATCATCAATACTTCCGCTCTCACCACGCGACAGCCGAAAGGTGCTCGATATTGTCATCACTGACACCGAAGATCCGCGCACGGGTCGACATTTTCACTCGCTGCTTCAGAACCGCCGTCTCGATGCTGACTTCGCGAAGGTTGACAGCCGGAGCAACGAAACAGAGATCCAGGCCATCGTGGAGAGCGCGAAGAATGCAGATCTTTTGCTGATTCAGACACATCTCTCTGTGCGTTCGGGTACAATGTCCGGCTTCGTCAGCGGGAAGCAGCGGGATTTCGCTTTACGGCTCGCCTCGTTAGGAAAGGAGATGATCGCAGTCTCGTTCGGCAATCCGTACGTTATTATGGAGCTTCCGAAGGTAGGCGCCTACGTCTGCGCATATTCTGATGCGCCAGTGATGCAGGAGGCTGTTGCCGAAGTCGCATTCGCAGAAGCACCGGCTTGTGGGAAGCTCCCGATCACAATCCCCGGCCGATACAAGTTTGGTGAAGGCGTTCAATACGACAAGACGCGCCTTCGCAGAGGTGAACCGGAAGAAGCCGGCTTCACGCGTGACGGTCTCGAGAAGGTCGACGAGGTCGTGCAGAAGGCGATCAGAGATTCCACGTTCCCCGGAGCCGTTCTGCTCATCGCCCTAAATGGAATCGTCGTTCATGAGAAAGCGTATGGAACGTACGACTATGCTCCCTACTCCAAATCCATCGAGACCAATTCGATCTTTGATATGGCTTCCGTCACGAAAGTCATTACGACAACGAGTGCGGCGATGCGCCTTGTCGGAGAAGGGAAACTCAGTCTCGATGACAAGGTCGTCAAGTATTTTCCGCAATTCGGCGTGAACGGAAAAGACCATATCACGGTCTACAACCTACTCGTACACAACTCTGGCCTTGTCGGATGGGGGAAATTCTATGAAAAAGCGAAAAGCCCCCAAGAACTCCTCGATACGATTTTTGCAGCACGCATGACGTACAAGACAGGCGACACGACCATCTACAGCGATTTGGGCCTTATCACGACCGGCAAGATCATTGAGAAGATCACCGGAGCGGCGCTGGATCGGTACATGGACTCAGTGTTTTTCAGGCCTCTTGGAATGACGAGCACGATGTTCAATCCGCCGGAGCGGCTCTGGAACAGGGTGATGCCGACCGAAGTTGACACATTCTGGAGGAAAACCGGAAAGGCGGTGAGGGGAACCGTTCACGACGAAAACGCGTGGGCTCTGGGAGGAGTCGCCGGACATGCAGGCCTCTTCTCGACGGCACCGGACCTGGCGATCATTCTGCAGATGGTTCTCAATGGGGGGATCTACGGCGGGGAACGTTTCCTCAAGGAAGATGTCGTTCGTCGCTTCACAACACGGCAGTCGGAAAAAAGCTCGCGGGGAATCGGTTGGGATACGAAGGCAAGTCCGAGATCGTTTGCCGGAAGATACATTTCTGACAAAGCGTTCCTCCACACCGGTTTTACCGGCACCTCTGTTGTCGTGGATCCGACAAGAAACCTCATTGTCGTGTTTCTCACGAACCGCGTGCACCCTACACGGGCAAACCAGAAACTGACCTCTGTGCGGCCGGCAGTCCATGAGGCCGTCGTGAAAGCATTAAAAGAAGAACAGAAATAATCAGACAAGTAAAGGAAAAGCGTCATGGCAATCTCTCAGTTCAAAAACGAAGCACTTGTTGATTTCACCAAGCCTGCAAATAAGAAAGCGATGGAACAGGCGTTGGCCAGGGTGAAATCGAGACTTGGCCGCGAGTATCCCATCGTCATCGGTCGTGACGAAATCATAACACCGAACAAGCTCACGTCAATCAATCCTTCGAATCCCTCCGAAGTCGTCGGTGTCTTTCAGAAGGCCGATGCGTCAATGGCGAACAAGGCTATGGAGGTTGCGGAGGCTGCTTACGAGAAATGGAGATTCGTCGATCCGAAGAAACGTGCGGAGGTTCTCTTCAAGGCCGCAAAGATCATGCGGAAGCGCAAACACGAGTTCAGCGCAGTCATGGTGTACGAAGTCGGGAAGACATGGCCTGAAGCAGACGCGGACACGGCTGAAGCGATTGACTTTCTTGAATTCTACGCGCGTGAGACGTTGAGGTACGCTGCAACACAGCCTGTCACGAAAATCCCGACGGAGAAGAACGAACTCGTGTATATTCCGCTCGGTGTTGGGCTTGTTGTGCCACCGTGGAACTTCGCGCTTGCCATTCTTACCGGCATGACGTCGGCTGCAATCGCCACAGGCAACACGGTGTTGCTGAAGCCTTCAAGCGATTCGCCGCTCACAGGGTGGATGTACTTCGACCTGATGCGCGAAGTCGGTGTCCCTCCGGGTGTGATCAACTTTGTACCTGGTCCGGGTGGCTCGTTTGGCGACGCGCTCGTTGCGCATCCCAGGATACGATTCATTTCCTTCACCGGCTCGAAAGAGGTAGGCACCCACATCAACGAGCTGGCGGCAAAGGTTCAACCCGGACAGATCTGGCTGAAACGCGTCGTTGCCGAGATGGGCGGAAAGGACTCCATCGTCATTGATGATCAAACCAATCTTGAAGCAGCCGCGACAGCAACCATCGCCTCCGCGTTTGGCTTCCAGGGTCAAAAGTGCTCTGCCGCTTCACGAGCGATCGTCGTCGGGAAGGTCTACGAAAAATTCGTGGAACTGATCCGCGCCAAGGCATCGAAGCTCACTGTCGGGGCGGCTGAGAATCCCTCGAACTACATGGGCCCGGTGATCAACCAGGGATCGGAACAAAAGATCCTCGAGTACATCCGCAAAGGGCTCGAAGAAGGCGGACGCCTCATTGCCGGCGGACGGAAGGCGGAGGGGGCGGGGTTCTTCGTTCAACCGACGGTGATTGCGGACGTCGCTCCGAACGCGACAATCGCGCAAGAGGAGATCTTCGGACCGGTTCTCGCGATCATCAAGGCGGACGATTTCGATCACGCGCTCGAAATTGCCAACAACACCGAATTCGGACTCACCGGCGGCGTCTGGACAACGAACCGGAAGAAGATCGAGAAGGCGAAGAAACTTTTCCACGTCGGAAACTTCTATGTCAATCGGAAGATCACGGGTGCGATGGTTGGCGTACATCCGTTCGGCGGGTTCAATATGTCGGGCACCGACTCAAAAGCCGGCGGACGGGACTACCTCCTGCTCTTTCTGCAGGCCAAATCGATTTCGGAGAAGGTGAAGTAGACCGCCAAATCCAACGACGGGGAAACGGTCGGAGCGTCAATGAACTCTCCAGACTATATCCATTGCAGCAATTGCGGCGACGAAATCACGAGAGACAGCGATTTCTGCCCTCATTGTGGTTCTCTTTTCTCAGAGGCTGGAAGCGTCCAATGTGATGAGCATCCGGACAAGGGAGCTGAAGGGATTTGCATCATCTGCCGGACGCTTTGTTGTGGATCATGTGGGAAGGAGGTCTCGGGGAAGTTCCTCTGCGGGACTCACAAAGGAATCGAAGTGCAGCAGGACTGGGCCCGGATCTTTCAGTCGTCTGAGATCAACGATAGCGCGCTTGTGCAGGCATTCCTTGAGTCCAATGGCTACAAGGTCCTTGTCCAGAATTTCGATTCAGCAGGATATGTCTGGGAAGGTGGCGGGGATTCCCCGATTTCCCGGAGCGCGTTGAGCAAGCCGGCCAAAGTGTTCGTCCCGATTCCGGAATTCCTCAAAGCAGAATCGGCGCTGGAGGAGTGGGAATCGGGAAGAGTCGATGCGCAGGAAGACGAAACGGATAACACGCAATAGTCATCAAGGAGACACGATGAAAATTCATGAGTATCAGGGCAAAGAAATTCTTAAGAAGTTTGGTGTGCCGGTGCCTATTGGAAAGGTCGCATTTACCGTTGACGAGGCGGCGCGTGCTGCTGAGGCGATCGGAGGGCCCGTCTGGGTTGTCAAGGGACAAATCCACGCAGGCGGGAGAGGGAAGGGCGGAGGCGTGAAGTTGGCGCGAAGCGTGGATGAGGTGCGCGATCGCGCATCAGAGATCCTTGGCATGCGCCTGGTGACACATCAGACCGGACCGGAAGGCCGCATCGTGAAACGACTCCTGATTGAGCAAGGGATGAACATTTCGAAGGAGATGTATGTTGGGGTCACACTCGATCGCGCACGGTCACAGAATGTCGTGATGGTGTCGACGGAAGGTGGTGTGGAGATCGAGAAGGTCGCAGCTGAAACACCGGAGAAAATTCTGAAGGAGTATGTCGCTCCTTCAATCGGTCTACAGAACTTTCAGGCGCGGCGGCTCTGCTTCGGGCTCGGACTCTCGGGCGAAGCGTTCAAGAATGGAGTCAAGTTCCTGCTCGCACTCTACAAGGCATATGAAGCGTCTGATGCATCGCTCGCGGAGATCAATCCGCTCGTCATCACTCAGGAGGGTGCTGTCCTCGCCCTTGATGCAAAAATGAATTTCGATGACAACGCTCTCTACCGGCATCCGGAGGTCGTCGCAATGCGCGATCTGGATGAGGAAGATCCGCTCGAGATCGAAGCATCGAAATCGAATCTCAACTATATCAAGCTCGACGGAAATGTTGGCTGCATGGTGAACGGAGCCGGTCTCGCGATGGGCACGATGGATATCATCAAACTCGCTGGCGGTATGCCCGCGAACTTCCTGGATGTCGGAGGAGGCGCGAGTGCGGAGACTGTCGAGGCGGGATTCCGCATCATCCTCAAAGACCCGAATGTCAAAGCGATCCTCATCAATATTTTTGGCGGAATTGTGAGGTGTGATCGCGTCGCAAATGGCGTCGTCCAGGCCGCCAAGAATGTGCACGTGGCAGTGCCGATTGTCATTCGTCTCGCCGGCACGAATGCAGATCTCGCCAGCGAGATTCTGAAGAACTCCGGCTTGAGCTTCCTCGTGGCCGGCAGTCTGAAGGATGCCGCGGAAAAAGTCACAAAGGCGATTGCGGCGTAGCATCCAATTTCATTATTCGGAACTCAGGATTCTGAAGTCGACATTCACTTTGCCTCATTGTTCCTGGTCCCGCTGCGGCTCGCTGTTTTAACGCTCGTGACGAATATCGAAATCAGCTCGTCACATTCCTCGAGTGCTTCGTGGTAGCAATCTCGCGGATCGTCCGAACACAGTCTTTCGGCGATGCGTAGTGCGACAGAAGTTTCTCGCAGCTCCTTCAGTACAACTCTGAGCTTGTGGATGAAGTCACCCCTGGATTCTGCTCCCTGCGCTTCTCCGTAGTTGAGTGCCGGCGAAGTTCCTGAACGAACCATTTGACTACCTAAATGATTGCCGGCTTTCGTGGGGGGGAGTGACTCAACTATCTTGATGATGCTGACAGCGAAAGTGATGAGTCTGTCCTCCAGCTCGTGGGTTTTCGAATTCATCTGGTGTGGTCCTTTGCACTGAGTTTGTGAACGCGCAATGAAATCTAAGTTGGGCGAAGGATTCGGTGAAGAGAATTCGATTTGCCGACTTGGCCTCGCGAATGTCGAATAATGAATATCGATTTCTGATCGTCGAGTCAATGTGATGCCCTGGAACCCCTCATACGAGCCCGTCATTGGCCTTGAAGTTCATGCCCAGCTATTGACGAAGTCGAAAGCGTTTTGTGGGTGTTCCACGAACTTTGGTGCGGAGCCGAATTCGAACGTCTGCCCGGTCTGCCTGGGAATGCCCGGGGTTCTCCCAGTCCTGAACAAAGAGGTCGTTGAGTGCGTGATCCGCATGGGGCTGGCGACTCACTGCTCGATTGCCCCGCGATCTGTCTTTGCCCGCAAAAACTACTTCTATCCCGATCTCCCCAAAGGGTATCAGATTTCGCAGTATGAGGAACCCATCTGTTCCCGTGGATCGGTCGAAATTGAATTTGAGGATGGGACGACGAAGACCATCGGCATTACGAGAATCCATATGGAAGAGGATGCCGGAAAATCGATCCACGACCAGGCGGCGGACACGCTCGTCGATGTGAATCGCTGCGGGGTTCCTTTGATCGAGATCGTGAGCGAGCCGGATATGCGCTCCCCGCGAGAAGCATATCTGTACATGAACAAGATCAGACAACTTGTGACGTACCTTGGCATCTGTGACGGAAACATGGAGGAGGGAAGTCTGCGCTGCGATGCAAACGTGTCGGTCCGCAAAAAGGGGGAAACGCAGCTCGGCACCAAAACTGAAGTCAAAAACATGAACTCCTTCCGGTTTGTCGAGAAGGCGCTGGAGTACGAGATCAACAGGCAAATTGATCTCCTGGAGCAAGGAGAGAGGGTTGTTCAGGAGACTCTCTTGTGGGATCCGGATCGCAGCATCGTCGTCCCGATGCGCTCCAAAGAAGAGGCACATGACTACCGCTATTATCCAGATCCGGATCTCGTCCCCGTGATGGTTGATGAGAAGTGGATCGCTCGCGCTGCGGCCTCGCTTCCGGAGGATCCGGCAATTCGACGAAACAGGTTTGTGACGGCGTTCGGGCTGCCAAAGTATGATGCAGATGTCCTCACGACGGAAAAACCTCTTGCCGACTACTTTGAGGACGTCGTCAACAGCTTGAATTCGAAAAACGAGAACTCCTGTAAACTTGCCAGCAACTGGACGATGGGGGATGTGCTGCGCGTGGTGAATGCCGGGAAAATCCCGATTAGCGATTTCCCTGTTCCTCCTGTGCGCCTGGCGCAGATGGTTGATCTCATCGTCGAAGGGACGATCAGCGGGAAAATCGCGAAGGAAGTATTTGAGGAGATGCTTCAAACGCGGGAAACGCCTCGGGCGGTGGTCGAACGAAAAGGTCTCGTCCAGGTGAGCGACACTGGTGAAATTGAGAAGATCGTTGCTGAGGTGTTGGCGG
>Ga0233425_10011240_pt1 | contig 10532 bp, 11 predicted proteins | sample Watercolumn_Towu_2_FD_181712 | JGI IMG/M metagenome (GOLD analysis project Ga0233425, IMG submission 181712) | Freshwater microbial communities from Lake Towuti, South Sulawesi, Indonesia - Watercolumn_Towuti2014_140_MG | ecosystem: Environmental > Aquatic > Freshwater > Lake | place... | reverse complement strand
GAAATCGGTTTTGACGCCATCTTATGCAACACTTATCACCTCTACCTCCGTCCAGGACCAGAGACAGTAGAAAAACTCGGCAAATTACAACGATTCATGTCGTGGCATAAACCAACATTTACCGACTCAGGAGGATTTCAAGTATTTAGCTTAAACGATGGTCTTTGTGAAATAACCGATACTAGCGTAACATTCAAATCTCATATAGACGCATCAAAACATCTCTTCACACCAGAAAAATCCATCCAAATCCAACAGCAGCTAGGAGCAGACATCATCTTCACCTTCGACCAATGCCTGCCCTTTGATGCCGATTACAATACAACCAAAAAAGGATTAGATCGTACGAACGCCTGGACATTGCGCTGCCTTAAAGAATTTCAGAAAAAAAAGAACAATCCCCAAGCGCTCTATGGTATAGTGCAAGGCGGAAAATTTCCCGAATTAAGAGCAGAAAGTTGCAAATTCATCGCTGATCTACCCTTCGATGGCATTGGAATAGGAAGCATCTTCGGAGAGCCAAAAGAAGAAACCATAAAACTCATGCAGCAATTCATGCCCCTGCTGCCAAAAGAAAAACCAAAACATCTTTTGGGTATCGGCAGTGTTGACGACCTTTTCCACTTTACAGAACTTGGCATCGACACATTTGACTGTGTCCTTCCAACAAGGCTTGCAAGGGTCGGCTACATCTTCATCACACCAAAAAGTGGTGGGAATTTAAACAATAAATTCCGCTATCGCATAACGAACGCCAAATTCAAAGAAGACACCTCACCGCTAGATAAAAACTGCCAATGCCATGTTTGTAAAAATTACACCAAAGCATACATCAATCACCTCTTCAAAGCAGAAGAACTATTATTCTACTCTTTAACAACATACCATAACCTTTACTTCTTCCACCAGCTTATGGAAGAGATAAGAGAATCGATCAACAAAGACAAATTTCATCTTTTAAAGAAAAAATGGCTCAGATAAAGAAAGAAAAAAATATTATACCGAGTTTTACATTAAACAACGGTATAAAAATTCCCATGGTCGGACTAGGTGTGTATAAAATACCAAAAGGAACAGCAACACAGCAAGCGGTTGCAACGGCATTCAAATTAGGATACAGACACATCGACACCGCCGCCTTCTATAAAAACGAGCACGATGTTGGTATTGCAATAAAAAAAAGTAAAATCTCAAGAGAAGAAATCTTTGTCACAACAAAACTTCATCCGCTAAAGATTTTTAACATAGAAAAAGCCTTTTATAAAAGTCTAAAAAAGCTCGATCTGAATTACATCGATCTTTACCTGGTTCATGCTCCATTTCTGAGAAAAAAGAAAGTATGGAAAACGTTAGAAGAAATTTATCAAAGAGGCCATATCAAAGCCATCGGCGTAAGTAACTACGGCATCAAAGATTTGCAGAAACTGCTAAATATAGCAAAAATTATACCTGCAGTAAATCAAGTGGAATTTCACCCTTTTTTATTTCAAAAAGAATTAAAAGATTTCTGTCAATCAAAAAATATTGTTTTGGAAGCGCACAGCCCGTTAACTCACGGAAAATATATACATCATGAAAAAATAGAACAACTCGCAGAAAAATACCACAAATCGCCTGCACAAATACTCCTCAGATGGTCTGTTCAACAAGGAAACATTGTAATTCCCAAGACGCAAAACCCTTTGAAAATGAAAGAAAACATAAACATATTTAACTTCAGTATAAAAAAAGAAGATGTAATTCTTCTAAACAGTTTAAATACAAAGAAACATGTCGCTTTTCTCTCAAATTTTGAAAAAAATTAAATGAAAAAATAAAGAACATGGAAAAAAAAACAATAAACCTTGAAGATTATGACTATCCTCTTCCATTAAACCAAATCGCGCAGGAAGCGTTCCATCCAAGAGATCATTGTAAACTCATGATTCTCAAAGAAGATCAAATCATTCATCAAAAATTTTACAACCTCATCGACTACCTTCAGCCAAACGACATTCTCGTTCTCAACGAAACAAAAGTACAGCACGCCAAAATAGAAGGAAAAAAAGAAACTGGTGCAAAAATCATCATCACTTTAACCAAAAAAATATCTCAACGAGAATACGAAGCCAGAATCAAAGGAAATAAGCTCAAAGAAAACATCAAGCTTCTATTCAAAAATAATGAAGCGACAATCATCAAGAAAGAAGACGACATTTTTCATCTAGAATTTCAAAAAGAACTACAGGAAAAAGACTTAGAGATAGTAACCCCCCCGTACATCAAAAAGAAAGTCCCGGAAAAAGATTATCAAACCGTTTTTGCAAGTGTGCCAGGATCACTAGCTGCTCCCACCGCCGGCCTTCACTTCACAGAGCAACTACTAAAGAAAATAGAGCAAAAAGGAATTAAGATAGCCAAACTACGATTAGACATCTCCTTTGAAACATTTCTGCCCGTAAAAGACCCAAATAACCACAAAACCGGCAAAGAATTTTTCATATTAGACCAGCACAACGCCAACATCATCAACACCAACCCAAACAACATCATCGCCGTAGGAACAACCATCGTCAAATGTTTAGAAAGCTGCACCTGGAAAGATGAAAAAATTTATCCAACAACCGGTGAATCAACCATCTTCATCAAACCAGGTTACGAATTCAAAGCGCCCATCAAAGCCATGATAACAAACTTTCATCTGCCAAAATCATCATTATTACTATTAACAACAGCGTATGGTAACAGAGAACGTATTCTTAATGCTTATAACGAAGCGGTTAAAAAAAATTACAGATTCTTCTCTTTAGGCGATGCCATGATGGTTTGGAGACAATAGCCAATAAAAGGTATTTGTTTAGCGCCAAATGGCGAGTGAGCACTAATCTACTCGTAAGATGAGCTTGGTACAGTTTCCAATCTGGTTTCTATCAAAGAAACTGTGCGAACGAGCTAAACAAATACAATAAAAGTAAAAATCCCAATCACAGCAGAGCTGCGGGGTACAAGAAATGAAACAACGATTTCATTTCTCTACAGCCGTAGCTTTCTCGTATTAGACCAATTTTCATTGAATAAAATTAGTACAAAATTTGTATTTATAGATACAATAATTGTAGAAATATTTATATAATAGAGCTGATTTTTAAGAATGTGCCCTATAACCCTAAAGAACAACACGCGCAAGAACTCTTTGAACTACTTGAATCAATCGCTCATTACATTGAAGAGAAGATACAATTGTATGCACTTGGTGGCACTGCTTTAACTATCTTGGGAATAAAATTATCAACTTTAGATATAGACATCAATATTCACTCAAAAAAACAATATGATTATCTTTGTCAAATATTTAAAAAAATTGGTTTCAGAAGAATAGGGACAATTCGGTGGCAGACGCACGAAGGAATACACTTTGACCTTTTTCATGGATCGAACATCTTGGGAACTCAATTGCTCCCTGACTGTTTAACGGAATCAACATTAATCAAAACTATTGGAAAAATTAATCTTTACACTTTATCCCCCTACAATATAATGATCAGTAAACTTGCTCGTGGAGACGAACGCGATTTTATTGATATCAAACAGCTTCTTGAACATCAAAAGATAGACCTAAAGAAATTGGCAGAAAGATATCAACAAACAATGAACCTTTCTGCAGTAGGACAATACAAACAAAAATTGCTTGATTTGATAGAGATAAAATTCACCCAATGGGGCTATAAAATTAACAAAGAACTGATCCAAGAGGTAAACAAATGGGCAGAACAATAGAACAACAGCTCTCGCATGCGGGATACGCTCTACTTGGTACAAATGAGATTAACGAACTGATACTCTCATTATTAGAAAAAAAGAATACACGCTATCTCAAAGCAATCCCCTTCCTTATTTATATTCATAAACCTAATCTTGATTTAATATTCGAAAAAACAAAAGAAAAAAAGCTATTGGTAGAAATACTTGCAATCACAAAAAAAATATTTCAAGAAAAAAAAATAAGTAGAGAACTACCTGATTTTAAGAATAATAAGATAACTCATGATTACAACGAATTTAAACAAGAATTTGCGCTGCAAATGCACCGCTCTGCACCAATAAAATCATCCATTGACAAAGAAAAAATCTATGCGGAAAGAAACCAAGAATTTCAATTGTCAATCCTATTTACACCAAAAGAGAAAGAATTGCTCAAGCACCTCTTAGATGAAAAGCGATTCAGCAAAACAGAGTATGAATATTATTCTCGTAAAACCAAAAAGAAACTATATGCCATTATCCAGCTTCAAGAACTTGCTAAAGCTTTAAGTGTTATTTCTCCTCAGAAAGAAAAATAAAAAATAAATTTTATCTAACAGGTTTTAGTAATTAGAACTGTGGCATTACCACTTACAGGATCTTGTGATTTAAATAAAACGTCCCAAGAATTGGTAAATAATGTTTCATTCTCATCACCAGCGTTGTAAATGGTATAACCCAAAGTCTTACCTAAACCAACAAAATAATTATCCTTAGCGGTCATATTAACTTCTATTGTACTTAAAGTTAGAGTATTATTATCATCAACACCCATTATTCTAACTTTAGCACCATCAATACTATTAGAATTAACCTTTAAATTATATTCTTCATTAGTATCAGTAATCTGATCGTCTCTCAACTCGATCATAGTTGATCCTAAAAAAAACTTAGTAGTATGTACACCACCAGCATAAGTCTGGTAGAGAATATCCGCTACCCCAATTCTCGTTTTTAAATCATTTAAAATATAGAATTCTCCTCTCTTTAAAAATCCGGTCTTTTCACCATTAACTGTAAATTGTACTGCTGACGCATCATTCTTAACAAAAGTCAAATTAATATTATAACTCTTATTATTATAAGTAAAAGTTTTATTGACACCTTCCTCCAACGTCTCGAATACTGGATTCGGCATTAAAACTAATTTAACACTTTGGGAAGCTCCTAAAGAAGAGGATGTTCCCGGTCTTACAGCAGAGACAATAGTATAATTTCTACCAAGCATATTCAAATGAGCCCCAATAAAATCATAAAGAAATGTTCCTTTAACATTTTTACTCCCATACTCATCAGTTATAATCGAAGCACTAGTTTGAGAAAATTCTAATCTATATCGAAAGAGAGGATAACCAGCCATAAAATATAAATAATCTTTTTTGAGATTATAATTATCAGTCAAATAATCAACATACCCCGAGTACATACTCGGACCAATAAAAAGAACTTGTAAATAAGGATCATCACTCGTACTTTTATGCAAATTATCCCCAGACAATAATGCGGGAAAATGTCCCTGATTAGGTTTGGAATTGGAAGAAGAATCATAACCATCTATAAAACTATAGCGATCACTTAATGTTTGCTTCTTTGCAACAGTAATAGTAAAATTAGAACAAGAACCTGCTTCTTCTTTAGATATTCCAACTAATTCTGAACCACCAGTACTAGTTGGAGCATTCACAACATTCAGCACCATTTCATACATATTGTCATTCTCATTACTCTCTTTAACTTGACCATCCCCATCAACGAAAATAGCAAGTTTCACTTTGTTATCTTTAAAAGAATACTTTGCATCATCTTCCTTAAAATTAAAACTAACTTGAAAATGTTGCGTTTCTTGTGGGATTAAAAGTTTTGCAGTATCATATCCCTCTAAATTAGGTAAGTGGCAACTGTCACTCGAAAATTGACAAATTTTAACTTCATTCACATAGCCCGTATCAACCACAGCATCTCCTTCATTCGTCACATCAAAGCTAACTTGAACTGGCATCGTAAAATCAAGCGCTTCTGTATCTTTATCAACATCAACGCCATTTGACATAAAGATAATATTACTCAAAACAAGATTAACAGTTCCTGGTTTAACGCACGCGCCATCCACACACTTCGCTCCTTTCCCAAACGCAACATCACAATCAGCATACCAGTAATTAAATTTAGAGATTGAATCTTGTGCACTAGACTTAGGAACTTGCTTACATACCCCTTCGATTAATCTCGTTTTCTCTTTAGGAGTTCCTTTATACCACGTATAACATTTATCTTCATTAGAACCCCCCTCATATGTTGTACTAGATTTTGTCAGCAATTGTTCTTTATCATTCCACTTAGAAGCAGTATTATCGGTATCAACACAATTCTCCCATTTTGCCGTAGCTTGCCCAGATAACGCCATCTTTTGTGGTTTTGCATCAGGTGGCAACTGCGCAATCTCCGCAGGAGTTAAATCACCTTCCAACTTCTCCTCTGATGAAACAGCTCCACTCTTCGTCTCAGCAGGAGCGCAAGAAACAATCAATAAACCAAACACGATCAAACTAATCATCAACAATAACTTTTTCATACAAACCATCTCCTTTTCAAAAAATACTCGATTTTCCAGAGAGAGAGAGAGAGAGAGAGAGAGAGAGGAAGATATAAACATTTAGAATCATTAAAGAGTAATAACCAGTAAAATCATCTGATCTCAATACCTCTCTCAACAGCCTCTTTAACAATTGTAATCTTTTTCTTTAATTTTTCAAACTCTTCTGGAGTGTAACATAAAAAATCAACCGGATAGTCGAGAGACCAATGGTCATACAAATTTAAACCGCGAGCAAGTGGCTTCTTCTTTCTAAACGTAGGACTAACAATAATTAAATCAATATCGCTATCCTGATGAGGTTTCCCCCATGCCCTTGAACCAAACAAAAACATTTTAGTGACGGGAATATCCTTACTTAAACTGGTTTTAAACTGTTTTAGTTGAGTTATAATTCTTTCTCCACCCATTGTAAAATCTCCATTGCATCTTTAATCGCTTTGTTTACATCATCTTAAGAAAATTTTTAAGAGGGGATTACACCACTCATATCAGGATAGCGTGCTTCAATATATACTCTATTAAACCATACACAAAGATCAATGTATTCAATGGGGAGATGTAATTTTTGTGCAAGAAAGACTAAATCATGAACCTTTTTTAAATCCTCAAACTTCTTTAAATAAATAGCTTTAAGTGATTTTTCAACAGCTTGCTGGGCTTGAAAACAAGACCAATCAAAATCTCGAGAAATAAGACTGTGCTTTGATGCCCTTAAATCGCTCTGTGCTTGTTCAAACCAGTATTTAGACTCCTCTTTCATCTTTTAAGTTAAGAAACCATTTTATATAAACCTTCTGAAGCAAGCTCAAAACCCAAACGACGTCTCAAACTGCTTCATCTCCTGCCACTTCTGCAAGAACTTGCATCCTTTGTCCGTAATCAAGATATACGTATTATGCTCTGGTGTCTCAATCGAAGAAACAAACTCTTTCTCAACCAGCTCCTCAAGATAACCCTTAAGCTGATCATGCGACAAATTCGCCTTGTACATCAAATGAGTAGGCTTGATCCGTCCCTTTTTATGTTGGATGGACTGCAGCATATCACCAATAATATCAACTCTGGACCTTTTTTTTCCCATAATAAAGCACCATCAAAAAACCGACCAATAAAATAATATAACCAAGAAGTTGCACTCCCTCTGCAACCACATACAGCTCCTCTTCCATCCTAATAAACATAAAAAACAACTGGCTTAAAGCAATCGTCGCAAAACTAACAAAGAGCCACCGGGCAGGCAGATCCTTTGTCATCTTACAATTGCAATAAAGCTTAAAGAGTATAAACAGAAGCAAAAAGAACACCGTTAAATGAAATAAATAATACGCTGACCACGTAAAATACGTACTCACAAAGATAAAATAAAGCATCATAAAAATCATCGTCTTATCTTGTTTCTTATAATACAATGAATAAAGCAAATAGAAGCCATAAATTGTCAATAACCTATAAATTAATGTTCCAAAAAGAAAAAAATTATCAGAATAATTAATAAATTGGAAAGTAAACGTTTGCAATCCCAACTGAACTTTATGTTCCTTGACTGAATAAAGGGTAAAATTTGTCAAAACTTTAGAACAAAAAGATAATGCCAGCAACAAAAAAGACACTGCAAGTAAAGCATAACTTTTCCTTCCCTTATTCAAAGCATAGAACCTCCATGCAAAAAAACTGATAAATAGCAGAACCAGTATGCTCACCACATCAATGAGAATGTCCTTCCCAAAGAACCATTGCGGACTAAAAATAAGATTGATCATAAGCAATATACCTCAAAATCAAGTTTAAAAAACTTATGCTAAAACACAGCAGAAGTTCTTTCTGTATTATCTCTCTTTAATCATTCTGCACAGGCCATTTATAATCATTAATTCTTCAAGATAAAATAAAAAAAAGGTGAAACGAAAAAAAAGAAAGAGACAAAATCTTAAATCTGAGGTGAAAGAATGAATAAAATCAATACAAAGAGTAAATCGATGGAACAACAAGAATATCAAAGCTTTCTGCATAACTTAGAACCCGCAGAGCAGCAATATCTTCTGCTTTTAAAAGACAAAACCGAAAAACAAGAACATTGGATAACAAAGAAGAAGAATCAAAGACTCTTTAAAATGCTCAGAGGATCTTTTCTTTCAAACAATATCTCATATAATCCATAAATAAGAGGTAGATCTAACCCTAGTTTATCTTGCAATTTAACTGCAATCTTAACAGCCGTAACACCCTCTGCAACCATCGACATCCCGGCAAGCACTTCATCAAGCTTTCGTCCTTTCCCAACTTCCTGACCAACAAATCGATTCCGAGAATGAGTGCTCGTGCACGTTACAATCAGATCCCCAAGACCCGCAAGACCATAAAAAGTCTCGGTCTTAGCGCCCATCTTTTCTCCAACGAGCTTAATCTCCTCAAGTCCTTGCGTCATCACATACGCCTTCGCATTATCCCCTAATTTCATCCCATCCAAAACCCCAATAAAAACCGCAAAAATATTCTTAAGAGCAGCGCAGATTTGAACTCCAATAAGATCATCACAAACCTGAACTTTAAAAACTTCATTTTGAAGCACCTTTGCTAATTCTTTAGCCCCATTAATATTCCCGGCAAGCACAATCCCGCTAAACATCCCTCTTCCAACCTCTTCCGCATGAGTAGGCCCATAAAGACAATAAACTTCTCCTTCCACCTCCTCTTGAACAACTTCACTCAAAAGCCTCCCATCGGAACTAAAACCTTTAGAACAAATAACAATCGGCTGATCCCAAAGAAATGAAGCTGCTGCCCGAATCGTCGTCTCAACTTTATCAGAAGGCACAACAAGAAGCACTAATTCTGCTCCTTTTAAAGCAGGAACCATCTGAGAATAAACCGTAATAGAAGAAGAAAGTACTACATCAGGAAGTAATTTGCATCGTCGCAGCTCCTGCATCTCTCGTGCTTGCTCTTCAAAAAATTCCCAAATATTAACTAAATGCCCCTGTCCAGCTAAATGAACCGCAAGGGCTGTTCCCCAGCTCCCCCCGCCTAAAATAGTAATATTCATGATTTAAAAAAATATTTTTAAAAGGATTATTCTTGTAATAGATAATGATCAGGTAGAAGAACGTCATCCAAAGGCACACCAACAATAAAACGCGTAAAAGTATGTGTTTCCAAAAGAAAATTTTTTCCTTTTTCTTCATCATATACAACTATTTTCAAAGGAAGACCATAATAATAATCAAACCATAGCCTCTCCTTCTTACTTTGAGCAATTTGTTGTTCCACAATAACCGTGCTTCGTCCATCAATGATCTCTTCCCCAACTTTATGAGCGCTGTAACTTAAATTAACAAGAGTATCAAAAGGAGTTAAAAAATCACTTTCTTCTTCAAAATTAAGAGGATAGGCATTCTGACGAACTTTGCTGCACGTAATCCCCGGTTTTGCGCAAACCCCAATCGCCGTCTTTTTTAGATAATCAAGATAAACTGTATCATAATAAATTTCTTCCTTCAAATAAAGAGGCTCGCTTCTCACTTTCTTTGTAAAATTAGGGGTGACAAATATCTCATAATAAGGTCCTTTAGACGCATCAAGAGTATAGCGATACGAAACTACCTTTTTATTTAATTCCAATAAAGAAGAAATATTAGAATCATAAGTAGGAGAAGAAGGAAGTAGTCCACCTTGTTCTACCGTAACCAAAACCGCAGGTTCTTTATTCTCAGAAGGTGCCTCAGAAGAGGCTTTTTCCACAATCGTAGGTGCAGAAGGAACAACTTTAGTGCATCCAAGCAATAACAGCAGCAAAACAATAGATAACACTCCAAACAACATAATTTTTTCTCTCATGATAACATCAAAAGAAAAGCAAAGAAGAGTAATATTTAAACTTTACTTCATAAGAAGCAGCTGATGTTCTTCCTTCAATTCATAATCATAGCTAAATCCTAAACTAAGAGTAGTTGTATAAGATCTCTGATCACGCAAAAATGATTTACACACAAGACGCGCTTCCTGCTCATTTTCCTTAACGAGCCACACCTTCTTGTCAAGTGGTGCATCAGAAAATTCACATCCTAAATCTTCCCCACCAAGCTGGGATTTGAGCAACCGAATAGTTGTCATCTTTCCTCTTCCTCTATTTGCTATCATAAATCGCAGCTCCATCCCC
>Ga0233425_10011239_pt1 | contig 10532 bp, 8 predicted proteins | sample Watercolumn_Towu_2_FD_181712 | JGI IMG/M metagenome (GOLD analysis project Ga0233425, IMG submission 181712) | Freshwater microbial communities from Lake Towuti, South Sulawesi, Indonesia - Watercolumn_Towuti2014_140_MG | ecosystem: Environmental > Aquatic > Freshwater > Lake | place: Indonesia... | reverse complement strand
TCAGTGTTAGGGCCGACCAGAGTCGCAACGCCGCACAGGCAGGGCTCGATCATATTCTGCCCGCCGTGTTCGCACAGACTTTTGCCCACAAAGACAATACCAGCGTTGCCGTAAAAGTCCATCAACTCGCCCGTCGTGTCGCCCAGCACCACGGGATGGCGAGCGGCGTCCTTCCCTGGCAGAGTGACGTTGTCTGCTGATTCATGCCGGTCAACATGGCCGACACGGCTCTTGCGGACGCAAGCTAAACCAGCCTTTTCGATCTCTGCCTGCACGGCATCGGCCTTTTCAAAGTGCCGGGGCACGAGGACCAGGCGTAGAGCGGGGTAGCGGTCGCGCAAGCGTTGGTAGATTCTGATCAGGAGCGTATCCTCGCCCGGCCAAATTGAGGCGCCCAGCAACACAATACAGTCAGGCCCGCAATCATGTCGAGCCAAAAAATCCGCGACCAGTTTTTCCTTCTGCGGCGCGCGGCGCGCCACATCAAACTTGAAGTTGCCGCTGACCACGATCCGCCGCGGGTCGGCGCCGGCCGCCAGCAATCGGTCCTTGTCTTCCCCGGATTGGACAAAGCTCGCGGAAAACATGCAGAGAGCGGGCCCAAACCATCGCCTGAGCAGGCGGTACCCTACCGCCGAGCGGTCGGAGATGCGACCGTTGACCAGGAAGAGGGGAACCCCACGGTGATGGCAATAGCGTAACATGTTCGGCCAGATCTCCGACTCGACAAAGATGAAAGCCTGTGGTCGGATCAGGTCCAGCATCCGGCGGACGCTGAATGGGAAATCAAAGGGATAGAAGATGAGGACGTCCTGGGGCGCCAAGATCTTTTCTGCCTCAGTCCAGCCGGTGGAACTGGTGGTGCTCAGGACGAAGGCGGTTTCCGTGGCGCCATCGCGCAAGGCTCGCATGACCTGGCCGGCCACATACACCTCGCCGATACTAACTGCATGAATCCAGACGGCGCCGTGCATCCGTCGGAGGCGATCTTCGACCTTGGCGGGCAGGATTCCGAAGCGGTCGGCGAACCGGCTCCAATAACCGCCGCGCCGCTGCATCCTCCAGAGGAAGTACGGCATCAACACCATATAGGCGAAGGTGAACAGCATGGTGTAGACGAACCAGTGAAACGGGCGCCGCTGAGGCGATGGTTCCGGAAAGTCCGTCATGGCGCTGTCTGGTCAACGCCCCCCGAACAGGGCGGTGACCTGTCGCAGATCGTCCTCGGTATCTACGCTGATCGTGTCGAAGGGGGATTCTGCCACGACAATCGGGATGCCATTCTCCAGGAAGCGCATCTGCTCAAGTTTTTCCGCCAATTCCAGAGGCGATTGCGGCAAGGTCCGGAATCTGGCGAGGGCCTGCCGAGTATAGGCGTAGAGGCCGATATGCTTGTAAATGTGCGCGGGTGGCTTGCCGCCCATATCGATCAGCGGCGAGCGGCGTGAAAAGCTGAGGGCGTGACCGGATTCATCCGTCACCACCTTAACGATATTGGGGTTGAGCGCTCGCTCCCCGTCGATAGGGATCTTCAGAGTCGCAACCTGGGTTCCCGGCTGGGCGAACGGGCCAAGCAACTGGGCTAGATGTTCGGGGCGCAGGGTTGGTTCGTCGCCTTGGATATTGACACAGACATCGCCACCCATCTGGGTCATGACCTCGTGCGCCCTGTCGGTGCCGGAGGCATGCCGTCCAGTCATCACCACGGGAAAGCCCTCACCATTGCAGTAGTCACGGATCGCTACGTCCTCGGTGGCCACGACCAGGTCGGTCAAGAGCGGCGACCGTCTTGCCTGCGTGTAGACATGGTAGAGCATCGGCCTGCCGGCAATATCCAGCAAGATCTTACCTGGCAGGCGTTTTGAGGCTAAACGCGTTGGGATGACACCGATGATCTTCAAAGCTGGCTTCATGTCACAAACTGTCATGTTTCGTCACTCCGGCAAGGATCCAGGTCTTCGAAAAATTTTTACCGGCATCCCGGCAGGGGCTGTGGAAGGTGTTTACGTCGCGCCCCGATATATGCTAGTGTCTTGGCGAGCATGGCCTTGCCGGAATAACCGGAAAGGTGGCTGGGCTGGTTTGTCAATTCGGGATACGGAAATGACTGCGACACACATACTCGTCATCAGCGACGGCAATAAAGGCCACCTAAAACTCTCCCTCGCCGTCGCCGCTACCATTGAAAAAACCTTGGCCGTCGACCGCGGCTCTGGCGGGGAGCAGTGCCACACGAAGGTCGTCTCCGTTGAATTCAAGCATGCCATCCTGAAATCGATCCTGAAGGTCGTGAACCGCCATATTCCCGGCCGATTCCCTTGCAAATTGGACTTTGTCCGAGGCTGCCTGGCAAAGCACAGCTATGAGACGTTTTCCCGGAGCCGGAGCGATATCATCATCAGCTGCGGTTCAGCCGTCTCGGGCGTGAACAGCCTGCTCAAGAAAATGAGGCCGGGCGCCGCCGGCATCGTTGTTCTCAACCCTGGTGTCGCGACCTGGCAAGACTATGACTTGCTCATCATCCCAAAACACGACCTGAAAGACGCCTCGATCCCGCCGAACGTCCTGCCGACTAGCTTAATCCCGACCAGGATAAGCCCCGAGTATCTCAAGGAGCTACGGACGCGGAACTGGCCGGAAAGACGGAAAGAAGGCCCTGTTATTGGCCTGCTGCTCGGCGGTGACAACTCATACTACAAGTTCACTGAGGCTAACGCCGTCTCACTTGCTAAATGCATAGCCGAAATATGCTCAAATTTCAATGCCGAGCTTTTCGGAACAACCTCCAGGCGAACCCCCCCGCAGGCGGAATCTATTTTGAAGGAGACGCTTGCTGGTAGTGCCGTCCGTTCACGTCTGGTTATAGGAAGGGAAGACACCTGCCCGCTGACCGTGGAGAAAATTCTCTCGATGTCGGATGTCGTGCTGGCCTCGGGCGAAAGTATTTCCATGGTCTCCGAGGCTGTCGCGTCCGGCAGGCCAGTCGTTGTCTTCATGCTCGACAAGAAAAAACCCTTCCCGAACAAATACGAACGATTCCTGCGCGACCTCGCGCTGGGAGAGGCCATCGTTTTGGCAAGGATGGAGCAACTGAGCGCGATGACGATGGATATTCTATCGCGAGTAAACCAAGGAGGCAGGCGGCTGCCCAATGACCCCGCCATGCTGGCGGCTAGGCTCAGGCGCCTTCTGGAGTCGGAGCCGGTATGATCCGCTCCCTGCATGTGCTGCCCGCCCTTGAGGAAGGCGGAGTAGAACGGACTGTGGTTCAAGAGGCTCTCCTGGAGCAGTCCCTTGGGATCCTGCCCCTGGTTGTGTCGTCGGGAGGTTCGATGGCCGGGGAACTCCTGGCAGCCGGTATCGAACACCTCACCCTGCCCATGGCAAGCAAGAATCCGCTGACCATTGTTTTGAACGCCCAGCGCCTCGCCACCCTGATCCGCCAGCGGCAGATCGAGATCGTCCACGCCCACTCCAGGGCGCCGGCCTGGTCCGCTTATCTCGCCTGCCAGGCGACCAAGGCGATTTTTGTCACCACCTTTCATGGGATATACAGCGGTCAGAATTTCATTAAGCGCTGGTATAACGGGGTGATGGTCAGAGGGGCGGCGGTCATTGCCGCCTCAACCCAAGTGCGGGAACATCTGATCGCTGCCTATGGCGTATCCCTGGATAAGGTTCGGGTCATCCCCCTCTGGTCCAGCCCCCCCCTGCCATTAGACGCGGGCGAGATGGACGATTTCCGCCGCCAGTACGGCCTGCCGGAAGAGGGCAGGGTCATCGCCATGGTGGGCCGTTTGACTCGCCTGAAGGGGCACGAGGTCCTGATCCGGGCCTTTGCCCTGCTCAGGGATAAGACCTCCCGCCTTCTGGTAGTCGGACACCCGAAGCGGCCTGGCTACGGCGACGAACTGCGGGCCTTGTGCCGGGCACTGGGGATCGCGGACAGGGTGGTATTTGCCGGGGGCGGCACTACTACCGCCCAACTCGCCTACGAGTCTGCCGATGTTGTGGTGTCGGCGTCCCTGCAGCCTGAAAGCTTCGGCCTTACCATGCTCGAAGCTGCCTGCCGGGGGATTCCGGTGGTGGCCACAGCCCACGGCGGGGCGCTGGACCTGGTCATTCCCGGGGAAACGGGATTTCTGTCGCCGGTGGGCGATCCGGCGGCGCTGGCAGCGGGCATCGAGCGGGTGTTGGACCTGACGCCGGGCGAGTACCGGCGGATGGGGGAGCAGGCCCGGCAGCACGGAGTAAGGTTTGATCGAAAAAATTCCGGTTCCAGGCTGGCCGCTCTGTATGAGGAGCTGCTCACGCCAACTAGGAGGCAGTGAGCAGCCAGAAGGCTGCCCCTTCCTTCTCTCTTACTTGGATTGCATGCCGTACAGCTGCCGGTACAACCCTCCACGCGCCAGCAGTTCTTCGTGCCGGCCGCTCTCGACGATTCGCCCCTGATCGATGACCACGATCTGATCGGCATGGAAAACGGTCGACAGGCGGTGGGCGACGACAAAGGTTGTCCGGCTCCGCATCAGGTTGTTCAGCGCCCTCTGCACCATTTGTTCGCTTTCGGTGTCCAGGGAGCTGGTCGCCTCATCCAGGATGAGGATGGGGGCGTTCTTCAGCAGTGCCCGAGCAATGCAGATGCGCTGCCTCTGTCCGCCGGACAGGCGTACCCCCCGGTCGCCAATCATAGTCTGGTAGCCGTCCGCCATGGTGTCGATAAAGTCATGGGCATAGGCGGCCCGGGCAGCTGTTTCGACTTCAAGGTCGGTGGCGGAGAAATTCCCGTAGCGGATATTATTGGCAATCGTATCATTGAACAGGGTGATCTCCTGGTCCACCAAGGCAATCTGGGCGATCAGGCTCCGCCGGGAAAGCCGCCGCACATCGATGCCGTCGATCAACACCGCCCCGGCGCTCACGTCATAGAATCTGGGGATCAGCGAAACCAGCGTGGTCTTGCCGCCGCCGGACGGCCCCACCAAGGCGATCACCTCGCCCGGCTGGGCATTGATGTTAATTTCAGCCAGGACCGGGCCAGCGCCATAGGCGAAGGCCACCCCCCTGAACTTGACCTGCCCACGACAGGCTTCGATCTGTACGGCGTCCGGGGCATCGACGATGCCCGGCTGACGGTCGATGATCTCAAAGACCCGCTCCGCGGCCCCGAGGGAATTCTGGATAGTGTTGTAGAGGTCGTTGAGGTTCCTGACCGGCTTATAGACGAAGGCCATGGCCGCCATGAACGAAAAGAACTCGGAGGCCGTCATCTCTCCCCGCATTACCATGCCGCCGCCTGACCAGATGACCATGGCGATGCCGATTGAGGTGATCGTCTCGATGACCGGCTTGGAAAGAGCGGAGTAGAAGATGGATTTGCGGACAAAGCCGTAATACTGGCGGGTGACCTCGTGGAACATGCCCGCCTTTGCTGCCTCCAGGTGGAAGGCCTTGATGACCTTGATGCCGGACAGGGTCTCCTGCAGGATGGAGACGTACTCGCCGACTTTCTGCAGGCCCTCGGCCGAGAGTTTCTTGATGCGCCGGCCAAATTTTTTCGCCGCCAGCAGGGTCAGGGGGATGACGACAAAGGTCGTCAGCGCCAGCTGCCAATTGAGATAGAATACCACGCCCAACAGCGAGGCGGCGGATATGGTCTCCCGGCACAACCCTGGCACAACCGAGGCAATGCCGTTCTGCATGACCCCAACGTCCGAGACCACCCGGGACATGAGGCCACCGGTGGGGTGCTTGCCGTAGAAGCGCAGGTCCAGGTCTAACATGGTGCGGTAGAGATCTTTGCGTATATCCCGCACCGCCAGTTCGCCGGCCGTGCGGATAAAATAGTCGTTGGCAAATCGGCTCGCCGCCCGCAGGGAGAACAAAGCGACCGCCCCGATGGGGAGGAGTGCGAAAATGCTCATGTCGTGGTTGGTGAAAATCTTTCTGAGCAGCGGTTCCAGAAGGTAGGCGAGCGCTCCGTCCATGCCGCCGACCAGCGCCGAGGCGACCGTGGAGATGACGATCCGCCGCCAGTACGGAGCGCTGTAGAGTACGATACGTCTGAATGTCGTCATGGCGCGCCCCCCCTTTCTGGCCATACCAAACTCTGCGTCTTTGACCACCTGCCTGCCTCGGCCTCTGGGCCGACCTTCAGAGATACCAGCAAGACCTGGGAGCAGAAGATCGCCAGGATCGCATGGGAGATGGCGATGGTATAGAGGTTAGGGTGCCTGTGGTATGTCACCGCCCAAACGATTCCCGCCACGAAACAGAAAATGATCAGCGGCGGGTTCGGGATATGGATCAGGGCAAAAGTACAGGCGGACAGCAGAATGGCGGGAGTGGCGTGGGGGGCGAATATCTCGCGGTAGCGTCTGAAGAAGAAGCCCAGAATAAGATATTGCTGGAAGAGCGCCCAGAACGGGTAGCGGGCCAGCTTTTTCCAAAAACGGGCGTCTGGGTGCAGATGGAAATTGGTTGGGAAGTATCCGCTCCACAGGATGAATAGCACCGGCATGGTAATCGTCGTGAACAGAGTGAGGTCCTTGGCCGAGTCCCGCCAGTTGTCCCAACGGAAGCCGAGGTCGCGGGCACGGGTCTGAATGGTGCAATTCGCCAGAATGAGAAAGGCAACAATGGGGAGCGCCGCCCCCGCCTGGATCCAGAGGTTGCGGAGCGGCGACACGAACCATATGTAGCCGAAGACGCAGACGCTGCCTACCACGACTTCAACGGCTGCCGCCAGCCGTCTGGGCAAAGGAAGATTCCATGAAAAAAATCGCGCGTTGCTCATCACAGTCGTTCAGACTTCCTCTGGACACAGGGGGCTGATCGCCGTGATGACCTCCTGGCTGGAGAGTCCCGCCAAGGGGGCACGGACGATATGGGTATACCTGGGGCCACGCGCGCCGACAAGGGCCGGGTCATGCTGGCCGGAAAACAGCGCCACCAAGGGGCAGCCGCACAGCGCCGCCAGGTGCATGGGGCCGGTGTCGTTTCCCAAGGCGAAGGCGGCGACGCGGGCAATGCCTATGAGGTCGGCTATTTCAGTCTTGCCCGAGAGGTCTCGGGCGGCGGGACAGCGCTCGACGATCATGGTATAGTTCTCGTCGCCGCCCCCGACAACAACAGGTTGCAATCCTCTGGCGGCAAGGTATTGTGCGACTTCGGCGTAGTTGGCCACCGGCCAGCGCTTGTAGTGGGCATGGCGTTGTGACGACCCGGGGACCAGCATGGCAAAGGGCGCACTGATGCCAAAGGCGGCCAGGTTGATGTCGATGTGGCTGAGGTCGGGGGGAATCCCGTCGAGATGAACCGCCCGGTGCGAAGCCCATTGGCATTTTTCTTGCTCCCATGCCATGCAAAGCCACTCTGGCGAGGCCCCAGGTCCTGACAGCAGGCGGTAGTATCTGGTTCGTTCCACAGGTTGCAGATTGTATATTTTTTCCACCGACAGCAGCCTCTGGCGCAAAGCCCATAATGCGCCGAACTGGTAGAGCCGTGGCCGCGGGTCGATCCAAACCTCGTCGAAGAAGCCGAGCCTCTCGGCGAACTGCTTGTATGGTCCGGTGGTCAGCAGGATCACCTGGTCATCCTGGTGCTGCTTCCGGATGGCAGCAAACAGCGGTATGGACATAACGAAATCGCCTAAGGCGCTTAACTTGATGACGAGGATTCTGCTCATTTATACTGAATTCAGTTTGGTCCGCCGCCGACGGTCGATTGAGCGCAGTTAAAGATCATGCCAATACCGAAAACACCTTTGAACCGTAGGACACACCGCCAGCACTCTGGCTCGCCTTGGCCATGGCCGTCTATGTCGGGTTTTATCATGCCCTCAGCGCCGGCGTAATGCTAACGGCGAGCATCTTGATCACGAAGTAAGAAGATACCTTGTCCGCTGTCAACCTTTACCGCTATCTGCAGCAGAGGCCAATCGCCCCGGTTTACCTCTACAGGGATTTTGAAAATATTTCATCCCTGCCCTTTTACCTGAAAAAGTATGTGGTCATCATCGACAGCCAAAGTAATGACCTGTAGTACGGCGCTAAATTCACCCCAGAGCTATTCGTTTCTGCAAAGGAATTCGTCGAGAGGCCGCGAGAAGCAGACCATCGTTCGTCGTGGTCAGGGAACGACACGTCGGCGATTTCACCAAAGTAACCAAGGGCCTGAAGATTGAGTCCAAGGCCAGCTTTGGAGGATGGTTTGTCTTTCTTTTGCCTCTTGAGCTCACCTCAGAACGAGCCAGAGGCTGACGACCTGAAGGGCTGCCAGCGCAGCGGCGGCGATAACCTTGCGTAGCAGCCGGACTCGAAAATAACGGTACGCCTCCTCTGGGGCGTGTTCCCTCACCCACTGTATTCTGGCCGGGGTCCACAGGTGAACCCTCTTGACCAGGCTCTTGACGGCCTGGTGGTACTTTTGCCGGACAAGATCCTCGTAGCGCCCCTTCTCGGCCACCTCCATCCCCGCCTGCCGTGCCCATTGGTCAAGCATGCCCGCCACCAGGAGCTTTTCCCGCAGATCAGCAAAGCCTTGCCGCCGGGTGGCCGATGCCGGGTGGCGCCGGTAGTAATACTCGCCCCCCAGGCAGGAAAAGACACGGCGGGCAAGATGCAGCACCTGCGGCGTAAACAGCAGGTCCTCGAAGAGTATGCCGTCTTGGAAACGCGCCGTGTCGAACAGGGTCCGGCGATACAGCTTGTTCACCACCGTGGGAAAGGCGCTCAACTCGACCCGAAGCTGGGAAAAGTCCTGATCCTCGCTCCAATGCGGACCAAAGGCCTTCTTCATCCCCCGGACGTTATGGACGCCCTCATGTTTGAGCCTGGCGATGACGCCCCTTGCCCCGGAGAACGCAACCTCCCTGGTCGAGGCGTCGAAGACCGTATAACTGGTGAGGGCGATATCAGCAGCCCGCGCCACGATTGTCCGGTACAGGTTGTTGTAGAAATCCGGGGACACCACGTCATCGCTGTCCACGAATCCGACATACGGGGCCCGGGCCTGCTCGATGCCGAAGTTGCGGGCCCCGCCCATGCGCTGATTCCCGGGCAGGGCAAAGACCAGAATCCTGGCGTCGAGTCTTGCATAGTGCCGCAGGATGTCCAAGCTGTCATCCGTCGAGGCGTCGTCGACGCAGATGATCTCGATGTCCGCCAGGGTCTGGGCGCGGAGCGAATCGAGGCACTCCGGCAGGTAGCGGGCCGTATTCCAGACCGGCACAATGACCGAAATAAGAGGCGTCGATGCCATGCGTCTTCCCGTCAATGGGGCGTCAGCCCGCCTCGATCCGCCTCGATCACTGACAGGACGTCGGCACAGGAGATGGCGGCCATGCCGGATACGGTGTCCATCCCTCCCTTGGGCACGACACCGACGATCCGCCTGGAGTGGGTCAAGGGCGAACTGGCCCCGAAGATGCCATAGGCCTTTGTCCCGGCCGCCGCCGCGATATTCAAGGCACCGGTGTCATTGCCGACATAGAAGCCGGCATGTCCGCACAGGGCGACGACCTCGGCCAGGTGCCAGCCCAGGGCAGTGACGATACGTGCCGCTAACTCCGGCAGCCGGTTGCGGATCTCGCCGGCCATCGCCTGCTCCTTGGCCCCGCCCACCAAAACGACGCTGCCCCAACCCGCCGACAGCAATCCTTCGATCAATCCGGCAAAGCGCTCTGCAGACCATTGCTTGAAAGGGGTCGAGGCGCCGATGCCGAAAACGAGGTAGGGCGGGACAAGCCGCCGGCAGACTGTTTCAGACAGCGCCTGGTCGATGGTCAACCGAGGTTCGGCCTCGTCTGGCAGCGGGATGCCGAAAAGCATGAGCCATTTGCCGGCCTTGGCTATGGAGCATAGGCGCTGGTCGGCAGCCGGCAGAAAGGGGTGACGGTTCAGGAACAGGCGCTGAAGACCGAGTCCATAGCCGTATCGCCGGGGAATGCCGGCCAGCCAGAGCATCAAGGCCAATCTCGGACTGTGGTGCAGTAGATAAACGGCGTCGAACCCCTTGGCCCGCAGGACCTTCACCATGCGCAGCAGACCTGCCAGTCCATCGGCCATTCCTCTTCGATCCTTGGGGTTGCGGTCCAACCAGATGACTTCACGGATGGCGCTATCGCCGTGCAAGGTCTGGTCAGCCAGGGTGGCCGGCTTGGCGACCAGGGTGACAGGCGTCCCAAGGTGGGCAACAAGGGCCCGGATATGGGGCACGAGCCAGAGAAAATCACCGATTCCCGGGCTTGGCTGGACAATGGCAGTCTTCATGGCCGGGGCGCTCCGTTGCGGGGCAGCGTCAGGGTGGGGCAGTGGACGCTTGGGCTGTGCTGCATACGGCAGATCTCGATAGTGGGCCGGAGCAAGGAACGTGGGAGGATCGGAGAGACTGGCGCAACCCAGGGTTTTTTTCGGCCGGGCGGCATTGGGAAAGCAATAGCCGACTCCCTGGCGGAAGTCAATGGCTTTCCGCTAAACCTGACTGGGCCTGCCAGGCGGGCGGGGATCCGCTTCGATACGGGTCTGCCAAGA
>Ga0233425_10011238_pt1 | contig 10533 bp, 9 predicted proteins | sample Watercolumn_Towu_2_FD_181712 | JGI IMG/M metagenome (GOLD analysis project Ga0233425, IMG submission 181712) | Freshwater microbial communities from Lake Towuti, South Sulawesi, Indonesia - Watercolumn_Towuti2014_140_MG | ecosystem: Environmental > Aquatic > Freshwater > Lake | place: Indonesia... | reverse complement strand
CGATATGGTCGTCAGACTGCCGGCTGGGCGCGAGGTCGTCGTCGACTCAAAGGTCCCGCTGGGCGGATTTCTCGAGGCGCTGGAAGCCAGGACGGATGAGGAGCGGGAAACGGCGCTCCTCAAGCATGCGGCTCAGGTCAACCAGCACGTGATAAAGCTGGCGTCGAAAGAGTACTGGGACCAGTTCGTGTCGGCTCCGGAGTTTGTGGTGCTGTTTATCCCGAACGACTCCTTTCTCGCTGCAGCCGCTGAGAAGGATCCTGTGCTGGTTGAATCGGCCCTTTCGAAGAAGGTGGTCATCGCGACGCCGGCTACCTTTATCGCGTTGCTGCGGGCCATCGCCTACGGATGGCGCCAGGAGCTGCTGACCGAGAATGCCCAGCGTATCAGTGCCCTGGGTCAGGAACTCGCCGACCGAATGGGAACGCTTGCCGACCATTTTATTCGGGTCGGCGGGGCGATCGGCAAGGCTGTGGACTCCTATAATGCCGCGGTGGCCTCATTTGAGAGTCGCGTGTTTCCCACGGCTCGCAAGTTCCAGACACTCGGAGCGGGCGGGAAGAAAGAGATCCAGGAACTGCAGCCGATCGATCCCAGGCCCCGGGCCGTGACCGCAGTGGACGTCGATGAGTCCGAGTAAGCTGAGTCCAGAGTTCGGTCGCGTCCCTCGCGTCGACTCAATCAACGCAACGACGCAGCAGACGCGATAATGCAATGAAGAGGAGGAAATGCACATGGTCGCACGGATGACTCACGGCAATGGAGACTGCGTTACGCAGATGCACTATGCCCGTAAAGGGATGATCACTCCGGAAATGGTCTACGTCGCCGAGCGGGAAAGCCTCGATGGCGAGACCATCAGGGCCGAGGTCGCTCGCGGCCGGCTCATTATCCCTTGTAATATTTATCATACCAGCCTCGAACCGATGGGGATCGGCACAGTCGCCGGCGTCAAGATCAATGCCAACATCGGCAACTCCGCCCTGATCTCCGACATCGATGAGGAACTGCGAAAGCTGAAGCTGGCCATACAGTATGGGGCCGATACGGTCATGGACCTGAGCACCGGGGGCAGCATCGACGATATCCGCCATGCGATGATCGCGGCCAGCCCGGTTCCGGTCGGCACCGTCCCGCTCTATCAGGCGGTTGCGAGCGTGAATCAGGTAGAAGAGCTCACGGCCGACAATCTGATTGACATGATCGAGCACCAGGCCCGGCAAGGCGTCGATTACATGACGATCCATGCCGGCGTCTTGCTCGAGCATCTGCCGCTCGTACAGTCCCGGATCACCGGAATCGTCAGCCGGGGCGGCGCCCTGATGGCGAGATGGATGCTCGCTCACAACGCGCAGAATCCGTTGTACACCCATTTTGAACAGATCTGCCGAATCTTCAGAAAATACGACGTCAGCTTCAGTCTGGGCGATGGCCTGAGGCCGGGCTGCACAGCGGATGCCTCGGATGCGGCGCAGTTCGCCGAGCTGCGGACATTGGGCGAACTGACAAAGATTGCCTGGGCCCACGATGTCCAGGTGATGATTGAAGGACCGGGACACGTCCCGATGGATCAGATCGAAATGAACGTCCGGATGGAGCAGGAGATCTGCCAGGAGGCGCCGTTTTACACGCTGGGTCCCCTCGTGACCGACATTGCGCCGGGGTACGATCACATTACGTCGGCCATCGGCGCGGCGATGGCCGGATGGTACGGCGCCTCGCTGCTCTGCTATGTGACGCCAAAGGAACATCTTGGCCTACCCACACCGGAAGACGTCAAGCAGGGGTGTATTGCGTACAAAATTGCCGCCCACGCGGCGGATATCGCCAGAGGGCGGAAGGGGGCGCGCGATCGGGACGACAAACTGTCTCGCGCCAGATTTAACTTCGACTGGGAAAGCCAGTTCGCGTTGGCGCTCGACCCCGAAACGGCGCGCGCGATGCACGATGAGACCCTACCGAACGAGGCGTTCAAGCGCGCCGAATTCTGTTCGATGTGCGGCCCGAAGTTCTGTTCGATGCATATCTCGTCGCACCTCGGCGAACCGCCAATGAACGGTGAGCCATCCTGACCCCACCAAGGAGTCGATGAGACGCATGACGAGCGCGACCTCCAGAGGTCCGACCTTCTGGGGTGGCTGCTACGGCTTCGCCTGGGTCGCCCTGTTAGTGATTCTCTTCGCCTTCATGCTGGCAGGTTACGGCGAAGTATGGGGAGTGCGCGGCATGCTTGGAGCCACTGCGTTGCTGCCGCTCGCGACCATAGCCTATCCTGTTGTGGCCTGGTACTACACCGGCGCGTTCCCTTGGGTATGGACTTTGGGGCTGCTGGCCGCAATCGGAATGGGCAAGGTCATCCTGTCGGATTGAAAAGGCGTGCGCGATGCAACAACCGAAATACGATGCGATCGTCATAATCTCTAGCGAGATCGATTCGAACCTGTACTATGCCACTCGGTTTGCTGCGCCGGACCCGTTTATCTTTGTCCAGACTGAGGCGGAAAAGATCATGGTCATGAGCGACCTGGAGCTGGATCGAGCCAGAAGCCAGGCACGCGTCGATACGATTCTGTCCTACAGCGCGTATGAGGGCAGGGCGAGACAGAAGGGTATCGATGCGCCGTCAGCGTCGGATATCCTGGACCTGGTGCTGCGGGAGCGAAGCATATGCTCATTATTGGTTCCCGGCAACTTCGGCATCGAGTACGCCGATTATCTACGGGCAAAAGGCTATACGATCGCCTTCAAGCGCGAACCGTTTTTCGAGGCGCGGATGGTGAAAAGCGAAGAAGAGATTGAGGCAATTGGTGCGACCCAGCGAGCCACCGAACAGGCCGTAGGCGCAGCGATCTCCGCGATTGGCGCAGCCAAGGTAGAGGATGACGGACTCCTGTACCTCGACGGCGAGCGGCTGACCGCTGAGATGTTGAAAAAGATTATGCACGCAACGTTGATGGAACGAGAGTGCGCAGCCCAACATACGATTGTAGCGCCCGGCCTGCAAGGGGTCGATCCCCACCATCATGGGAACGGGCCTCTGAGGGCCAACGAATCGATTGTCATTGACGTCTTTCCGAAATCCGAGCGCACCCGCTACTTTGCCGATATGAGCCGCACCGTGGTGAAGGGGAAGGCATCACTGAAACTTCGAGCCATGTACAGGGCGGTCCTCAACGCTCAGGAGCGCGGGATGGAATTGATCAGGGATGGAGCCGATGGAAAAGCCGTCCACACTGAAGTGAATTCGGTGCTGGAAAAAGACGGCTTCACCACAGGCGTGATCGGTGGACGGATGCAGGGCTTCTTTCACGGCACCGGGCACGGGGTCGGTCTCGATATTCACGAGCCCCCCCGCATCAATAAGTCGGGTGGTATTCTGCGAACCGGCCACGTGGTGACCGTTGAGCCAGGACTCTACTACCTCGATGCTGGGGCCGTTCGAGTTGAAGATCTCGTGGTCGTCACGACAGCGGGGTGCAGGAATCTGACGAACTTTCCAAAAGGGATCAGCGAATTCGAGATCGACTGATGACACCTGTAACTCCCCCAGCGTTTCAGGCGGTGCAAGAACTGGCAGTCGGAAGCCTGTTCTGTCTGGGCCATCTGCATGTACCGCCGCTGAGGCGGAGCTTTTTTCAGACCTGCATCCTGACCCTGGCCGGCCTGCTCGGAGTGGGAATATGGCTGAGTCCAACACTCGCCTCAGTAAGCTTGTTCGTCGTGCTCCTGATGTATGCGGGGTCCTTCTGGATTCCGGATAGGCGATGGCCGGGGCGGATGCGTTGGTTGAGCCTGGCGGTCGGAGCAGCAGGAATGCTGGTCCCGTCGCTGTTGCCGGCCAAAGAATCGTCCAACGTCGCTGAGATAGCTGCCCAGATTGCTACCACCCTTACGTCAGCCCTCCTCCTGGGATCGGCCCTGATCGGCATGATGCTCGGCCACCACTATCTCAGGGACCCCAAGCTGCCGCCGGCGTTGATCCGCCGCTTGGCGATGCTCTTTCTCCTGTCCACCGTTGTCCAGGGTCTTTTGCTGGTGGTGAATCTGGGGGCGCTCCACCTGTTTGGTGGAGCCGAAGCGGCGGCCAGGATCGGGCTGCTCTCGACCTCGTACCTGGCGGTATTTCTAAGTCGAGTCTGTGTCGGGATTCTCGGCTCGTTTGTTCTGGCATGCGTGATCTGGGACACCCTGCTCATTCCAAACGTCCAGGCGGCGACCGGCTTCTTCTATATGGCCATTCTCACGACCGCGATCGGGGAGTTTCTGGGACGATTCCTCCAGCATTCGACGCTCATCCCGTTGTGATACGGTCATCCTTTCTTTGATCTGAGTGAGGTTTCTCCCTTGTGGAGGGGATGACGAGGTGTTATATTACAAGTGAAAACTGCCGATAAAGGTGGTGTGATGCGTAAGTCATTGGCTCAGGAAATTTTAGATATCTTGTACAGTGACCCGAGTACACGTCGGTCGCATAAGGATGCGCTTAGCGATTGGATTCTCGACAGCCAGCCCCATGGGTCTCCGCTCGACGGGATCGCCATGATTCAGTACCTGGCCGAACACCATCCGGATATCCTCGCACGGCTCAAGATCAACACTCACGTCAAGGAAGAGATCGCTCGCGTCCTGGACGCCATCGGCCACAAGTAGTGCATAAAGCCGTCAGCGATCAGCTTTCAGCCAGTGATTCCCGACTTAACAGCGCGTACTCGGAGACTATTCACTCACACATCGTGAAACATGATCTACGTGATCGGTGATATTCACGGTTGTCTGGACCCACTGCACCGGCTTATTACCCAACTCAGTCTGTCGGAAACCGACGAGGTGATCTTTCTTGGGGACTATATCGATCGGGGACCCGAGTCTCGAGGGGTGATCGATTATCTGCTGACTCTCCGCGGGCAGTACACCTTCCTGATGGGCAATCATGAGCGTATGTTTCTCGATTTTCTTCAGGGAAAAGATCGAACGCTGTTTTTGTATAACGGTGGAACCGCCACGTTGGAGAGTTACGGCGGACTGGGCCGAATTCCCGCCGCCCACCTGGCGTTTATGGATCGATTGAGGCTGTACCATGAGACGCCGGGTTTTTTCTTCGTCCACGCGGGGATCAGGCCGGAGACACCATTGCAGGAGCAGGATGAGCGCGATCTGCTGTGGATTCGCGAAGAGTTCTACGCCTATTCAGGTCGCTTCCCGAAGACCGTCGTGTTCGGCCATACCCCCATGCGAGAAGTTCTGATGGATGAGGACCGGATCGGTATCGATACGGCCTGCGTCTATGGTAACAAGCTGACCTGTCTGATCCTCCCCTCGCGAGACGTCATCCAGGTTTCGAATTCCCTCCTCAGGTAGTATCGCACCATATCACAGCGTTTTTGCACGTGAAATACCGGTTCACGCGTGTGTCGTACCTCCAACACAATTGCAAGCTGTATTAAATCATCTTAAGTATATTAAATATTCCTTAGCCTCGTTTCATCTCTATATATAATTGTTCTTGACACCTAGATAGAAATAGCTATTATTAAATACAAATTCTGAAGTGGGTCGTATTCCGGATTCTCATCACCGTGAAGCCAATCCCCAGGCCGGTGTTTTGTATGTGTGTGTGGCGCTTTCATGTGGAGGTGAGCAGAAGTGGGAACGCCAAGATGGTACGCGTTCCGTACCCGCTCCCGGCATGAGAAACGCATGTCGGATCAGATCGATCGCCGAGGCATCGATCTGTTTCTTGCCGATGACGTGATCCCGGCATGAGACGAGCCCGTCATGTCTCACAATCGTGACAGTTCTGCCCTCAGCACGCCATCTGCAGTAGACGGTCCAGCCCTTTCACCCTGGAGGATTTTTACGCTCCGATGTATCCTCATGGCCGACCGTATGATCGAAGTCGGATTGTACGTTCTGATCATTCTGACGCCCATGGCCTTTGGAACCGTCGAGCCTTGGTCGATCGCCCTCGCAGAGGTGGAGATCTACGTCATCGGACTTGTATGGGGACTGACCATGGTGAGCGCAGGTGAAATCCACATTCAACGAACGCCCCTGAATCTCTGTTGGTTACTGGTCCTTATCTTCGGACTGCTGCAGGTCCTTCCGCTTCCCCCACAGGTCATCCGGGCCATCTCGCCTCACGCCGGGGCGCTCTACGACCGGACGGGGTTTGACGGCTCCCTCGTCAATACATGGCAGACCCTTTCGCTTGTCCCGTACGCGACCAGACAGGCGCTTGTCAGGCTTCTGGCCTTGGCGCTTCTCTTCTGGGTCGTCGTGAACCACCTGCAGACCCGTGAGCAGGTCGATCGCATTGTTCGCGTCGTGATGATCACGGGGTTCGGACTTGCGCTTTTCGGGATCATTCAGCATTTCGGTGGGAACGGGAAGCTGTATGGGGTTCGGGAACTCACCCAGGGCGGCAGCCTCTTTGGTCCCTACGTAAATCGTAATCACTTTGCCGGCTACATGGAGATGGTGATCCCGCTCACGATCGGCTATATCGTCGCAAACAGGCGACCGACGCACGACGGTCCGGCGGGCGCCCAGGCTTGGGGCCTGGGTCGGCCGAAGGAGGGGATGGGCTGGCGCAGCCGATTGTTGCGTTGGGGTACCCCGCAGGCGAGCCGGTCACTGCTGGCCTTTTTTAGCGGGCTCATGATGTTTGTGGCTCTGCTCCTGACGGGATCACGAGCAGGCCTGTTCAGTTTCTTGTGTTCCATGTTCTTTATGGCCTTCCTGCTGTCGACTCGGCGGTTACGCAGCAAGCGGCTATGGGGAGCGCTGGTCTCACTTGTGGCGCTCGGTCTGACCTATGTTCTGTGGCTCGACCCTGACAGAGTCCTGCGGACCTTTGCAATTCTCTGGCGTGGGACTGACGATCCCTCCCTCCATAGTCGTATCCTCGTCTGGCAAGATACGTTACGCCTGGGTCATGACTTCCGTTGGAGCGGCGCCGGCCTTGACACGTACGTCTGGGCGTTTCCGCTCTACAAGCGGCCACTTATCGGCCAGGAGGTGTACGACTATGCTCACAACGACTACCTGCAGGCGTTTGCCGAAGGGGGATTGCCTTTGGTGGCGATTCTTGCGCTGGCGTTACTGGGGGGCGGTACGCAGTTGCTGAATGCGTGGTCCCAACATGAGGGATCGTACGCAAGAGGGATGGGACTTGGTCTGCTGGCAGGGTTGGTCGCGATGCTGATCCACAGCGCCTACGACTTTAATCTTCATATACTGGCGAACGCAATTCTTTTCGTCCTTCTGTCGGCGCTGGCGTCGAGGGTTCTCCTGAAAAGGAGACGCGAAAGATGAAGCGGGCCTTAGCGTGCGGTACCGGATGTCTAAGTTATGGCGAAACAAGCGGTCACTGGGAGGAAGGAGATGTTGAGGGCATTGATTACTGGCGGAGCTGGCTTCATCGGTTCGCACCTGGCCGAGGCACTGCTCGATGAGGGCCATGCTGTCCAGGTTATTGATGACCTCTCCACGGGGTCTATCGAGAATATCACGCACTTGAAAGGGCGTTCTCATTTCGCCTATGTCCTGGACACCGTCTTGAACTGGCCGCTCATGCTGGAGCTTGTGGACCAGGCCGACATGATCTTTCATCTGGCCGCGGCCGTAGGAGTCAGACTTATCGTGGAGCGACCGGTCGCAACCATCGAGACCAACATCAAGGCCACTGAATTGCTTCTGGAGCTCTGTGCGAAGAAAGGAAAGCCCCTGCTTTTGGCGTCAACCTCCGAGGTGTACGGGAAGCTGGACCGGCCTTACTTCAATGAGGAAGACGATCTGGTCCTCGGGCCGACCTCGCGGGCCCGCTGGTGTTACGCCGCCTCCAAGATTGTGGATGAGTTTCTCGCCAAGGCCTACTTCAAAGAGAAGCTTCTGCCAACGGTGGTGGTGCGGCTCTTCAACACCATTGGCCCAAGACAGACGGGACAATACGGGATGGTCGTACCTCGCTTTGTGCGTCAGGCGCTTGCGGGCGAACCGATCACGGTCTATGGCGACGGCACACAACGCCGCTCCTTCACGTGGGTTGGGGACGTGGTCAACGGGATGATTGCGCTGATCCGACACCCGGGAGCCTATGGCGAGGTATTCAACATCGGCCATACGAAGGAGATCTCTATCTACTCGCTGGCGATCCTGGTGAAGGAGCTTGCCCGAAGCCCCTCCCAGATCGTCTTCGTTCCTTACGACGAGGCCTACGAGTCCGGGTTCGAGGACATGGCGCGACGATTGCCTGACATCGCCAAGATCCACAAGCTCATCGGCTATCAGCCGACGCGTGACCTTTCGCAGATGCTGGAGCGGATCATCAGCTATGAATTGAATCGGTGCGGCGGTCCGCAAACGGCTCATACGGGCGAAGAGCTGATTGCGGAGCTAGTGAGTACGCACGAGCGCTGAGCGCGGAAATGCGCGATGGTTTCAAACTCCGGCGGCTTACCATGGCCGCCCTCGCTCTCATGACATGCGTGCTCTGGTCCGTCCGGCTCACTGAACCACAAACATCCGCGCTCGCGGCCTGGTCCGACGAGGGGAGTAGCAAAAAACTCATCTACTACGGTTGGGGGGTCCGCGATACCCAGTACATCCGGGACCATTGGCGGGAGATGGAAGAAATGCCCTTTGACGGCACCGGCATCACCATTGCGATTGACCGGTCTAAGCCGACAATGGGCGACGGCGTGACAGGGAACCTTCTCGGATGGCAAGTCATGGGGCGAAGGTCGTTTCAGGTAGCAGAGTTCCGCCAGGCCATTACGGATCTCAGGATTGCCAAGTGGCGCCGACTGACCGACAACTTTCTCCCGGTGGCTCTTTCCGCCTCCGGGTCAGCAGCCGGGTTAAACTGGTTCGACGACGAGCGGTGGCGCATCGTGGCACATAACTTCGACGTTGTGGCAAGGCTTGCCGCAGAGACCCGCCTCAAAGGACTGATCCTGGATCCGGAGCATTATGACTACCCGCTATTTAGCTATGCCAGCCAGCGCCGGCAGGTAGACCGGTCCTTCGAGCAGTATGTAGAGGTTGCCCGTCGACGTGGCCGTGAGGTCATGACGGCAATTGCCGCTTACTTGCCTGATGCCAGGATTTTGTCTCTCTTCGGACACACGTTGCCTCTCAGCGAGCTCAGACCCGGCAAACGCCTGCAAGATGCAGAGTATGGCCTCCTGCCTGCATTTTACGATGGTCTCCTCGAGGCCATGCCGTCTGGGGCCTACCTGATTGATGGGTACGAATTCGCCTACCCCTTCAAGGAGCGACGTCGATTTCTCGAAGGCTACCAGCGTATCCGTCAAGATGGCCTTCAGATAAGCGCAGTACCGGAGGAGTATCGAAAGAAAGTCAAAGCGGGGTTCGGGCTGATGCTCGACTATGGGGACCGGCCGGACTTCCGCACGCCGGATGGGTTACGGCAGGCTCTGGCATACGCTCTGGAGATCAGCGACGGCTACGTCTGGTTATACAGTCAGGATCCTCAGTTCTTCCCGCCCTCGCGGATCGACCCCTCTTACATCGAGGCGTTGGCTGCCGCACGCCAGGCGGCGAAATGAAGGTGCTCATTGTGACCGGCATCTTTCCTCCCGACATCGGTGGTCCCGCCACCTACGTACCACAGGTGGCGGCGGCCCTCGCCCGGCGGGGACATCAGATCACCGTGCTGACCTTAAGTGATGAAACCTGCTCGTTTTGTCCAGAATACACGTTTCCAGTCGTTCGTCTCCCGCGGTGGGCCTTCAAGCCATGGCGCTGGCTTCGTGCTGTGGCCGAAATCATCAGGCTTGGGCGGGAGGTTGATGTTCTGTTTGTGAATGGGTTAGCATTGGAGGCTGTCCTGGCCAATCTGCTGCTGCGAAAACCGATGGTCCAAAAGGTGGTAGGCGACCTAGCATGGGAGCGGGCCACCAACAGAGGGTGGGTATCGGATACCTTCGAAGCCTTCCAAACCACCCACTACCAACTGCGTGCTACTCGCTACGCAATACTTACCAATGTCCTGAAGGCTCTTCGATCCTGGTGGGTGCGCCAAGCTCACGTAGTCATCACTCCCAGTCGCTATCTTGCCGACCGGGTCCTCCGCTGGGGTGTGCCCCAGGACAGCATCGCAGTGATCTACAACGCCATGGAGCCGACTGATGGGATTACGACGGCTTCAGTGCCGCTCCCAACGCCGGTCAAGGCGGTGACGGTCGGACGCCTCATACCGCTTAAGCGGGTGGATCAGATTCTTGAAACCGTGGCAAGAGTCCGTGGGCTGGGACTAGTTATCATAGGGGATGGGCCGGAACGTCTGCGATTGGAAGGGCTCGCTGCGTCGCTGGGGATCACAAAGCGCGTCTACTTCGCCGGTACCCGCCCCCGTGAGGAAACGCTAGGGCTGATGGTCGGGTGCCATTTGTTGGTGTTGAACTCCACTCATGAAGGCTTTCCTCACGTGGTGGTGGAGGCCATGGCGCTGGGGCTGCCGGTGGTGGCCACGGCCGTTGGGGGGACACCGGAGGTTGTGAAAGATGGAGA
>Ga0233425_10011237_pt1 | contig 10533 bp, 4 predicted proteins | sample Watercolumn_Towu_2_FD_181712 | JGI IMG/M metagenome (GOLD analysis project Ga0233425, IMG submission 181712) | Freshwater microbial communities from Lake Towuti, South Sulawesi, Indonesia - Watercolumn_Towuti2014_140_MG | ecosystem: Environmental > Aquatic > Freshwater > Lake | place: Indonesia... | reverse complement strand
AACTGGAATTGAATCAAAATCTTCGACACATCCAGGCTGCGCAGGTTGTCCATTTTCAGCGCGTCGGCAACCTTGTTCAGGGTGTTGACGTCGCTGATTTTTATACTGCTGGTTGAAATCTCTCCGCCGCCGTTCATGGTTTCATAAACCGGCATCATTTCTTTGTCGAGATTCGATTTCAGGTTAACTATAGCTGAGAATGTACCATTCGTCTTTTGCGCAATTGGCGCGTACTTGCTCATGATGTCCAGCGTCTTGTAAGTTTCCTGTATATCGAAATTTTTAATGTTCAGACCGAAATCGAACTCGGGTTTTTCGGGATTCAATGTGTTGTAAACTCCGTTCATCACCATTTCACCTTTGAGCAGGTTCATGCTGAGGTTCGTGAGTTCCAACTTTCTGTCTTTAATTTTCAGGAGACCCTTTACCTGATCCATGTTGATGTTGTCATAGATCAGTTTATCGAAGGTGGCAGCCATTTCAAAATCGATATTACCGGGAATTTCAACTACAGTCATCTCGATGCTGTCAGCTGAAGTTTCCTGCGGTGTTTCTGTTTCCGTTTCTTCGGGCATCAGCGCCGAAACATCGAAGTAATGGGAAGAGGTCTTCAGGTTTCCTTTCAGAACCTCGTCTTTAAAAGCATAAGCAAGGTAGTTCTCAATCTTTCCCGTTGCACTGAAATCGTTCTTCCCGATATTCGACCGGAATGTGACAAGGTTCAGGTAAGCCGGTGAGAAATCGAGCTGTGCTTCATTGATCTCCACAGGTTCATTCACCATTGACGTAACATATCTGAAATCCGTCACCTTCATGGAACCCTGCGCTGTAAAGTCTTCATAATGCTCATTTTCGACTGAGGACAGCCTGCCTTTTATAACGACATCGAAAATAAACGAACCGGTGAGTTCATCTCCTTTTTCGAGCGGATAAAATTCGGAAACGCCAGCAAGGTTGAAGCTTCCTTTGATCTTACCATCGATGTCGGGATCGGAAACAGGTGTTTTAACCACCATTTTCATTTCAACTGGATCATTTCCCAGCTTCATCCTGAAGTCTGCAATGTCGATGATGGTGTTATCGGCATCTCCCCCAGGATTCGAGATATCGGTTTTGATGTTGATACCGGTAACCGCCTTGGGCAGATCGGGATATTTGAACATGGCATCCGAAACAGCAAGGTTCAGGTTGAATGCAGGCAGGCTGGTTTCAGTGTAAAGTCCTTTTACCATCCCGTCGAGCTTAAGTTTTCCTTCGGTTTGAACCGATGCAAAGTCTTTGGCATAAACGGCAGGAACAATTGACAGGAAATTCTTAAAGTCAGTCTTCGGTGCATTGAAAGTGAAGTCGAGCTTGTAATCCTCACCCACAAAGGCAAATGAGCCAGCAAAGTTCAGGAAGAGGTCATTCAGCTTCAGCTCGTTTTCGCGCAGGGTATAAACTTCATTTTTCAAATCTGCGTCAATGCCGGCAGTGTAATCAACCGAAGCGCCTTTAAAATACTGTACGCCGTCGTAATCCAGGTCGAATTTATCAATCGTTGTCTTAGTTTCAAGAGCCGTAAAGTCACCGGTCATATTCCCCGACAGCTTGTGGTTCAAACCTTTTAAAACAGCCGTAACAGGAAGCGATGCATCCTCATAGATGATACTTCCATCCTCTATCTCAACAAGCTTTAGTGTCAACTTAAACGGAGTTTCTTCACCTGCAACCGTAGGTTCAGCAGGCTTTTCCTCTGTAGGAACGGAAATATCGTAGTTTGCTTTGCCGTTTTCGAGAACCTTCACATGGATATCGGGCTTTACAATCCTTATCTTTTTGATCTCGTAGTTGCCCGACAGCACGCTCATCAGGTCAACCGTCAATTGCAGGCTGCCGATATCGGCAAGGGTATCTTTTTCGAATTCACTTATTCCAACAACAGTTATATCATCCATTCTCAGGCTGAAGTCAGGAAAACTTCTGAACAACGACAAACCGAAGTCGCCGAAATCCACTTTGGCATTAACGCATTTATTGATCTCCTGTTTTGCTACATCAATGATCTTTCCTTTGAAGATAAAGGGTAACAGTATTGCGAGAGCGAGGATCACAAGGATCAGGATTCCGATGATTTTGAGGGCAGTTTTCATAATGCGGGATAATAAAATTTATAATCTTTGTATTTGCATACAAAAATAAATAATTCACCCGATGACCTCGATCAACTCTTTGAATTTTATTGGATTTTCAAATCCTCGAAATTTTCGCCTTCAGAAAATGGTCCACAATCACTATCGCCGCCATAGCTTCAACGATAGGAACCGCCCGCGGTACAACACAAACGTCGTGTCTGCCTTTGCCGGTAAAAGTCACAGGTTTGCCTTCGCTGTCCACGGTCTCCTGTTCTTTCATCAAAGTTACCACCGGTTTGAACGCTACCCGGAAATAGATATCCTGCCCGTTCGAGATTCCGCCCTGGATACCTCCGCTGAAATTGGTTTCAGTAATGATCTTACCAGCTTCATTCCTGAAAATGTCATTATGTTCTGAACCTTTCATGGATGGGGCTTTAAACCCGGAGCCATACTCGAAACCTTTTACGGCATTGATGCTGAGCATGGCTTTGCCGAGTTCGGCATGCAGCTTGCTAAAAACAGGTTCACCAAGACCAACCGGAACACCTGAAATAATGCACCGGATGGCGCCGCCGGCAGTATCTCCTTTTTCCTTTAGCTCCCGGATAAATTCCTCCATTTTCATACTAATGTCAGGATCAGGACAACGAACCGGTGAGGATTCGGTTTTTGTCAAATCGAGATTCCGGTAATCTTTTTCCATCAGGAACGGACCTATCTGGTCAACAAAAGCGGCAATGGAGATGTTTTCTTTTTTCAGCAACAATTTTGCAACCGCTCCTCCGACAACCCAGTTGGCAGTTTCTCTTGCTGATGATCTTCCTCCGCCCCGGTAGTCACGGATACCGTACTTTTGTTCCCAGGTGAAATCGGCATGGGAGGGGCGATATAGTCCTGCGGTCTCCGAATAATCCTGTGGCTTCTGGTCTTTGTTGCGGATCATAAAAGCTATAGGCGCTCCCGTCGATTGTCCTTTGAAAATACCGGAAAGGAATTCGATTTTATCATCTTCATGACGCTGGCTGGTTAGAAGAGATTGTCCGGGCTTGCGCCGGTCGAGTTCGTGCTGGATGAATGCTTCGTCAATTTCAAGCCCTGCCGGGCATCCGTCTATGATCCCACCGATGGCTTGTCCATGGCTTTCACCAAAAGTCGTAAGTCTGAAAATATGTCCGAAAGTGTTTTGCGCCATTTCTTGAAATAATAGATTGCGGTATTTTATATAATCACTGAGTTCACAGAGAAGCTATTTGTCCTTTGTGTCAGAGACTTTGTACCCTAAGTAGTTAAATCTTTCAACGTTATAAATTAAAGGCAAAAATAAGGAAATGGAACTATAAATTTGTCATATCGCTATATTCTCAGCATTTTATTATACCCTGATAGTTTCGAATCCAGATACAGGCATACTATATAACTTCCTGCCTTTACATTAAATCCTCCCTCATCTTTCCCATTCCAAACCAGTTTGTAATTCCCTGCCGGAAGTTTTCCTGACATTATCTTTTTGATTTCCTGCCCATTCATATCAATCACCTGCAGATCAACCATCTGTTCCTTCTCCGTTGAAAAATTTACAAAAACATTTGATGTAAACGGATTCGGGTGAACCGATACTTTTAACTTTTTACTTTGATATTTGATGTTTTTACTTCCCGTTGACGTATCCTGCCATTCATAAGCGCCCATATCTATCCTGCCGCCCGAAATGCGCGGATTGCCCGCCAGGTCGGTTGCCGGCAAAGTCACAGTATCCCCGTCCAGCATATAAAGCACATATTTACCACATTCCTCTTTGATGTAAGGAAAATCCATTCCGGCTTCAAACATCGGAACTCCGGTGTTGATGCAGGGTGAGCCGGGAAGAAGTGAATAACCGAAGGGTTCACCCCATAAAGGGTACTCATCAATATTGCCATCGAGCCAGTTGAGGATGTGGATGTTATTCCATATCTGAATGTTTTCTTCACCGCCTTTTACATCCGAATTTGAAATGTTTATAGTTGAAATGCCCGAGGTGGGCTGTCCGTCTCCAAGAAATATTTCATAATCTTCAGTTCCATATACAATACTATTATAAAAATTTATTTCTCCGCCTCCCGTTGCGAACACCTGGGCACTGCTCCCAGGATTCGTCACAATATTGTCAGCGATGGTCGTATTTATTGCATCTACTTTGGCGTTATCCGAACAACTTAAGCCACATATTCCGATTCCGATTGTTCCGGAATCTGCGGTGAATGTATTATTTGAAATCAAAACATTTATCAGCCGTCCTCTGGTTGCTTCGGTATAAGTATAAGACCCTACAAAGCCCACCGCCCCGCCACGACCGTCTTCGTAATAAGTGGGTCCTGGTCCGTTATGACTTATCTGTGAGTTAATAATCTGTACGGTTTTTGGAACTTCGTTGGTATTAAATATTGCTACAGGATACCCCCCGATGTTGTTTTGGATTAAGGAATTCGATAGGGTTAACACCGACTTGACAGTAAATAATGCAGAATAAAGGCTTCCTTTTGATTCATTAATGTTTATTTTATTCAGTTGTACACTATCATTATCTGTAAATACCACACCCCCATATCCGCCAAAAGGCATCTGATTATCCAATCCCCTTTTAAATTGAATGTTTTCAATAGTAAAATTTTTATTAAGAAAGCTATAATACAGGGGATACAAATATTCAGCATCAACGATTGTGTTATCCATATTTGATCCTTTGATTGAAACAAATCCTCTTTGAGTGACCGGAAAAATTTCATTATTCACCGATGGCGAATAGATACCTTCGCTTAAATAAATTGTTTTTGGATTAAGGGTATCAATGACAATTTTTTTTAAAGCGAAGGCAATTGTCTGTAACGGGTCCATTGATGTTAATCCGCTGTTTTCATTATTACCATTTGGATTTACAAATAAATCCGAATTTACCTGTTCGACTTTAGCATGATTTATTTGCCAAGTTACGTCAAATATCGGATAACCAAAAGAATTATAAGAATTATAAAAATAATTATCAGGATTTTGTACAGTTCCTGTATCAAGTACAATTTTTATTTCTGGACAACTGGCTGATTTTGTAAAGTCACAACCTCCGGGACCATCGTTTAAATAAATCGAATTTAAATCCAATGTATCAAAATGTATTGCTGTACTGTAGTTAATTAAAATTCCGCCAGCTAAATAGAGTGCTCTGTTTTCTTTAACCGTTGTGCATTTTAAAGTAATTTCACAAGACTGTCCAAATATACCTCCGCCACTCATTGCAATATTATTTATTATAAAACAGCCTAACAGGTTTATATTACTAGCATCAATATATATTCCTCCTCCTTTTTTTAAAATTGAGTATCCGGAACCATGCTGAATGGTAAATCCGCAAAGAGTTGTATTTGTTCCCTGGCAATTTATTATTACTACACAACTTCCATTGTTTGAGCCGTCTATTATAGTTGAGTGAATATAATTTTCGTCTTCTGTAATAAGGAAAAGGCTTGCCACTATTATGCTTTTACTTTGGTAATTTATGTTCTCATAATAAGTTCCCGGCCAAACCAATACGGTGTCTCCTTCTGCTGCGGAAATGATACCCGCCTGAATGGTAGTAAAGTTTCCGCTGCCGTCCTGTTTTACCGTAAGTATAGTAGCAACTGAATTGTTTAAATATGCAATAGAGAAAATAATAAGCACAAGAGTTGTCCAATTTGTTTCTCTTGCCTTACCAAATTCTAATGCCCAAACACGCCTGCACTTAATCATAGAAAAGTCTAACTACTAACTACTCTGTACTCACTACTACCTTGTCCGTCTGTACAATCTGGTAGTTAAAGCTTGTTTTATAGATGTATATGCCTGGTAAAATTCTATTTCCTGCTTCATTATCACGATTCCAGGTAAACCGATAATGGCCTTCGGGGTAATTCCCTTCAATTAGATTTTTTACCAGGTTACCTCGAATATCATATATTGATATCGAAACATTTCCCTGAAGGTTCAGCATGAAGCTGAATTCAGTGTTCTCGTTCAAAGGATTTGGCTGGCAAGTTATCCAGCTAATTTCTGCCGGAACCTCATAAGTTTCTTTGCTCTTAAAGGAAACATGGTAGTAAAATTCATTTTCGCCTGTATAGATATTCCTTTTTTCACGGGCATTGTGCTTGTGATCTATCACAATATAGCTTCCTTTTTCAGCCGGAGTACTTTTATAGCCATCCCAGGTTTCAAAACTGATGACTGCTCCTTCGGGAACATCCTCAAGATACCCTTTAACTTCGACGAGGGTGTCGCCGGATGAACGATTCGATGCACCTTTTACGATTCCATCCGCCAAAACGGCAATTTCAGCAATTTCTGAGGCTGAATCCATCTCGATATAAAATGGAATATAATCGGACTGTTCTTCAAAAGAAAAATAACCAGGAAGCGGTATTTCTTCATCCTGACCTGCTTGCGAACTGCCCATTTGCCATTGGAATCCGAGGTATGGCTGGCTTGTTTTTAAGATAACCAAATCGCCATAGTGAAATGGCTTTATTGTTCCTTTAATAAACCAATAATTAGGCTCTGTAAAAATCTTTGTCATACTCCATGTTTGTGTGCGTATCTGGGTTAATATATTCCATAAGTCCGCAGGCAAACAATCTTCAGGATATTGAGGCTTGTCGAGGAAATAACCGACCCAGTGATCACCAGTACCCTCCAAATCAAAAATAAGGTCGTAATCTTCTTTGGCTCCTTCCATCCGTAATGTGCAGCTTTCAACGCCCGATTTTTGGTAATTAATCTTATATCCCTGGCTGGATTGTAATGATGTTAGATTACTTGCTATATTCCAAGATTCATTGATATACTCAATAAATTTAGAATTTCCAGTTGTTTCATACATCATTTTCAAATAATTAGGTGGCCAGGGCTGTATTCTTTCAAGCAGAGTTACAGCATCGAAGGGTTCATCATGATATCTTTCCATGCGGGGGAAGGAGAGCCATTTCCAGGTATTTGGAGTAATAGTTATATTTTCCTTATAGGTATTTATTACACTTGCCGTACAAAAACCGGCATTCCCGCGATAAATTTTATCAGTGACAGGATCAAATGAAATATTCGATCTTCGGTTTTTTGATCTTATCAGAATATCCGAATAATTAAAATTATCCATATTTACCTGATTGGAAAAATTATCCTGCCAGTTATCCATTACCTTAAGATTGAATTCAAGATTTTCTTCTTCAGAAGGGAAGTCCGAATAAATATACAACTGATCATTTACCCCATTATAAACTGTTCCATCGCTTTTTCTTATTTCATACGCTTCATTAACCTGTCCCGTTTCACAACAAATTATAGCCACTTCATCTAATCCGTGTTCTTTATCACTTATCAGATAGATATTATCCTGGTATTGATTATAAAAAAGTTTTTTAGGATATCCTGTAACATTAATACTTGACAGATAATTCAGGTTATTATTGTAAACGTCTATTTCTTGGGTGGAATAATCGGCAACATATATTTTGTTGTTTTGCGTGTTATAACAGATATCCCGTGCATCATTTGAGGAACTTACATGCGGATTCAGTATAAGATCTGTGGATATTTCAATAATATAACCGTTCAATAGCGCAAATACAATACCATCAGATTCATTTACCGAAAAAGCATTAATTCTACCATTTATATTTACCGGTGAGCTGATTTGTGGATATATTTCACTGGCATCAATTTGATATAAAACACTATTATTACCCTGGCTAGCAGAGCAATAAACAAATTCATTCATTTTACAAAAGATTTCAGGCTTTAAATCTTCACCAAGGTCAATGCTATAGTTTCCCTCATCTAAAACCACATAAATGGTTCCACTATTATCAAATTCATTATACTGCGCTGCAAATACTTTTCCTTCGTTATAAATGCAATCTCGCACCGAACCCAACTCATCAAATGTTCCGGTTGACTCCTCTCCTCCATTATTAATTTGATATTGATTACTAATACCATCTCCGTTATAGAAAAAATAAACTTTATGACTATTTTCATTTACACAAGATAATGTACTTGATATCCCTACAGTTCTTCCTTGTACAAATTCACAGCCGTGTCTTCGATAAGTCCTCAAACAACCATCTATCAAGCAAATCACTGATGTGCCCACCTCACCCGTATTATTAAAATCAATTGAAACTCTATAGCCATGGAACCCATCCATTGAAGAGGTGCATAATAAGTCGCCATTTTCATCAAAACCCATAAAATACTCTTTACCAACTGCTGCAACAGAATATTCAGGTGCGCCTTCAGAAACCCAGTTATATTTTATATCTATTGCTCCTATATTATCAAAATTTTTAAAACCCTCTTCTGAATAATTAATCGTCTTGAATTTTTGCTCATCATCTATACCAGTAAAGTAGACAATTCCATTTTTGTGATCCCAGCATGAACCAAATGCTTTCTCAATTTTACATCCTGAAAAATAATTTAGATTGCCATTACCTACCATGACCAATTTATCCTGATTTTTTACATGACTGTATTGACGTTCAAGCTTATCCACAATTAAATCGGGGTATTCAAATAAAAGTGAAAGATCGTAAGAATTAATTTCTTTTACCCTATCCAAAAAGGCTAATATAATATTGCCTTCATTTGAGTTACCTAAAGCAAAACAATCAATAATTTCATTTTCGTAAAAAATACTCTCAGCTTCAATAACATATTCATCAATGTTTTGGTCATACATTATTTTTTTAATTTTTGATGTACCGTTCCAATAATTTAAAATCCATAAAATATAATCCATTTCTGAAGTTGCATAAACAGATGAAGAAATTAATGATGCGTTTTCGGAGTCTTCCATTTCCTGAATGATTTCAAGTCCAAGTAATTTAATAAATATCAGTTCCCCCCCTGTAGTAGCACATAGTAAAAGCATTGTATCAGTTTCGGGATAAAAACATAACTGATGGACGTTGGGTTTTAACGGCATTAAAAAATCAATAAATGCGTTTGCTTTATCTGAAACTTCCAATGTTCCAATTACAGTTGTATGCGTTACCTCATCCAAAACAATTAATTTTCGACCACCATAAACATATACAGAGCCGGCCCATATTATAGCACTTGGCATTGCTCCAAGTTCATCAAAATAAACAGTCGGTAACCATTCATTTTCTTCAAAAGTATCTCTCTCATTTGATGAAATAACTGTGCCTGAAGTTTCCATAAAGTATTTTTCAATATCACTTGTATTTCCTTCATACAAGTACTCACTATATAATCCCATAGTGTTTTTTAATCTGACGATTTTAAAATTACCTTCCAAATCTTCAAACTCTACTGTATAATTGCTTTGACAGAACCCAATCAAGGAGATCAGTAACCCACATAATAAAGTAAAAATTGTTTTCAAAAGCTCATGTTTTTAAATTTTGCCATCAATGTATAAACATTTGATCAAATACTTAAAAATTTTCTCTTATATCACGCTTCTTTCCCTTTCCTTTTTCAATCGTATCATGTTTAACGTCGCAAATAAATCGAATTTCGGTCAATCTTTGAATTTGTAAGGTTAATTCGTCAATATTTCAAAATCGTTCGCATCTACTGTTACACTAACCTGGCTTCCCTTTTTTTCAATCTCAGAACCGAAGTTCGGAATAAGATTTATTTCGTTAAATCGTTCTTGCAGACTTACTGATATTTCCCTTGCTTCCGAATCCTTATTGAAAAATACCACCGCAATCTTATCAAAATAAGTTCTGGCAAAGACATAGCTTTTGTCATCAGCAAGCAGGAGTTCATAATCACCGAGTGTCAACGGTAAATGATCTCTTCTCAGATGAACCAGCTTCTTTGTCATGTCTATCGTTTGCTGTTCTTCCGAGGTAAGATTATCAAACTTCATCATTCTGCGGTTATCCGGGTCATTGGCGCCGGGCATCCCGAATTCATCTCCGTAGTAAATGGTCGGTATTCCCGGAATGGTCATGTTAAAAGCCGTAAAGCACAGCAATTTTTTATAGCCGACCGGGTCGCCGACTCCGATTTCCCGAGTCCATCCTGCCATTTTCGAGTCTTCGTTGAATTTCAGGTCGCCGCCTGCCAGCGAGATAAACCTCGACTTATCCTGGTTCCCGGTAATGTAGTTCATCAGGTTGTGATAGCCGTAATAATCGAAGCTTTGCTGCAACGCGCCAGCCAGCTTTTCAAAAGATTCATCATCCCTGGCGAATGCTGCCACAGCCTGATCATAAACTGCAAAATCGAACTGGGCATCCATCATACCTGAGTTGATGTAGCTTGCAATGAGCTCGCGGCTGCCGTACGTTTCGCCAACCTGGTAAATGCGTTTGTTCTTTTTAACTACCACGCTGTCCTTCAGCTTCTTAGTCAGAACCCTCCAGAAAAGCTC
>Ga0233425_10011236_pt1 | contig 10534 bp, 6 predicted proteins | sample Watercolumn_Towu_2_FD_181712 | JGI IMG/M metagenome (GOLD analysis project Ga0233425, IMG submission 181712) | Freshwater microbial communities from Lake Towuti, South Sulawesi, Indonesia - Watercolumn_Towuti2014_140_MG | ecosystem: Environmental > Aquatic > Freshwater > Lake | place: Indonesia... | reverse complement strand
CTTCGAGGGCGAGAAGGGATGGGTCGAGACCGGCGACAACGGCGATCTCTACACCAGTTCGCCCGAACTGCTCGCCGGCAAGCGCGCCAAGATCGGCGGCTACCCGGCGAACTTCCACGTCCGCAACTTCCTCGACTGCGTGAAATCCCGCGCGCTCACCCGCGCCAACGCCGACGCCGCCTGTCAGACGCACATCGCCTGCAACGCCGGCAACATCGCGCTCTTCCTTGACCGTAAGCTCGCCTACGACCCGAAGAAGAACGAGTTCATCGGCGACGACGAAGCCAACCGCCTCCGCGGCGAGGCCCTGCGCGAGCCTTGGCGCTTCTAACGGTCATTACGGACGAATCACGAATCACGAATTACGAGTCACGAGAACATGAAACTGAACCTCTTCATCCGTAACACCGCGTGGGTCGCAGCCCTCGCGTTCGCCGGCCAGCTCCAGGCCGCGCCCCTCGACGCCGCCAAAGCCGCTGAGAAGCAGCGCGAACTCATCGGCATCCTCAAGTCCGGCGCGCCGCCCGCCGAGAAGGCGATCGCGTGCAAGAAACTCGCCATTTACGGCACCAGCGAGGCCGTCTCGGTGCTCGCGCCGTTCCTCGCTGACGAGCATCTCGCGTCGTGGGCGCGCATCGCGCTGCAAGCCATTCCCGATTCCGCCGCCGATGACGCGCTGCGCGAGGCGCTCGGCAAACTGAACGGCAAGCTCCTTGTTGGCGTCATCAACACGCTCGGCGTCCGCCGCGACGCAAACTCCGTTGGCGCGATTTCCGAGAAGCTCAAAGATCCCGCCGCCGAAGTGGCTTCCGCTGCCGCCGCAGCGCTGGGCCGTATTGGTGGCGACAAGGCAGTGAAGTCGCTGCAACCTCTGCTCGCGGGCGCACCCGCCGCCGTTCGTCCCGCCGTGGCTGAAGGCTGCATCCTCTGCGCGGAGCAGACGCTCGCCGAAGGCAAGGCCGAAGCCGCCGCGAAGCTCTTCGACGCCGTCCGCAGCGCGAACATTTCGAAGCAGAAGACCGCCGAGGCGACGCGGGGCGCGATTCTCGCCCGCGGCGCGGCCGGCGTGCCGTTGCTCGTCGAGCAACTTCGCTCGAAGGACAAGGGTTGTTTCGACATCGCCATGCGCACGGTGCGCGACCTGCCCGGCCGCGAGGTGACGCAGGCGTTGCTCGACGAAATGAACCGCGTGTCTCCGGAGCGGCAATCGTATCTATTGCTCGCGCTCGCCGACCGCGGCGACGCCGAGACGCTCGACGCCGCGCTCAAGATGGCCAGGAGCGCGCCGGAAGCCCAACAGCTCATCGCTATCAGCGTCCTCGACCGCCTCAGCAATCCCAAGTCCGCCCCGGCGCTGCTCGCCATCGCCGCCAGCGACAACGCGAAGGTCGCGATGTCCGCGCGCCTCGCCGTGGCGAAGATGGCCGGCGCGGAGGTTGAAACTGCCATCGTCGGGATGCTCAAGCAGCCGGAGGAAAACGCCCGCCGCGCCGCGATCGAACTGATCGCCCAGCGCCGCATCATGAGCGCGATTCCGGAGTTGCTGAAGGTCACGGGAGATTCCAACACCGCCGTTTCCGGCGCGAGCTTCAAGGCGCTCGGCGAACTGGCCGGCATTGACGAAGTGCCGATGCTGCTCGGCGCGTTGATGAAGGCGAAGGACACCGAGCCGGCCGAGAACGCGCTCGCCGCCGTCTGCGCGCGGTTGAACCGGCCCGTCAGCGGCAACATCGTCATCCAGAAAGCCGTCTATGGCGACCTGCCGAACGGCCCGACGGCCGATGTCACCGCCAAGCTCTCCGAAATCGTCAAGGCCTCGCCAAAGATCGAGGCTTCCAACAAACTCTTTGGTGATCCCGCGGGCGGCCGCGTGAAGCGGATGCGCGTCGAATACACCATCAACGGCGTGCCGGGCGTGAAGACGCTTCGCGAGAACGACAGCGTTGTCCTTGTCGCCACCGCCGTGCCGCCCGCGCTCGTGGATGCGCTCTGTGCGCCGATGGCGCAGGCTCCGGCGCCTGCGAAGGCCGCGTTGCTGCGCGTGCTGCGTTCGGCGGGCGGCCCGAAGGCCCTCGCCGCCGTCCGCGCCGCCGCTTCCGACGCCAACGCAGAGATCAAGGAAGCCGCCCAGCGCACACTCTGCGACTGGGAGACGGCCGATGCGTTGCCCGATGTGATGCAGATCGCAAAGACCGCGACGGACAAAAAGTTCAAGATCCTCGCGCTCCGTGGCCAGCTCCGGTTAATTCCGCTCCAGGACGCTTCCATCGAGCAGAAGTTCGCCTCGCTCAAGGAAGCGATGGCGCTCATCGAGCGCGACGAGGAACGCCGTCTCGCGCTGGCCGCGCTCGGCGAGATTCCTACCGCCGAATCGCTGGCGCTCGTGATGCCGTATCTGGCCAGCGGCAATCTGAAGGGCGAGGCGAGCATCGCCGCCGTCGCCATCGCGTCAAAGATCGTCGGCAGGCATCCGGCGGAAGTCGCCGCCGCCATGCAGCAGGTGACGACCTCCGATCCGAAACTCGCCCGGCAGGCCAAGCAACTGCTGGCGCAGGCGAAAGGCGCGGCACCGAAGAAGAAGAAACAGAAGTAGGAGCATGAAAGTCGCCGCCGCACTAGCTGTATCGTGTTTGATAACTCTCGCCGCACAGGCTGGCGAGCAGCGGCTTTTTAACGGCAAGGACCTCGACGGTTGGGACAGCGCGCCCGGTTGGTGGCATGTCGAGGATGGCGCGCTCACGGCGGAAAGCACGCCGGAGAAGCCGTGCAAGAAATGCAACTACCTCATCTGGAAGGGCGGCGAGCCGGCGGACTTTGAATTGACGGCGGATTTCAAGCTCAGCGCGAGCGCCAACTCGGGCATCCAGATCCGCTCCGCGCGCCGGGGCGAATGGGACACGATGGGCTATCAGGCCGACATGACGGGCAACGGCGGGCTGGTCGGCTTCATCTATCACCACAAAGGCGGCCTCGTCGTCGCGCGCGGCGAGAAGACCGTTTTCGCCGCCGACGGCAAGAAAGAGACGGAGAAGATCGGCGACGCCGCGGAACTGCTCAAGGTTTTCAAGAAGGAAGGCTGGAACAACTGCCGCATCGTTTGCCGCGGGCCGGAGATCACGTATTACGTGAACGGCGTGTTGATGAGCCGCGTGACGGACCATCGCGCGGCCATCGCCGTGCCGAGCGGCGTCATCGGCCTCCAGATGCATCCCGGCTCGCCGATGAAGGTGCAGTTCAAGAACATCGTGTTGAAGATGGAGAAGTAGCCGTGCAAATGTCGAAATCGGTCAAAGCAGGCGTTTCGTCGAGGTGGATCGCGACCTCCGGGCGCGATTCTTCGGCGACGCAACGGCAATCGCGCCCGGAGGTCGCGATCCACCTTGCTGCATCACGTCTCACCCGCCGCGATTTTGTGAAGAGCGCCGCGCTCGCTTGCGGAGCGTTGGCCGCGCCGAACTTCATCCCCGCTTCTGCTCTCGGCCGCGACGGCGCGGTCGCGCCGAGCGAGCGCATCATTCTCGGCGCCATCGGCATCGGTCCACGCGGACGCCACGATCTCACGGCGATGCTCGACGAACCGGATGTGCAATTCGTGGCGATTTGCGACGTGCAGAAAAGCCGGTGCGAGATCGTCAAGAAAATGGCCGACAACAAATACGGCAACACAGATTGCGTGATGATCCGCGATATGCGCGAGTTGCTCGCGCGACCTGACATTGACGCGGTGCTCATCGCCACCGGCGACCACTGGCACGCGCTCGCTTCGATCATGGCCGTGAAAGCCGGCAAAGACGTTTACAGCGAAAAACCGTGCGGCATCACCATCGGCCAATGCCAGGCGCTCGACAACACCGTGCGCCGGTATGGCCGCGTGTTTCAGGCCGGCACGCAGCGCCGCAGCATTTCCAATTTCCAATTCGCCGTGCATCTCGCGCGCACGGGCAAGCTCGGCAAAATCCGCACGCTCCACGCGTCCGTTTACCGGCCGGAGTGCATTTACAGTTGGTTGCCCTCGGAGCCGGAGCCGCCGAAAGACGAAGTGGATTGGGACCTGTGGCTCGGCCCGTCGCCGTGGCGGCCGTATAACAGCCTGTATGTCGCCGGCCGGTGGCGAAAGCACTATGATTTTGATTCCGGCGGCACGTTGCTGGACTGGGGCGCGCACACCGTGGATTTGTGCCAGTGGGCCATCGGCGCGGACGACACCACGCCAGTCGAGTTTGTGCCGTCGCACGACAATATCGTTGCGCGCTACGCCAATGGTGTGGAACTGGTGCTGGATTATCTCGACACGCCGTTCGGGGATCGCAGCCCGCATTACCGGACCGAACTCGGCACGTGCCCGGTCCGTTTCGAGGGTGACGAAGGTTGGGTCGAAACAGGCGACGCCGGTGACATTGCGCTGCATCCGGAGTCGCTGCGCGCGGAGTTGAAGGGTTTTCGCCGCAGCAGCGGTCTGTCGGTGTCGGGGCATGGGCGGGACTTTTTCGATTGCGTCAAGTCGCGCGGCCTGACCGTCGCAAACTCAAACGTCATGCGCCATTCGCATCTCGCGTGTCACGCCGCCGCGATGGCGTGGCAACTCAACCGCCCGCTGCGTTTCGATCCGGTTCACGAAGAATTCATCGGCGACCAGGACGCCAACCGGATGATCACACGCGCGATGCGCGAGCCGTGGCACGTATAAGGATCTCAAATTTTGGATTATGGAAGAAGTATTGGTAATCACCGGATTGTCCGCTACGCTGGCCGTTCTTGTTGACGAACAACGAGTGTGTTTTGGAAGACATCGGAGCAGAGGAGCAGAGTCATGAGAATCAACCGTCGTGATTTTCTCAAGAAGACGCTGGTGGCGTCTGCCTCGGTTGCTGCGCCTCACTTCATTCCCGCCCGCGTGCTCGGCCGTGACGGCTGGGTCGCGCCGAGCGAGCGCATCGTCATGGGCGGCATTGGCATCGGCGGACGCGGCACGCATGATTTAGGCTGGATGATCGGCGAGCCGGACGTGCAGTTCGTCGCCATCTGCGACACTCGCAAGAGCCGGCGCGAAGCGGCGAAGAACACCATAGACAAAAAATACGGCAACAGCGATTGCGCCCTCTACAGCGATATCCGCCAGTTCCTCGCCGAGCGGTCGGACATTGACGCGCTGCTCATCGCTACCGGCGACCGCTGGCACGCGCTGGCGGCGACGTGGGCCATGCGCGCGGGCAAGGATGTCTATTGCGAGAAACCATCCTGTCTTACGATGGCGCAAGGACAGATGATCATCGAGACAGCCCGGCGCTATGGCCGGATTTTCCAAACCGGCGCGCAACGGCTCAGCGAGCCGAATCACGTTTTCTGCATCGAGATGGCGCGCACTGGCCGGCTCGGCAAGATACATACCGTTTACGCCGACTGCCGCTGGCGCGATGGGTTGCGCCACGACTGGCTGCCGGAGGAGCCGTTGCCGCCCAAGGAGGAACTGGACTGGGACGCCTGGCTTGGCCCGTCGCCCTGGCGGCCTTATAACAGCGGCTACGTGAACCACGGCTGGTATCACTTCTATGACACTGCCACCGATGTTGCGATGTGGGGCGCGCACACGGTCGCGCAAGCTCTGGCACCGTTCGAGTTGGCGGAGACAACCTCCATCGAATTCGAGTATGGCGGGTCGGATGCGACGATGGTGACGCGCCTGTCCAACGGCGTGAAAATGGTGCTGTTCCGGTGCGCCGGGTCCGTTTGGGAGAAGTGTCCGTATTGGCACGGTTCCTGTGGCGAGCGGTTCGACGGTCCCGGGGGCTGGTGCGGTGCCGCCGATGGTTATGAAATGCCCGACGTCTCCTCGCCGGCGCTGCTGCGCGAATACAAGAAGGTGTTGAACGAATACACTGCCCGCACGCAGCGGCCGATGAACCACGTTCGCGATTTCTTCGATTGCGTCAAATCGCGCCAGCCCACAGTCGCGAATCCCGAAGTCATGTATCGCGCCATGGGCATCTGTCTCGCCGCCGACATCTGCGACATCGTGAAGCGCAACGTGAAGTTCGACTTGGTCAAGAGCGAGTTTGTCGGCGACGCCGAGGCGAACCGGTTGCGGAGCCGCCCGATGCGCGCGCCGTGGACGATGTGATTTTTCCGCTGACAAGAGAAGCGAAGCTGTCCCGAATCTGAAATGGAGAGAATGAACATGAAGAACATGAAATGGATGCTGGTCACCGTGGCTGTCGCCGGATGGATGGCGCTGCCCTCGCAGGCGCAGTGGAACATTCCCGCCGATCCCGCGGCTAAGAAGGAATACGTCGCCAAGCTGCTCGTCACCGCGCAGAAGGCCGACGCGCCGCTGAATGACCGGTTCGCCGCATGCCGTGAGCTGTCCGTGCTCGGCGATAAGAGCGCCGTGCCGGTGCTCGCCTCGTTGCTGTCCGACGAGAAGATGTCGCACATGGCGCGCTACGGCCTGGAGCCGATCCCCGGCCCCGCCGTGGACGCCGCGCTCCGCGACGCGCTTGGCAAGCTCAAGGGCCGGCTGCTTGCCGGCGTCATCACGTCCATTGGCGTCCGCCGCGACGCCAAGGCCGTCGAGCCGCTCGCCAAGCTGCTCGGCGACAGCGACCCCATGATCGTCAGCGCCGCCGCCGCCTCGCTCGGCCAGGTCGGCGTTTCCGCCGCGGGCGCGTTGGAGAAGGCGCTCGCCGACGCTTCCAGCGCGAAGCTCAACGTCGTCGCCGACGGTTGTCTCCGCGCCGCCGACGCGCTGCTCGCTTCCGGCAAGCGCGACAAGGCCGTCGCCCTCTACGACCGCGTCCGCGCCACGCAAGCGCCCCGTCACGTCCGCATGGCCGCCATGCGCGGCTCGATTCTCGCCCGCGGCGAAGCGGGCGTTGCGTTGCTCATGGAGCAGATCAAGGGCGACGACAACGGCATGTTCTCCGTCGCGCTCCGCGTCTCTCGCGAGATTCCCGGCTCGAAGTTGACCCAAGCCCTCGCGGCGGTGGCCGGCAAGCTCGCGCCCGAGAAACAGGTGGTCGTCCTCCAGGCGCTCGGCTCGCGCAAAGACACCGCCGCCGTCCCGACTGCGCTCGCCGCCGCCAAAGCCGGCCCCGCCAATGTCCGTGTCGCCGCGATCCACGCGCTGGCGCAAATCGGCTGTCCGTCGTGCCTGTCGTCGCTGGTCGCCGTGGCCTCCGACGCCGACGCCGCCGTGTCCGCCGCCGCGCAAGCCGCGCTCGCCGGTTTCCCCGGCAAGGAAGCGGACGCGACGATCGCAAAATTGCTGGGCGACGCGGACGTGAAGGTGCGCTGCACGGCGGTTGACTTGATCGGCCAGCGCCGCGTGATGAGCGCGATGCCGGCGTTGATGAAGGCCGCCGAAGACAGTGAGAAGCAGGTTTCCGTCGCGGCCTTCAAAGTTCTCGGTGACATGGCCGGTGCGAAAGAAATCCCCGCGATGATCGCTCTGCTCACCAGGACGCAATCGGCGTCGGCCGAGAACGCACTCTCGGCGGTTTGCGCGCGGCAAGCCGAGCCGGTGGCCGGCAGCGTCGTCATCAAGAAGGCGGTCTACGGGGCGTTGCCCGACGGCCCGTCGGCGGACGTGACGAAGAAAGCCGCCGAGCTGGTGAAGGGCGGCGTGATGATGCTCGAAGCGACCAACGGCAACTTTGGCGACACCGCGCCGAGGAAGCCCAAGAAGCTGAGCGTGGAATACTCCGTCAACGGTGTTGCGGCGAGCAAGACCGTCGCCGAGAACGAGACGATCACGTTCACCACCATGACCACGTCGCCTGCGTGCGTGGACGCGCTCAGCGGCGCAATGGCGCAAGCGCCGGTGCCCGCGAAGCAAGCGTTGTTGCGCATCCTCCGCTCCGCCGGCGGCCCGAAGGCCCTCGCCGCCGTGCGCGCCGCGATGAGCGACGCCAACGCGGAGATCAAAGACACCGCCACGCGCGTCCTCTGCGATTGGACGACCGCCGAGGCCGCCGACGAGCAACTCGCGCTGGCGAAGACCTCGTCGAACAAGACCTATCAAGTGTTGGCCCTGCGCGGCTACATCCGCGCCATCGGCGACGCCAACCTCGACGCCGCCAAGCGCCAGGCGATGTGCAAGCAAGCGACCGCGCTCATCCAGGGCGACGCCGAGAAGCGGCTGCTGCTGAGCGCGTTGAGCAATGCCGGCGACGCCGACTCGCTGGCGATGGTGATGTCGCACCTCGACAACGCGGCGATCAAGGACGAAGCCTGTCTCGCCGCCGTCGCCATCTCCGAGCGTCTGGTCGCCTCCAACCCTGCCGTCGTCGCCGAAGCGATGAAGAAAGTCGTGAAGGCGACGCAGAACGACGGCATCCTCAAACGCGCCCGCCGAGCCCTCGGCCAGACCCGCCCCAAGCCGGCTGCGAAGTGACGACAAAGGCGTGTCAAGGAGCGGCGGTTTGAAACCGCCGTTCCTTGGTAGAACTGATCGTGGTTGTTCTTCAGGCGCATCGCTCTGCTTTCGCGCCGAGTTCCCCCTTGCGTTACTGGTGCTTTCCATCGCATGTTTCGCGGAATGCCGGAAACCACGTCAAACAATTCGCCAGCCGCCAAGCCGGCGCGCGCGCCGATTTCGCCGTTACGGGCGGGACTCTGGCTGGCCGTGCTGCTCATAGGTGCGAAGGCGGTGTTATTGGATTCGCCGCGGTCGTGGCGCTGGATGTTGAATCTTGCGGCGGTGTCGTTCCAGGACGTGCTGTTCGCGCTGGCGGCGGGAGTTGTCGGAGAAACCATCGTTCGCGCGGCGGGGCGATGGGTTGCATTCGCACGCGTCGCGCGTGGGATGGTTCTCGGCTGCCTTACGTTCTGTGCCTTCTACATCGTGCTGGCGGTCGGCATCTTCCAGTATTTTTCCCGGCCGTTGAGTTATGATTTGCTGCTCTTGGTTCGCAACGCCGCGACGATCCAGTCCTCCATTGTTGAGCGGCTCACGCCGCCGATTGTCATGGCGTTCATCGGCGTGCCGGTGGTGTTTTTCGCAGTGGCGTGGTGGGCGTGCCGGCGGCGGGGCTTGCCGAATTGGGCGTTGGCGGCAGCGGGCATCTGGATCGCGGCGGGGGCTTGGGAATACGCGCCGCAGGAGGACGATGACGGAAGCGGTCGTTTGGCGTTGAATCCGCACGCGGAACTGATCCGCTCGACGGTTGTGGGGTTGTGCGGCTCGCGGCAGGTGGCGTTCCCGAAGGATTTTCCGCCGGAAGATTTGGCGGAGTTCCGGACGCTGAAGGCGCGCGGGGCGATGACGGGTGGTTTTACGCCGCCGCTGGGAGTGGTCCGGCCGCGCAACGTGATCGTGGTCGTGCTCGAATCGGTGGGCGCGCGGTATCTGAGCCTCTACGGCAGCCGTTACGAGACGACGCCGAACCTGGCAGCGGAGTCGAGGCACGCGTTGGTGTTCGACAACTTCTACTCGCATCTCGGCTACACGTTCTGCTCGTTCATGGCCATCGCCTCTTCGATCCATCCAGGGCTGCCGTGGTGCTACGCGCCGACGACGGAGCGGGCGATGCCGCTGTCGCTGGCGGCGGTGTTGCGCGCGCGCGGCGGCCGCACGGCGTATCTGCAGAGCGGCGATATGGACTGGAACGGCGGCGAGACGTGGATCAAGGGTTTTGGTTTCGACGAGGCGCACGATTACCGCGAATTCGGCTGCCCGCGGCTCTCGCCGGAGAGCGCGGAGGAACGGTATCTGGTGGACCGGCTGCTGCGGTGGATTGACGCGAAGCGCGGCCAGCCGTTCCTGGCGGTGTGTTGGACCGACCAGACGCACGATCCCTACACGCCGAGTCCGGACGTGAAGCCGGTGGAGTTCCTGCCGCGCAAACCGGCTGACGCGCGGAGTGCCGACCTCTCGCGTTATCTGAACGCGCTGCGCGAGACGGACCGGCAACTGGGGCGGCTCTTCGCGGCGTTGCGGGAACGCGGGCTGGCGGACGACACGCTGGTGGTGGTGACGGGCGACCATGGCGAGGCGTTCCGCGAGCCGCACCGGCAGCGCGGGCATGGGTTCACGCTTTACCAGGAGGACGTGCATGTGCCGCTGATGTTGTGGAACCCACGGCTGTTTCCGGCGGGCCGGCGCGTCGCGACCATCGGCTCGCACATGGACCTCAACCCGACGATCACCGACATCCTGGGCGCGGAACCGGCGGGCGAGTGGCAGGGACACAGCCTCTTCGAGTCAGGACGACCACCGCGTGCGTATTTTGTTGCCAGCGTTGGCGATTATCTGTTCGGCGTCCGCGACGGCCAGTGGAAATACATCCTCAACACGACGCGCGGGCGGGAGATGTTGTTCGACCTCTCGCGCGATCCCGACGAGCAGCGCAACCTGGCGTCGTCCGAGCCGGAGCGTTGCCGGAGGCTGCGGCAGCGGATCGCGGCCTGGGTGTCGTTCGAGGAGGAGTTCCTTCGCGGCCGGGGGAACTGAGGGCTTCCCGGGGTTTCTTCGTCAGCGTCCTGCTGGCAGTAACTGCACGGCATCCACCACGACGTAGCCGTCGGCACCGGCGTTGGA
>Ga0233425_10011235_pt1 | contig 10536 bp, 6 predicted proteins | sample Watercolumn_Towu_2_FD_181712 | JGI IMG/M metagenome (GOLD analysis project Ga0233425, IMG submission 181712) | Freshwater microbial communities from Lake Towuti, South Sulawesi, Indonesia - Watercolumn_Towuti2014_140_MG | ecosystem: Environmental > Aquatic > Freshwater > Lake | place: Indonesia... | reverse complement strand
CCGCTCCTGCCGCGTTGTACGCTGCTCGTAGCCGTGTTCGCCGGGCTCGCCCCGTTGCCGTCAACCTCCGCGGCGGTGCCCACCGGCCCCGCCATTGAACCGAAGGAGGTCATCGCGCTTTTCAACGGCAAGGATCTGTCGCCGTTCTACACCTGGCTGCCGAATTTCGGGCACGCCGACCCCGACCGGGTGTTCACGGTTGTCGATCAGATCGACAGAGCACCGGCGATTCGCGTGAGCGGCCAGCACTGGGGCGGTTTTGTCACGAAGGAGAACTACACGAACTACCGGCTGATCGTGGAGTACCGCTGGGGCAGCGTGACGTGGAAGCCCCGCGAGAACCGGGCGCGCGATTCGGGCATCCTGCTCCATTCGCAGGGTGAGGACGGCAATTACGCCAAGAACTTCAAGTCGCCCTGGCTGCGCTCGATTGAGTTCCAGATCATCGAGGGTGGCACGGGCGACCTGCTCGTGCTCAACGGGTACGATCGCGGCTCCGAGCAGCCGATCGCTCCCAAGGTGACGACCACCGTGCAGGCCAACGGCAAGAACTGGGATCCGCAGGGTACCACCAAGGAGTTCGCGAAGGGGCGCATCGACTGGCAGTACCGGGACCTCGGGTGGAAGGACGTGCTGGGTTTCCGCGGACCGCGCGATCTCGAGAAACCGGTCGGCGAGTGGAACCTGCTCGAGGCAGTCTGCGCGGGCGGCGATCTCGTGTACTTCGTCAACGGCGTGAAGGCCCTCGAGGCGCGGCAGGGCACGCTCAAGTCCGGCCGGCTGCTCTTCCAGTCGGAGGGCGCCGAGATCTACTTCCGCCGGATCGAACTGCATCCGCTGAAGAAGCCATGAAAGCGGCCCGCCTATCCCTCGTCGCGTTTGCGTTGACCGGCGCCGTCGCCGGAGCGGGTTCGCTGGTCGCCGCGGCGGCCCCGGCGGCGCCGTCCCCGTGGCGAGCGGGTGTCGCCACTCGCAAGATTACGCCGCCCGGGCCGATCTGGCTCGCGGGTTACGCCAATCGCGCCGCGCCTTCGACGGGCGTGGCCCTCGATCTCTTCGCGAAGGCGCTTGCGCTCGATGACGGCCGCGGGGGGCGCGTGGTGCTCGTCACGTTCGACCTGATCCGGATTCCCCAGGCGTTGCGGACGTGGGTCGAGCAGGAGGCCGGGCGGCTCCACCAACTCAAGCCCAGCGAGGTCCTCCTCAACGCGTCCCACACCCACAGCGGACCGGAGGTGGCGCCGGACCGCATGGTGCTCGAGCGAGTTTTCCGCCGCGCCGCCAAGAAGGAGGACGTCGAGGCCGTCCAGGCCTACGAGACCTTCCTGCGGCGGACGGTGCTCGAGCTGATCGGCGAGAGCCGGCAGGCGTTGGCGCCGGCCCGCCTTGATTTCAGCCAGGCGCGGGCGGGTTTTGCAATGAACCGCCGCCGTCCCGAGGCGAAAGGCGGAATCTCAAACAACCCCAACCCGGCCGGACCCGTCGATCACGACGTGCCCGTGCTCAAGGTGAGCGGCGCCGACGGGCGCCTGCGCGCGCTGGTCTTCGGTTACGCCTGCCACAACACCACGCTGAGCGGCAGCCGCGTGAGCGGGGACTACGCCGGGCACGCGCAGCAGGATCTCGAGGCCGCCTATCCGGGAGCCACCGCTCTGTTCGTGACCGGTTGCGGCGGCGATCAGAATCCCTACCCGCGCGGCAACATGGTTCCCGGGCAACCACCGGAGGAACTCGTCCGACAGCACGGCCGCGCGCTGGCCAACGCCGTGCACACCGCGCTGGCCGCCCGGTTGCGGCCGGTGCAGGCCCCGCTGCGAACCGCCTACGATCACGCCCTGCTGCACTACGAACCCATGTCGCGCCAGGAGCTGGCCGCGTTCTCGGAGGCCGAATACACGCCCGACGTGGTCGCCCGTGCCCGGGACCTGCTCCGCGCTCTCGAGCGCGGGGAGCGCCCCGCGCCGCTACGCTGCCCGGTGCAGGTGCTCCAGTTTGGCCGGGATCTCACGCTGGTCGGGATCGGCGGCGAAGTGGTCGTCGACTACTCGCTGCGCCTGAAGCGGGAACTGCAGGGCGAGGCGGCCGTCTGGGTGGCGGGCTACTGCAACGACGTCTTCGGCTATCTCGGCAGCCGGCGCGTGATCGCCGAGGGCGGCTACGAAGGTTTCTCCGCCAACGTGCGCATTCTCAATCATCCCGGCCGCTTCACCGCCGACGCCGAGGACACCGTCGTCGCGAAAGTGCACGCCCTCCGCCCCTCGACCGCCCCGTGAGCGGTGCCACGCCCTCTGATCACCGCCCTCAGTCGTTCGTCGTCCGTCTTCTGGTCTCCAGCCTCCGGCGTCTGATCTCCGCCCTTCGATCCTCTGGTCCTCCGAACCGCTGGTTTTCCGAAGCTCCCTCTCATGCATCCGTTCCGCCTCTTCGTTCGGCTTGTTCTGTTTGCCATTCTTGCGGTCGCCGCATCGCAGCCGGCGCGCGCCGACTTCAAGGCAGGTGCCGCGGTGGTCGACATCACCCCGGAGAAACTCCCCGTGTTGATCAACGGCGGCATGCTCAGCCGCACCGCCGACAAGGTGAAGACCCGCATCCACGCGCGCGCCCTCGCGGTGGCGGACGGCCGCACGCAGCTCGCCCTGGTGGTGGCGGATAGCTGCATGATGCCGCGCCCGCTGCTCGACGAAGCGAAGACCCTCGCCGCGCAGCGCACCGGCATTCCCGCCGATCGCATTCTGATTTCCGCCACGCACGCCCACTCGGTGCCTTCGGCGATGGGCTGCCTCGGCACCGACGCCGATCCCAACTACGTGCCGTTCTTGCGCGACCGGCTCGTCGAAGCCGTGGCCGCAGCGCAGGCGAAGCTCGCGCCGGCGCGGATCGGTTTCGCCCGGGGACAAGCGGCGGACTTCACCGCCGTGCGGCGCTGGATTCGCCGCCCCGATCGCGTCGCCGAGGATCCTTTCGGCAATCCCACCGTCCGCGCCAACATGCACGCGGCGCGGGTCTGGGACGATGTCACCGGCGAATCCGGGCCGGAGGATCCGGAACTGCTGTTAATCGCGGTGCAGGCGCGCGATGGCCGGCCGCTGGCCGTGCTGGCGAATTTCTCGATGCACTACTTCGGCGACACCGCGATCAGCGCCGACTACTTCGGCCTTTTCGCCGAAGGTTTGAAGGAGCGGCTGGCGCCCGGCGGAGACTTCGTCGGCATCATGTCGCACGGCTGCAGCGGCGACATCTACCGCGTGGATTATCGCGTCCCCGAGGCGCAGCGGCCGAAGCCGGCGATCGAGGACTACGCCCGCGGCCTGGTCGAGATCGCCGTGCAGGCTCACGCGACCATCAAATACCGAGACGACGCGGAGCTGGCGATGGCCGAGCGGAGGCTGACGCTGCGTTACCGCGTGCCCGATAAACAGCGGCTCGAGTGGGCCCAGCGCACCGTCGCCGCGATGGGCGATCGCCTGGCCAAGACCAACCCCGAGGTGTATGCCCGCGAGCAGATCATCCTGCACGAGCGCCAGCAAACCGAGATCGTGGTGCAGGCCCTGCGCCTCGGCGACATCGCCATCGCCACCTCGCCGTGCGAGACGTACGCGATCACCGGCCTGAAAATCAAGGCGGCGAGCCCCCTGCCCGACACGATGGTGATCGAGCTTGCCAACGGCGGCGACGGCTACATCCCGCCCCCGGAGCAGCATCTCTTCGGCGGATACAACACGTGGCCGGCCCGCTCCGCCGGCCTCGAAGTCCTGGCGGAACCGAAGATCGCCCAGGCCGCCATCGGCTTGCTCGAGACCGTCACCGGCCGGCCGCGGCGGGCGGTGGAGCTGCCGCCGGGGCCGGCGTCGCAGGTCCTCCTCGCTGCGCGGCCGCTGGCGTGGTGGCGGCTGAACGAATTCACCGGCCCGCACGCGGCGGATGCCAGCGGTCACCACCGCGACGCCCACTACGAGGCGGCGGTCACCTACTACCTCGAGGGGCCGCACTCGGCCGCCTATTGCTCCGGGGGCGCGACGAACCGCGCGCCGCATTTTGTGGGCGGCCGGCTGCGGGCGCGCCTGGCCGACCTCGGCGAGCGTTATTCGGTTTCCCTTTGGGTGTGGAACGGCATGCCCAACGCCGGCCGCGGCGTCAGCGGCTGGTTCTATTCGCGCGATCACGACAGCGGCGTGAGCGCGTTCGGCGAGCATCTCGGAATCGGAGGCAAGAGCGGGCAGACCGGGCGGCTGATTTTTCAGGCGGGCCAGGGTGCCGGGGAGTTCCAGGCCGGGCGGAGCGAGATCCCCCGCTGGACCTGGCGGCACATCGTTTTGGTGCGCGAGGGCAGGGCGGTGCGGGTGTATCTCGACGGCGCGCTCGAAATCGAAGCCAGCGCCCCGCCGGTGAAAATCGAGACGGTCATGTTCGGCGGGCGCTCCGACAACGACTCGAACTGGGAAGGCCGGCTCGACGAGATCGCGGTCTTTCCCCGCGCCCTGACCGCGGCGGAGGTGGCGAAGCTGGTTCCTGGAAAGAGCGGTTTGTAGCCCAAGTTCCTCTCGATGGGCAGTGCAGTTTGCGTTTGGGCGGGTGTTAGGTGGAGAGATGAAGACCAACCATCGCGTATCGGTGACGATCAGCGTGCTTGCGCTGATCCTGGTGGCGGGTTGCCAGCAGGTGGTGCGGGTGGCTCCGAAGCGGGCCGAGGGAGCGAGTGGCTTCAAGTTCGTCGAGGGAAGTCTGGGTCAGTTGCGACACCCGCCGGTGGAGGACTTTGCGGCGTTGGTGCCGGGGACACCGGGGACGCCGATTGAAATCAAGCTCAAGGCCAACCCGATTCGGCCCTTGGCCACGCCGGCGTATCCGCCGGCTCTCTTGGGGCGCGTGCGCCTGCCGGTTGCCGTCGGCGTGCATATCACGGTGGACGAGACCGGGCGAGTCGCGCACGTGGGGCCGAGCCTGGTGGCGTTTTCGACCGGGGGAGAATGGGCCGGGGAGTTTCGCGAGGCGGTCGAGGCGGCGCTGGCCCAATGGCGGTTTCGCCCGGCGGAGATCCGCGGCATCGTGCAGAAACAGGAGGAGTCCGGACGTGGCAGCTACTGGCTGACCTTAAGCAAACGGCCGGTCGACGACGCCTTTGACGTGGCGTTCACCTTCACGGCAACGGGCGAAGTGGTGACGGAGGCGCCCAAGTGATTTTTTTGTGCGCTTTGGCGACCGGCGGGTGTTATACAGGATGCCACCGATGAAGCTACATTTCTTCAGGGAAGACCCAGGCGAGGAACGGTCGCCGGTCAGGCGGCGAGCGCCGGGCGACCAGCATGCGCCATGATTGAAGACACCGAACTCCTCCGGCGCTACGCGGATGAAGGCGCGGAGGCGGCGTTTGCCGAGCTGGTGCAGCGGCATGTCAATCTCGTGTACTCGGCGGCGTTGCGGCAGGTCGGTGGCGAGGCGCACCTGGCGGCGGATGCCACGCAGCTCGTCTTCGTGGATCTGGCGCGCAAGGCGAAATCGCTGGCGCGGCACCGCGTGCTCGCCGGCTGGCTGTTCACCAGCACGCGGTATGCGGCGCGGAATCTCGTGCGCACCGAACAGCGCCGCCGCGCCCGCGAACAGGAGGCTTTGCGCATGGAAGAACTGAATGCACCGGAAGACGCGGCGGAACTGGACTGGCAGCGGGTGCGGGGAACGCTCGATGCCGCGATGGGCGAACTCGGGCGGGTTGACCGCGAGGCGCTGCTGCTGAGATTCTTCGAGGGCCGCGAATATGCGGACGTGGGCGCGAAACTGAATCTCTCGGCGAACACGGCGCGGATGCGGGTGGAGCGGGCGCTCGACCGGTTGCGCGGCCGGCTCGAGCGGCGGGGCGTAGCCTCGACGGCCGCGGCGCTCGGGGCGGCCCTGACGGGTCAGGCCGTGGCGGCGGCGCCGGCGGGGATGGCGGCGTCGGTCGCCCAGGCGGCCTTGGCGGGCGCCGCGACCGCGGCGGGACCGCTCGCGCTGGCGTTTATGGGTATGACAAAACTACAGATGGGAGTCGCGGGTGCGCTGGTCGTGGCGGGGGTCGGCGGATTCGTGGTGCAACACGGCGAACTCGCCGGGCTGCGCCGGGAAATCGCGGAGCTCGCCCGGCAGGGCGTGGCGGTGGCGCAATTGAGGGCCGACACCGATCGGCTGGCGCGGGCGAGCGTCGAGGTGGCCGACCTGCGCCTGGATGATGCGCTCTTGAAGCAACTGAGCGAGGAAGCGCTGGCGCTGCAGACCCGGTGGCGGGCGGTCGGTGCAGCGGCGCGGTCGAGGATGGGCGCGGGCCATGCCCCGCTTGAAGGGCCAATCCACAATTTGTCCAGCCTCACGCGCGTCCCGCAAATCGTCGCGCAGCCGCGGCCGGTGTACCCGATGGAGTTGGTCCGGGCCGGGGTGAGCGGCGAAGCGGTGATCAGTTTCGTCGTCGACACCGAAGGCAGGGTGCGCGACACGAAGGCGGTCAGTTCCACCCGCCGCGAGTTCGAGGCCGCCGCCCTGGAGGCGTTGCAGCGTTGGCAGTTCACGCCCGGGGAAAAAGACGGGCGCCGGGTGAACACCAACTTTCGAGTGCCGATCGTATTTACGCTGGGCGACGACAAGAACGCGCGCCTGCCGACGTTTTGGTTCTGAATCTCGGTGATGAAAGCGAAATCCTGGTGGTTCGTGCTGGGAACGGTGGCGGTGGCGATCGCCCTCGGCCTGGCGTGGCAACGGCTGCAAACGCGCCCGCTGCTGGCGGAACTCGAAGTCCTGCGCGATCAACAGCGGGACCGCGCGCGGTTGCAGGCCCAGCGCGAGCGCCTGCTCGCCGCGCAGGTGCCCGAGGCGGAAGTGCAGCGCTTGCGCGACGATCGGGCCGCGATCGACCGGATGCGCCGGGAGGTCGACGGCTTGCGCGCGAAGGTGGAGGAGAGGGAGCGGGCGGAGACGAAGGCAGCGGTGGCGAAGGCGGCGGCAGTTCCGGCGAAGCGCTTTGCCAGGGGCGTCGACATGCCGTCCGCGCAATGGCGCAATACCGGCGCCGCCACTCCGGCGGCGACGCTCGAGACCGTGTTGTGGGCTGCGGCGGGCGGCGACCTCGAGGCACTGGCCGCGCGCATCCGCCTGGATGCCGCCGCCCGGACCGCCGCTTGGGATTTACTCCAGGGGTTGCCGGGAGATCTGCGCGCAAAGTGCTCCACGCCGGAACAGCTCATGGCGTTTCTCAGCATCAAGGACATCCCGATTGGCACGGCCACGGTCGCGACGTGGTCGCAGCAGTCGGATTCGCTCCAGTCGGCGGTGGTCGACCTGCGGGCTGCGGATGGAAACAGCCGGCGTCCGTTCCTGGTCTTCGTGCGCGAAGGCGAGGAATGGAAGTTGCGGGCAACCGAGGCCGCCGTGGCGCGCTATGCCGCCGCGTTGCGCGGCCAGCCGGTGGCGTCGGGAAAGAAGTAAGGGCGCGCGCGGGCGGCCGGCGGAGGCTTCACTTCGCCGCGGGATCGTTCTGCATGAGCCCGAGGATGTTGCCCTCGGTGTCCTTCACATAGGCCAGCCAGCCCACGCCGGGTATCGGCATCTTGGGGACACAAACTGAGCCGCCGGCGGTGGTCGCCTTGGCGGTGGAGGCGTCGACGTTGTCGACGTTGGAGGTGCAGACAAACGCGATGACGGCCTGCCCGTCGACGGGCGCCGGTCCCATGCGCGGGTGCAGGCCGCCGTTGATGCCCGGGGTGCCGTCGGGGCCGGTTGTCACCAGCCAGTACGGCATGGGGCCGTCCCACTTGGTGAAGGTCCAGCCGAAGACGGTGGAGTAGAACTTGATGGCGCGCTCGGGATCGCCGGCTTGGATTTCGAAGTGGATCGGGCGGGGCATTGGGGGTGGTGGGTTGGGTTGACCCTCCGGGTCCGCGGAGTGCGGCCCGAGGCGGGGAAGATTGGTCAACCTTTTGAGGGAGGCAAGCGGGGCGGGCTAAAACCGCTTGGTGAGCTTGAGGTAGTACATCGCGCCAAACGGATTCGCGATGCGGTAGTCGTACCCCTCGGCGTTCTGATCGTAGAAGGGCGGATCCTCGTTTGTCAGATTGTCGACGCCCACGAGCAGTTCCGTGTTGCGCACCCAGGGCAGCTTGCGACTGACCTGGACATCCCAGGTGAGCCAACGGTCGAGATCGACCCAGCGCGTCGGCAGCGTGCCGGCGAGCGCCTGCACCTGGTAGAACGCGTCGGTCCGGCCCACGTAGTTGACGGTGACCGCCGACTTCCAGTCGCGGAACCGCCAGGTGGTGCCGCCGGTCCAGCGCCATTCCGGCAAGCCCGAGGTGCCGCGGTTTTCCACGGGAGCATTGATGCTCGAGCTCTGGGTGACGAACTTGTAGAGCCACGAGCCGCGCCATTCGAAATCGAAGCGGCCGAGCGATTGCGTGGGCAGGCGGTAATTGACGCCGAAGTCGAGCCCCTCGGTGATCCGTTTGGCGAGGTTTTGGAAGGTGAGGCGCAGTTCGGTGACCTCGCCGGGCTGGTTGAGGGCACGATCCTCGGGCGAGGCGGGCGAGCGGATTACCACCGCCGAGTCGTTCTGGTTCATCGAGGCGGAGACGCTCGGCACCTGGATGCGGTCGTAAACATAGGTGTTGGACCAATCGACGGAGAACGAGAGGTTCTTCAGGGGTCCGCCGGTGGGCTCGAGCACGATGCCGCCGTAATACGAGCGCGACTCCTCGGGCTGCAGGTTGGGGTTGCCGCCGGAGACCGTGCGCAGGCTCGTGTACGCGGCGACCTGCGCGGGATTGGTGGGATTGCGCCGGTGTGGATCCACGACGGCTGCGCCCTGGAAGGAGACGTTTTGGGCCGAGAAAAGCTGGATCAAAGCCGGCGCGCGGAAGCCCTCGGCATACGAACCGCGGAGCAGCGCCCAGGAGACGGGCCGGACCGCCACGGCGTACTTCGGCTTAAAGGCCGTGCCAAAATCGCTGTAATCCTCGTGCCGCCCGGCGAGCTGGAGCTCGACATGCTTGATCAACGGAACGCGCAATTCGGCAAAGACGGACGTCGCGTCGCGCTGCCCGAAGAGGTTGCTGCCGCCGCCCGAGGCGGTGATGTCGCCGTTGGCGGTAGCGCTGTCGCGAACCTGCTGGATTTTTTCGCGGCGGAACTCGGTGCCGGCCGCGAGGCCGATCCGCCGGCCCCAGATTTCGGCGAGGTTTCCCGTGGCGGACGCATCGTAGAGCCAGGTCTGATACTTGGCATCGAGCATCCGCGCGGCGGAGGCCTGCTGGCGGAGCGCTGCCTGGTTGGTGGGAGTCGGGCCGCCGGAAAACGAACCGAACGCGTTCAACGCCGTGGCGGCGGTGGTGCCCCGCAGGACATTGCGCAGTTGCGGGCGGTAGGTGTGGCCGGTGTCGTGGCTGACCGCTTCTTCGCTCATATACGCAGCGGCACCCTGCCACTCCCAGCCCTCGAGGAATGCGCCCTGGAGGCCCGTCAGCAGCCGGACCGAGTTGTTGGTCACGTTGGAGACGCGTTGGCCGAAGTCGCGCAGCCGATACCAGATGCGCACATCGGTCGGCGTGCCACCGTCGGTTCGATTGACGCCGAGCGGGTTGTACGGGTTGGCTGCCGGCACGGTGAGGTTGCCCACGCCGGCCACCGTTTCGCCAAACGAATCGAGCGCGACCGGGTGAACGGAGTTGAGCGTCTTCACCCGCGTGTACCCGAGTTCCGTGAAGGAGGAGGTCCGATCCGTGAGTTTGTAGGTGAAGTTGCCGGCGAGCGAGTAGCGCTCGGTCTCGGGCGAGAGCGACGCCTCGGTGTTGGGATCGGTGATGGCGGCGTTCCACGCGGCCGTGCCGGGCAGATTTTGCAGAAGCTGTTGGGTGTTGTAGGGGGTCGCCTGCGTCGCGTACGTCGGGCCAAAGGCGGCGCCCGTGGCACTGACCGCCCGCAGGTAGGTCGGGTAGCCGTACGGCTGCTGGCCGCCGAGCGTCAGCAGGTCGAGGCCGCCGACATCGGTGTGATTCGAGCTGCGGCTCCAGTCGCGGTCGCGGCGGTAAAGCGCGTTGCGTTTCTGGAAATCGGCAAAGAGCAGCGCGCTGCCGCGACTCGTGGCGAGGCCACCGGTGATCGTGACGGTCGGCGTCGAGAGATCCTTGTCGACGGTGTTCAGGTAACCCGTGCTGATCTCGAAGCCGCTGAAGTCTTTTCGCAGGACGTAGTTGATTACCCCTGCGACCGCATCGGTGCCATAAATGGCGGAGGCGCCGTCGGTGAGGATCTCGATGCGCTCCACCGCGGCGAGCGGGACCGTCTGCGTGTTTTGGAACGAAGCGGTGGCGCCCGCCCCGATCGGAAACGGGGAAACGCGGCGGCCGTTGACCAAGGTGAGCGTGTACTCGACGCCGAGACCGCGGAGATTCGCCCCCGCCGCCCCAGGCGTGAAGCCGAAGACCGCCTCGTTGGTGTAGGCGAGGGAGTTCTGCGGCAGTTTGCGGATGAACTGCTGGAGGTCGGTCACCCCCGTCCGGGAGATTTCCTCGCGCGAAAACG
>Ga0233425_10011234_pt1 | contig 10536 bp, 9 predicted proteins | sample Watercolumn_Towu_2_FD_181712 | JGI IMG/M metagenome (GOLD analysis project Ga0233425, IMG submission 181712) | Freshwater microbial communities from Lake Towuti, South Sulawesi, Indonesia - Watercolumn_Towuti2014_140_MG | ecosystem: Environmental > Aquatic > Freshwater > Lake | place: Indonesia... | reverse complement strand
TGTTAACGCAGTAACAAAAAAAGTTGTAAGAACCATAAAAAGTGATGCGATTTTAAAAGAATCTAGAAGTTTATTTTTACCCCAGCTGAATAAACCTAATACAAAAAGAGTAAACATATAAGGATTTATTATTTCAGGTAAAGCTTTGTAAAAATTGTAAAGATTGTAAAAAACTTTTTTAAATATGTCTAAAACAGTAGGATTAGAAACTACTCCACGAAGTGAGTCAGAAACAGCCATATTTGGTAAGTTTTGTGTCGTTGCTACAACACCTTGATTTGAAAACACAAAGAAGATTGCAGATCCTAGTATTAGTGATATAGCAAAATAGGTAATTGCTTTTTTGATTTTGAAGTTTGATAAATGAAAGAATAATATTATTCCAAAAATGTAAATAATTGCTTGAGGTCGTGTAAGGTACATCAGTATTAGAACCAAAATTGATAACAAATTTGACCACTTTTTTCTTATACTTAAAAGATAAACTGCTACTACTATTTCTGCAATAAACATTGATTCTGAAGCCCCACTTGTTACATAGTCTAATATATTTATATTTGTGCTTATTGCAAGTGTAGTTAAAAAGGAAATTATTTTATTTTCTGTAATATTTTTTGACAGGAGATATACAAAAATAAGTGATAGGAAAAAGTAAAAAAAGGATGTTGCAATTACTGCAAAATCACTTATTCCGAGTACTTTAAATACCAAGGCAATTGAGTTAACAAATGCAGGTTGAATCCAATCAGAGGTATTGTATCCCCAAAATGTAAAATCTGAAGTAAAACCATTTCCCAGAACTAAGTTTTTAGCAACACTCGCAAATTTAGTAGAATCTGAGAAATTTATAAAAAAATTTAGTAATTTAAACATCCTCTATATATTACATCAACTACTATTAAAAATGAATAATTTTAATATAATATAGTATATGACGGTCAGTAAGATTTCTATAATAATTCCATGCTATAACGAAGAAAACACAGTGGACAAATTAATTCACATGGTACTTCTATCAAATATAGGTAAAATAAAAAAGGAGATAATCGTCATAAACGACGGTTCAACTGATAACACTCGGCAAAAATTGATTAAGTTTGTTAAATATAAAAATATCAAAATCATTAACAAGAAAAAAAATGAGGGTAAGGGAGCAGCAATAAAATCCGGTCTTAGTAAAGCCAGTGGCGACATTGTAATTATTCAAGACGCAGACCTTGAATATAATCCAAGTGAATATAACTTGTTAATAAATCCTATTATCAAAAATAAAGCAGATGTAGTTTTTGGGTCACGATTTATTGGAGGTAAGGAACACAGAGTATTACTATTTTGGCACATGCTTGGTAATAAAATATTAACACTAATATCAAACATGGTCACCAACTTAAACTTAACCGATATGGAAACATGTTATAAGGTTTTTACAAAAAATGTTGCAAATCAGTTACATCTTAAAGAAGAGAGATTTGGTTTCGAGCCAGAATTCACCACAAAAGTTGCAAAAATGGATGTTAAAATCTTTGAGGTAGGAATAAGCTATTCGGGAAGAGGATATTCAGAAGGTAAAAAAATAAATTGGAAAGATGGGTTATATGCACTATGGTGTCTTTTTAAATATAAATTCCTGTAACATGAGAAAAATATCACACTTCCAAAGTAACGAACCACCATTAGAGAGTTTACTTAGAAATTTGCGATATAATAAGGCAATTAGTTATATAAGGAACAGAGCAAAACTAGCTGATATCGGCTGTGGTTATTATGGCGAACTTCTTAAACGAGTCCATAAAATTATATCTCTTGGCGATGGTTATGACTTATCAGTTTCAAATGTACCCAAGTTCAATAAAATTAAGTTGATTCGCTCAGATTTAAACAAAAATAAATTTGGCAAACCGGGCTTCTACACGTGCGTAACATCATTAGCTGTTATCGAACATGTTAATAATCCTAATAAATTTATTAGAAGAATTTCGACAATACTTAAAAAGAATGGAATATTAATCATCACTACTCCGCACATACGTAGCCAGCCTATTTTGGAATTTTTATCTAGGCGACTCGGCCTCATAAGCAAAGACGAGATAGATGATCATAAAAATTATTATACAAAAGAATCATTACTCAACTTAATAACTAAGAACAATTTTAAAATACTCAAGCTCACGACATTTGAGCTGGGATTAAATTTATTTTGCGTTGCTTCCAAAAAATAATTATTTGATTTTATATAAAAAACAATTATGTTTTGAATATACTAGTCTTTTCTCCGAAATCAATAACTCTTCAAAACGGATCTTCTCATCAATAAATAAATCTCTATGTATATATTTGTCATTCAAAAAACCTAATTTGTGTTGTTCGTTGATATATAAATATTTTTCATTATATTTAAACGTACTCAAATCTTTAACATTTGGTACATCACTAAAAATTTGTTTGTTTTTATAAAAAGATGAAGCGTAAGGATCCCATATGTTTAGTGCATTTGAATCAAGATTGTTTAAGTATTTATAAACACCGTATGAACATCCAATGTTTTTTTCATACAATTCATCTGTTTTACCTTCAATAAATAATGTAATGTTCTCAAATCTTGAATTCCACACACTCCATTGAAGCGGATTAAGTCTAATTGCCATAATTGAAACGATAACAGTAGAAATTCCCAACCATTTAAAAGGCGTAAACGCCTGACCAACAATGAAATATATTATTATTGGTAATATCAGAATAAACCTAGTTAACTGACTACCAATAAAAAAATTTGACAAATAAATAATTGTTATTAATAGCAGTAAAGCAATGTTTTCACTTGTTCTTTTGATTATATTAAATATAAAACCAATAATTATAATCCCTAAAGAGATGGTCATCCCTGTTTCATTGATATAGTTATTTTTTATTGATTCAAGAAGATCTACAAAACCGTTTCCTTTTCTCAAACCATAAACCAAAGTATCCATTATGTGTGCATATGTTTCAGCATCTATCCCTAAATGGCCAAAATACAAAGGGTAAACTGGGTTTACATACATTATTATATTTTTCAGATACCAATAACCTCCACCAATAATAAACAGCATTATTGTCGCAACCATTAATTTTAATGTACCTTTGAATTTTAATTTACTAAAGTATTTATCACGACATAAGACTATGACAAGATAAATAAAAATAGGTGCGATAACAAAAAACGATATATATTTCTGAGCTAAGGAATATGAGGCAAAAAGTATAAATAAGTATATATATCCATAGTCTTTACGTATAAGATAGACAGACAGTAATGCTAAAAACTGATAAATGGCCAAATTCAAATCTATAAGTCCAGTTGGTAGTATTATTGAAATACCGTGGTTTAAAAAAACTAATATTGCAATACATAGATTAGAAGTCAAATTTGTATTATAAATTTTTGCAGAAAAATCAATAATTACTAAGATAAGAAAAATAAAATTTGTTAAATTCAATAAATGAGCGAGGGACCCATTATTAAATACTGAATATAAAATAGAAAAATATGATTCAGACGAGTACGGAAAATTGCCAAATAATACAATAAAAGAGGTAAAATAGTTTGTATACGGACTAGATTGCAACAAAGGAAATTTTACTTTACCTAATGATAATTCTTCGACAACAGGAAGACGGTACGAGATTACATCCCACTCAAACGCCGGAGTTAGTGAATTAAAAAGGTAAATAAAGACCAAAATCAGTAAAATAACAATTAAATATTTATCAACAAGATTTTTAATCGATAAGTTAAGATTTATGTATGATATTTTTTTCAAACCATGATATGAAAAAAATAGTAAAATAGGTACCATAATTAATGTATTGATTGGTTTAGCTACTAGTGTTGTAATCACCATCCACACAAATGAAATGAATATTTGTCCTGAAAAGAAAGAGAGATATAAATTTAGTTTCTGATCCTCAACTGATATCTTTTTTAAAAACAGAGATCCAATTCCAACTGATGACAAACTCAAAAGAATTACAGATACTATTAATAATAGATTACTCATTTATATAGCTTAATCGCAACAGAACCACCAAAGAAGTTTAAAATAGGAATTTTTGTAAAAACCGAAGTTATTTCATCTAATTTTCTCTTTAATGAAAATGAAATATTAGCCAACGGTAATACAAACTCAGATGTTGATGTTTCTACTTTAAATTTATTGAAATATTTAGCGACAGTAATTGGATTAATTGCCCATTCATCAGGAGAATCACCAACAATACTTTTCAAAGTTCGATTCGATTTAATTAAGTAGACAAAAGGATTTAAAATATTTGGCTCATAAAAAAATCCTACCCCAGTTTTTTTAAGAATTCTTGATACTTCATTTCCAACTTTTTTAACATCTACATGGTGCAAAAAATAAAACCCACATACAACATGTGTACTATCTTTTTTCATAGGTAATTTATACGCCGAAGTGCTTATAAATTTTATATTTTTGTATTTTTTACATTTCTTTTTAGCAATTTGTAGGATTCCGTCAGATATATCGAGTGCCTCGATAGTAGCGTTTGGAAAGTTTTCAGCCATTAGCTTTGTATATTCTCCTGTCCCACAGCCCAATTCTACAATTTTAAACTTTTTATCATTAATATTCTGATTTACAAAATTTGTAAATTCTTTTATTTTTTTGTCAATTTTATATTTAGTGAATTCGTCATTATAATTGTAATTTGAATCGTATTTGTTCGCCAACTTATTAAAATGAGAGATTTCATTAACTTCCTTATTGGTTAATTTTTTGTTATTCATACTTTATAGTTTTAGCAGAACCAATATTTTTTTCAAGTAGATATTTAATGTTTGAAATAATTAAAAAGATACTTATTGGGATTAAATAACTTGACGATCTCGCTAGCGATCCAGACATTTCTCTCCACCAATCAAACATAAAAGATATTCCATATATTCCAGCGAAATACATAACTAAACATATAATTATAATTAACCTTAGAAAAATAAATTCATTAGGTTCTTTTTTATTTATTTTTATTAATGCTGTAAAATAAATTATTGATAACACTCCATAAGACTTTAGGTAAAAGAAAAGAATATTTAAAAACGAGCCAGTAAAAAGGCCCCATATAGACTCAAAAATTACAAATTTGTTAATATGAAAAATTTGAGGAGTGTTAGCTACGATTTTTTGAAAATAATTCCAACCAATATACTGCGACAAGATTATTGATATCCCAATAATAATACATAACATATTCTGTTTTATTTTTTTATTAAATAGAGTAGCTACTATATATGCTAAAACAACTGCTAACCAAACCGGCTCCAAAAATCTTATCCATATAGAGCCAGCGATAAACAAAAATCCAAGTATCTGTATATATCTTTTGTTTTTAACAAATCCATTAAGCAATAAAAAAATACCGGATGTTAAGTATAAAGTAAATGGTAAATTTGTATACTCAATTATAGAGATAGAAAAAATATCTTTATTCGAAACAACTAATAAAACAGTTAACACTGTCCAGAATAAGCCCAAATAATCAATAACTAATGATCCTAGTATCAAAACCATCAGTATTAAAAATATCGAATACAACACCCCAATGGGTAAATTCACATTAAACTTATACCAAAATTGATGAATAATTGACGTAAAAGGCGGATACAATAGATAGTAATATTTATTTTTATCATCAAATTCAGATAACATACCCATTTGTGAAAATGACATCCCAGATGTCAAAAATTTTGCCCTTGCATCATAAAGAGCTATAGCGTCCCAGTCTAATGACTTTTTATTTAAATTATAAATAGTAGAAATAGACAAAACTATGATAGTTAGAATAAACAAAAAAAATATCTTTACATTATATTTATATTTTGATTTTGTATCATCTTTTATAGATTTTAAACTATACCCTAATAAAAAGATCGATGATACAACAATAGCAACGATATCAGTTTTACCTAATATATTTGATATATAAATCGGTTCAATAGATATAAAATATAGCTTTACTACAACTGAAACAAAAATCAGTAACGAACTTATTGTTAACAAAATTTTATTCATTGAATTTTATTTTATAGACGATCTTACCCAAATACTCCCCTATTTTTTCAATATTTAGATAGTTGACTGAATTATTTATATCAAAAGATATCTCTTTTTTATCAAAATTTATTAATGGCCAGCCTGGTGCATAATGTGTTTTATCTATAAGAACAAAATAAGCAGAGCTAAATCTGTCTGCGAACTTCTGTGTATTAATCAATTTTCCACTTACAAGAATCCTAGGATATAAAAAATAGCGGATTACAGGTTGATTACCAACCAATGGCCACTCCGAACTTTGAGGAGGATGTATGATCACTCCGTTTTCAGGTACTAATTTTACCAATGAATCTATATATACATAATCGCTTCCGATACGTTGCGAGTAGTTCTGGTAAGCATCTTTTATAATTACAGAAAAGTTTAAAAATGGGTATGTTGATAAATATACTATTGTTAAAAAGGCGAAGACCTCTACCAGAATCGTTTTGTTAAATCTTACATTTATACGCTTATGTGTATTTTTGCTTTTTTTATTGTTAATTTCAAAAATTGATATAAAAAATGCGATAATAATTGATATTGCCAGATAGTTAACGATTGACGATAATTGCAACTGACTAGGAAGAATCCCAAAATTTGAATAAATATAATTACCATAATATTTTATATCTAAATATAAAATTGAACGAACAGTTATTTCATTAATTACTGCAAGTATTATAACAAACACAAGTGAATAGTAGTGTTTTTTATTTATTAAGTGTGGTTGAGACAAATTTCTATACCAGGTATAAACAATCAAAAGATTTATTAACATTAGCAACCAAAAATATGACCTTTGGATTACATTAAAAATACCTAATAATGAGTGACTGATTTCGACAGATGACAAAAATAAAAAGTGACGAACCAATCCGGCAAATGGAGTCGCCATAAATAAAATCCAGACGATTACTATAACCAAAGGATTAAAAATTATTTTTGCAACATTAGTTTTCATTAATTTTTGTTATAAATAGCAAATGAATATGAATATGGTTTCTCGATTAGGGGTGGGTTAATAATAGTAGATAGTGGTCTATATACAAATTTATCTCTAAAATAAATCGGGTCTATTTGACTGATAGTATATTTTTTTTCGAAAATCGATATGTATCCAGAACTCAGTATTTCATCATCACTATAAAGCACATCAAACGGTTGTCTGGTCATAATATAACCATTTTTAGGTAAAGTGTTTCCTATTCTTTCAATTTGGGTATCACTCATATTAAGCACATTAACGTGAATAGGTAATTCATAAAGCACCTCCCAATTATCGATAGTATCTTTAGCATTAATATAGACTTTTGGCACCCCAATATTTACTATGGCATTCACCTGATCAAACTCATATTTTAGAAAAACAGAATACCAATCACGATAATTTACTGTTTTGGCGTAATTTATAGGAAAGTTTAAAAAAAACATATTTATGATCATATAACATAATGTTAGTTTTAACATCATGGATAATACTTTATATCTTTTGTTATGTTTATAATTTTCAAGATAACTTGCAACATCTGTGTATATTTGTGTAATAACAATACCGATTATTGCAGAAAATGAAAATAACGGAACAAGTAAATAGCGCTCTAAAACATACTTCCACGGAACTAATATTCCAACAAAAACACAAAACACTATCAACCAATATAGTAAATATTTATTTTTAAAAATAGATTTTTTAAAGAAAAGATATGTGAATGTGCAAACAACTATAAATGATTTAAGAAAAGGAGATGTTGAATTTAAAATAATGTGATAATACTGAAGAAAATTATTTATCAATAGGTCAATACTAAGCTTATAATTATCAGTGTATGCAATGGAAGATTCTAAAGGAGTAGAAATAAATCTACTAAATGCAAAGGCAAACAAGCCAAATGTTAGTAACCACCACGATATTCTTATATCTACTTTATTATTAGATATAAAATGTGAATAAAAAAGAATAGGAACTAAAATAACTACGGATGTTTCCTTAATCAAAACAGCTAAAATGTAAGTTATTAGAATAAATAACCATTTTCGTCTTTTTAAGTTGAACAAAAAATATGATAACAATGCAACTGATATCAACTGAAAAGGCTCCGTTGGACCTAGCCTAATAAAATTTTCTGAAAACGAATATGATATAAAGAAAAACAAACTAGCAACAACAATCGAAATAGTGTTAGTTTTTAATTTATTTAAAATTAAACCTAGTATTATTACACATATTGTTCCAACAATATAAATTCTGAATTGGTGATGCAAAACAGGATTTAGTTTTATACTATCAAATAATAGGTAATTAATTGTCCAATAAACTGGTCTAAATCTACCATATTCCTTTTCAATAAACACTTCTTTAGATGCCTCACATTCCCCTAATTTAAAACACTTTGACAACGACATTGTGTTAACAATTGTTTGGCCATCATCAATCAGAGAGAAACTTTTATAATCTGATGGAACTAATATAAAATATGAATACAGCAAATACAGCACTACAGGTACTAACAAAGGGAAATAATTTTTAACAAATCGGATCATTTCTTATAAAATCTAAAACCGTAATTTATTGTAATATATTTCGATATTGATGTATTTTCAAATAAGTCAAATACTAAATTGGGACATATAAAATTAAAATATCTTTCTTTTTGTAATTTTAGACCGTTTTTTTTCATTATTTTCAGCATCTCCCAAGAATAAATCCATTTTTCATTCCCCTGATAAGGACGAATCTTTACAAAACTCAAAAAGTCAAATAATGGTTTAAATATTTTATTTGGTGTAGTTATAACAAGTATTCCACCTTTTTTTAAGACTCTAATCATTTCACTTAATGCTTTTTTTTGATTATCGACATGCTCAATTACTTCAGTAGAAAGTACTATGTCAAATTGGTTATTTTTAAAAGGTAAATTGGAAGCACTAGCTACTTTAAAGTTACCTTTAGGAGTTTTCTTTTTATTAATAGAAACAAGTGAAGAACCTATATCAATACCAGTAACTTTTGCTCCCAGTCTAAATGCTTTGTTCGAAAAATATCCAAGTCCACAACCTACTTCAAGAAATTTTACATTTTTTAATTCTTTTGTATTTATTAAATCATCAAATACAACTTTTAATCTTTTATTTGTTTCTAAATTATTAATTTTAGTTTCCCAATCTTTAGAAAACCTATCGTAAAACAATTCTTTTTCACTACCTATTTTTTCTTTTCTTTTCATTTTAAAGATTTATAAAGATTATATAAGTCTACAGGTGTAGAAAACAGTCTATTCGGGAATCTTGGTTCTCTTTTCTCATCTACCACCACTGGGAAATCTGCAATCTTAAAGTTTTCCCTCTGTGCCTTAATTACAAACTCAGTATCCATGATACCACTATTTGTTTTGCATTTCTTAAGTATTTTGTTTATAACTTCTTTTCTCATCACTTTTATACCATGTGTGTCACTTCCTTTGAAACCAAACAAAATTTTGAGTAATAGGTTATAGCCAAGCGAATACATTTTTCTAAGATTAGACCTTTTATCCTCAGACCAATGTGCCATTTTTGAACCCATTATTAAATCTCTACCATACAAATCTATATCAACTAAATCAATTAGCTTTAAATCATAGAAATCAACATTAAATATAACCACATATTGTCCCATGGATGATTGCATTCCTTTTTTAAGTGCTAATCCATATCCTGGTTTTGAATTAATAATTTTTACATTTTTATTTTTATTAGTGTGACTATTAACTATCTCAACTGTCTTATCTGTACATCCATTTATAACAACTAAAATTTCATACCTATAATTTTTATTTTTGAAGTATTTTAAAATATCAGACAGCGTAGCTCCTATTAGTTGTTCTTCGTTTCTAGCTGGTAATACTATAGAGACCTTGATCATATTATTCTTCTAACTAAAACTCTTGTCAGATTATTAACCTTGTGAGCGAAAATTACAAGTGGGTTATTTGAATTTCTTTTTACAACTATTTCATCGTATTTAAATAGCTCATTATAATAAACTGAGACTTTGTTATCTTCGCTTATTCTAAATTTTGAAAGATCTTTGTTTATTATAACCGGCATTTTTATTTCTCCAATCTTTAACCACAATTCATATTCATAAACAAATTTTTTAGTTCCTGTAAATGGTCCATATTTTCTGTATGCTTTTTTTGTCAAAAATACTGAAGGTTGTGACATATAGTTAGAAGTTAAAAGAAGTAAAAAATAATAATTGACTTTTAACAATATATTTTTCAAAGTTGTCCATACTTTTCCAATTTCTTCTCCACATTCGTTTGTAATAATACATTTACCGGCAAACCAAAGTGCATTAGGATTTTCTAGGTAATAACCCACAACTGATTCAAATGCCCCGTTTTCATATATATCATCTGCGTTTATATAAGTTACAATATCTCCCTTTGCTTTTTTAAGT
>Ga0233425_10011233_pt1 | contig 10537 bp, 8 predicted proteins | sample Watercolumn_Towu_2_FD_181712 | JGI IMG/M metagenome (GOLD analysis project Ga0233425, IMG submission 181712) | Freshwater microbial communities from Lake Towuti, South Sulawesi, Indonesia - Watercolumn_Towuti2014_140_MG | ecosystem: Environmental > Aquatic > Freshwater > Lake | place: Indonesia... | reverse complement strand
ACAGGACGATTTCCCCATGAAGACAATCAAGACAATGACTGGAGTTGCGGTCGCCGGCCTGGTGCTGGCGGCCTTTTCCGTGCAGGCGGCCGAGAAGAAAAAGGCGGGCGAGGGCGGCTGGAAGACGCTGTTCCGGGAAGGCCTGGGCGACGCCAAGGTCGTGAGCGGTACGGCCATCTACAAGGTTGAGAACGGGGTGCTCGTCGGCACGACGGTCGACGGCAGCCCGAACAGTTTTCTGATGGTCGGGCCGTACAAGGACTTCGAGCTCGAGTTCGAGGTCAACGTGGACGACGCGCTAAATTCCGGCGTGCAGGTGCGCAGCCAAGTGGCGAAGGAGAGCGATCCCGTGCTCAAGGGGAGCAAGAGCGGCAAGAAGCTGCCCGCGGGCCGCATGTACGGGCCGCAGTGCGAAATCGCGATCAACGGCACGGCGGGCGATTTTTATGACGAGGCGCGCCGCGCAGTCTGGTGGACCGACGTCACGGGCACCCAGGCGATGCGCACGGAGGCTTCGAAGGCGGCCTTCAAAAAGGGCGAGTGGAACAAGTACCGCATCGTGGTGCAGGGGGATCGGTACCGGAGCTGGGTCAATGGCGTGCCGACGGCGGATTTCCGGCAAGGGGACGATCCGGAGGGATACCTCGGCTTCCAGGTGCACGGCATCAAGAAAGGCACCGGCCCGTACTCCGTGCGCTGGCGCAACGTACGCATCCGCGAGCTGAAGTAACTGCGGTCGGGAGAATCAGCAGTTCTGTCTTTGTGCCCCGCGGGAGGCGCTCGCACCGGAACCCGGGATCGTCGAGGTATTGCAGCCGTAAGGAATTGCCTGACTCAACCTCAGCGCGGCGGGGCGCCGCGCGGTGATGAATCCGCGTCAGACACCCGGCAGGCGCACGACAAAGCGCGCGCCGCCGCCGGGGGCGTCGCCGACGCCCACCGTGCCGCCGTGCGACTCGACGATGGCTTTGACCATGCTGAGGCCGAGCCCGAGTCCGCGTTGCGACCGGCTGGCGTCGCCGCGGTAAAGCCGGCGGAAGATCGCCTCGCGCTCGCCGGGCGGGACACCGGGGCCGCTGTCGGTGACGCTGAGTTCGGCGCCTCTCGCGTCGCGCCGGACGGCGAGGACGACGCTGCCGCCGGTCGGCGTGTATTTGAGCGCGTTGTCGAGGAGGTTGTTGACGGCCTGACCGAGACGGATCGGATCGGCGGTGCCGTGCACGGCCTCCGGCTGGTCGAGGGCGATGGCGATCTTCTTCTCTTCGGCGACCTCGCGGTAAAGATCCGCGGCGCGCGTGGTGAGCGCGCGCAGATCGAGGCGCTCGCGGTTAAGCTTCAAGGCGCCGGCCTCGGCGGCGGAGACGTCGAGCAGCGTTTCGAGGAGATGGAGCACGCGGTCGGTTTCCTCGACACAACCGGCGAGCGCGGCGCGGGCCTCGACGGGATCGCCGGCGTCCTGGATCGCGGTCTCGGCGGTACCGCGGAGGCGGGTGAGCGGGGTGCGCAGATCGTGGGCGAGGTTGTCGAGCGTCTCCCGCAGCACGCGGACGTGCGCGGCGTTCTTGTCGAAGAGGGTGTTGAGCTGCTGGACGAGAACGGCGAGTTCGCCGGTGCCGGTGGGACCGGGGACGCGGGCGGCGAGATCACCGGTAGCCAGGATGCGGCGCGCAGTGGCGGAGACCGCGCGGAGCGGACGGGTGGCGCGCCAGGCGAGCACGATGCCGACGCCGAACGAGAGGAGGAGGGCGCCGGCGCCGACCAAGGTGAAGGCGCGGCGGAGCGGTGCGAAGAGCACGGCCTGGCTTTCGATGAGGTTGCCGACCTGGAGGGAGTTGCCGTCGGAGAGTTCGCGCGTCGCGATGGCGTAGTCGCGCAAGGCGCTTTGCGGGATGCGCACCGTGTAGGTGGGCTGGGTGATGGTGAAGCCGGGGAACGGGAGGCGCTGGACGTGGGTTTCGATCCAATCGGGCGGCACCGAGACGAGCACGAGGTCGTTGTTCGGTCGCAGGACGCGGACAAAGAAGCTGCGGGCCGGCGAGGAGGCGTCGCGGTCGAGGCGGGCGCGGAGGAGACCGGCGCCGCCGCGCTCGTAGATGGCCGCCAGCTCGGTGGCGCGGCTTTGGACGGCCGCCTGCTCGCGGGCATCGAGGGCCTCGGCGAGGCTCAAGTAGAGGGTGCCGAAGAGCAGGGCGGCGCACAGGGCGAAGACAAACGCGTACTGGAGGGCGAGGCGGAGCGCGAGGGACTGGCGCAGGCGGACAAAGGGCGAGGTCTCGCCGGGGCCGGCGGCCCCAAGTGCCGGTTCAGGAACCATGGGGACGGAAGGTGTAGCCGACGCCGCGCGCGGTCTCGATGCGGCGATGGTCGGGATCAATCTTGCTCCGCAAGCGCGACATCACGACGTCGACAACATTGGTCTGCGGATCGAAGCTGTAGTCCCAGACGTGCTCGAGGATCATGGTCTTGCTGACGGGGCGGCCGGCGTGACGCAGGAGGAAGGCGAGGAGGGAGAATTCGCGCGGCTGCAGGTCGACCGGGCGGCCGGCGCAGGTGACTTCGCGGGTGACGAGGTCGAGCGTGACGTCGCCGGCAACGAGCCGCGTGGCCTCGGGGGAGGCGGTCGCCCGCCGGATCAGCGCCTGCACGCGCGCGAGCAGTTCGGAGAATGCGAACGGCTTGGTCAGGTAATCGTCGCCCCCGGCCTGGAGCCCGCGCACGCGGTCGTCGACGGAGCTCTTGGCGCTGAGAAACAAGACGGGCACGGGGCGGCGGGCGGCGCGGAGGCGCTTGACGAGGCTGAGACCGTCGAGCCGGGGCAACATGATGTCGACGACGGCGGCGTCGTAATCGGTGGTCGCGGCGAGGGCGAGGCCGGTCTCGCCGTCCGGAGCGTGATCGACCGCGTAGCCGGCCTGCTTCAGACCGCGCACGACGAAAGAGGCGATCTTGGCATCATCTTCGACGACGAGGACACGCATGGAATTTGAAGGCGGGAGAGCCGAGGCAGGAAAGGAGAGAGAAGCGGCGGGGGCAAGCGCGGGACGGAGGAGGTAACTGCCGGAGGGCCGTCGATCGCGCGCGAATCGGAGGGGGGCAAGGTGCTCGTGCCGACGAAGCGGCGCCCTCCAGACGAAAACAGGTCGTGTTTTCCGGAGGGCGCCGCGGGCGGTGCGAGGTGCGGGCCCCAGCCGGGGCGGACGCACTCGCGCTTGTCACTGCGAGGGGGCGGAATCGGTCTCGTCGACGACGACGAAGATCGTGCTGCCGCGCGAATGGAGTCGCAGCAGGGTCTTCTTGCTTTCGGCCTTGGCGCTGAGCTCGACGGCGTCCTGGGCGGAGGTCACGGGTTGTTTGTTGATTTCGAGGATGACATCGCCCGCCCGGAGGCCGGCGCGGGCGGCGGCGGAGTCGGGTTCGACGCCGACGATGAGCGCGCCCTTCAGGCGGGCCGGGAGGTTAAGCTGGGCGCGGGCCTGCGGCGCGATGTCGTCGACCGCGACACCGTTGAGCACGCCTTCGTCGTGGCGGGCCAGATCTTCCGGCGCCGGGTTGCCGCGGCCGTTGCGGCTGGCGGAGGCCGGGCGTTCGGCGGTGGTGACTTGGAGGCTCTTCATGTCGCCGTCGCGCAGGACCTCGAGATCGATCTTCGTGCCGGGGGAGATGGCGCCGACGCTGAACGTGAGGCGGTTGGCATCTTCGATCGGCTGGCCGTTGAGGGCGACGATCACATCGCCGTTTTTGAGGCCGGCCTTGGCGGCGGGGCTGTTGGGCTGCACTTCGGCGACGAGGGCGCCGCGTTTGCCATCGAGCCCGAGGCTCTCGGCGATGGTGGGCGTGAGATCCTGCGCGCCGACCCCGAGATAACCGCGCACGACCTTGCCGTTCCTGACCAGGCCATCGACGACCTGGCTGACGAGATTGGCGGGCACGGCGAGACCGACGCCCTGGAAGCCGCCGGAGCGGCTGAGGATGGCAGTGTTGATGCCGATGAGGCGGCCGTCGACGTCGACCAGCGCGCCACCGGAGTTGCCGGGATTGATCGCGGCGTCGGTTTGCACGAAATCCTCGTAGTCGAGGCCGAGACCGGGACGGCGGCCCTTGGCGCTGACGATGCCAGTGGTGACCGTTTCGCCGAGGCCGAAGGGATTGCCGATCGCGAGCACGCGGTCGCCCACTTCGATCTTGGCGCTGTCGGCAAAGGTGATGGCGGGGAGATCACTGGCGTCGACCTTGACGACGGCGATGTCGGTCTGGGGGTCGCGGCCAACGATCTTGGCCTTCAGTTCGCGGCGGTCGTCGAGGGAGACGAGGACTTCGTCGGCGCCCTGGATGACATGGTTGTTGGTGACCACGTAGCCATCGGCGCTGATGATGACGCCGGAGCCGAGACCGGCCTGCGGAGGCATCTGGATGTCGGGCACGCGGCCGCCGAAGAACTGGCGAAACGTCGGGTCGTCGAAGCCGGGGAACTGGTTGGTGCGGCCGGCGACGCGCCGGGCCTTGGTGCTGGTGGTGATCTTCACCACGCTGGGGGCGACGCGCTTGACGACGCCGGAGAAACTGGCGGATTCGAGCGCACCGCGATTGACGGGCTGGGCGTCGTGCTGGATGGCAACGGCGGGCTTGGAGCTACTGCTGGAACGGGCGCCGGCGGCGAAGCCTCCGGCGAGAATCAGCAAGGCCGCGGCCCAAAGGGTGGGCCGCCGGACAAGGGAGGTGTTGGGATGAGTATTCATGGCTTTGGAAGTGGCCATGAAGATGCCACACGACCCTGTCTGGCGACTTGCGCGAGGATTACAGAATGGAAAGGTTGGGAGGGGATTTCCCTCGCGGGAAATCCCGAGGTGGCGGGCGGAGAGACGATCGGGCTCAGTCTGCCAGGCGCAGCACGGCGTAGGAACGCTTGCCTTTGCGGAGCAGCACGAACTTCCCGAAGACAATATCCGCTGCGCCGACCGAGCGCGCGACCTCGGGAACGCGAACGTTGTTCACATAGATGCCGCCGCCCTCGATGTCCTTGCGCGCCTGCCCTTTGGACGGGCAGAGCCCGCTCAGCACGAGCAAGTCGATCAGCGGCGCACCGGCACCCTCGAGCTTCGCGCGGGCGACCTCCTGGCCCGGCGCCTCGGCCACGACGTCCTGAAAGTCCCCGGCGGACAGGCCCTCGAGCGAGCCGCCGAAAAGCACCTCGCTGGCCTTGAGCGCGCCGTGCAAGCGGTCCGGGCCGTGCACCAGCAGGGTCATTTCGCGGGCGAGGGCCTTTTGGGCGGCGCGGGCACCGGGATTCGCGGCCACTTCCTGCTCGAGTCCGGCGATGTAATCCTCGGAGAGGAACGTGAGCGTGCGCAGCAGCCTGCCGGCGTCGGCGTCCTCGGTGTTGACGAAGAACTGGTAGAACCGGTACGGCGAGGTGCGCTGCGGATCGAGCCAGACGGTGCCGGCGGCGGTCTTGCCGTACTTCGAGCCGTCGGCCTTGGTGAGGAGGGGAAACACCAGGCCCCAAACGGTGGCGCCGAGTTTCTTGCGCGTGAGTTCGGTGCCGACGGTAATGTTGCCCCACTGGTCGGTGGCGCCGATTTGCAGCTCGCAGTGGTAGGCCTGCCGCAGGTGATAGAAATCGAACCCCTGCAGCAGCATGTAGCTGAACTCGGTGAAGCTGATGCCGGACTCGCGGTCCTCCATGCGGGAGCGCACGGAATCCTTGGCGACCATCGAGTTGACGGTGATGTGCTTTCCGATGTCGCGCAGGAATTCGAGAATCGAGACCGGGGCGGTCCAGTCGTGGTTGTTGACGAGGCGCGCCGGGTTGGCCTTGGCCTCGAAGTCGAGAAACTGGGTGAGCTGCCGGCGAATCGAGGCGATATTGTGCTCGACTTGGTCGGGCGTGAGCAGGTTGCGCTCGGCGGATTTGCCCGCGGGGTCGCCCACCATGCCGGTGGCGCCGCCGGCGAGCGCGATGGGGTGGTGGCCGTGGAGTTGGAAGCGGCGCAGGGCGAGCAGCGGCACGAGGTTGCCCACGTGCAGCGAGTCGGCGCTCGGATCGAAACCGCAGTACAGGGTGAGCGGGCCTTCGGCGATGCGGCGGGTGAGCGCGTCGAGGTCGGTGCAGTCGGCCAGGAGGCCGCGCCAGCGGAGGTCGTCGAGGATGGTGCGGTTCACAAGAGCGGTCAGGGAGTAAACGGCCCGCCGGGGGCGGCGCGCAAGTGCGTTTGCAGCCGGGTCGGTTTCGGGCGGAGCGGCCCATTGAAAAACGATTTGCGGCGGCGCGCGGCGGGGCTCAACTTTGCTGATCTTTCCCGGCGATGGTCGTTCGGGAGAGAATCAACCAACCCACAATCCGTCCCTTCCTCCCATGCCCATTCCCGTAGGCTCCAAAGCCCCCGATTTCACCCTGAAGAGCAAGAACGCCGCCGGACTGAAAGACGTCAAGCTGAGCGACCATTTCGGCAAGAAGCAGACCGTGCTGCTGTTCTTCCCCCTGGCGTTTACCGGAGTGTGCACGCAGGAGATGTGCGACATCACGGCCGGCCTGGGCCAGTACGGGGGCCTCGGCGCCGAGGTCATCGGCATCAGCGTCGACAGCCCGTTTGCCCAGGAGGCGTGGGCCAACGCGCACAAGATCAACGTCACCCTGGTCAGCGACCTGAACAAGGAGACCACCCGGGCGTACGGCGTGCTGCTGCCGATGCTCGCGGGGGTGGGCGACACGTCGGCGCGCGCGGCGTTCGTCATCGGCAAGGATGGCGTGGTCAAGTACGCCGAGCAGACGGCGACGCCGAAGGACCTGCCGAATTTCGAAGCAGTCAAGGCGGCGCTGGCGAAGTAGCCGGCGACGCCGGGCCGGAGGCAGGCCGCGCGGGAATCCGCCGGTGCGCGCAGGGCGGCCAGGCGGATTCCCGGGCCCCGCCTCCAGTCAGCGCGCCTTCTGGCGCGCGGCCCGGGGGCAGCGGGGTGAAGGCGCCCCGCCCACTTTTTTCCAAGTACCATGAGTCTTCCGAATCCCTTCAACACGCTGCAGACGTTTTCCGCCAACGGGACGTCGCACCCGTTCTATTCCCTGCCTGCGCTCGCGGCGGCGGGCTTCCCGGTCGGGCGGCTGCCGGTCTCGATCCGGCTGGTCCTCGAATCGCTGCTGCGCAACTGCGACGGCAAGCGGGTCACCGAGGGGGCGATTCGCGACTTGGCGGGCTGGAGGGCCCAGGCGCCGCGCACGGCGGAGATCCCGTTCGTGGTCGCGCGCATCGTGCTGCAGGATTTCACCGGGGTGCCGCTGCTGGTCGACCTGGCCGCGATGCGGTCGGCGGTCGCGCGGATGGGCAAGGACCCCAAGGCGATCGAGCCGCTCGTGCCGGTGGATTTGGTGGTCGACCACTCGGTGCAGGTGGATTTCGCGGGCTCGGCCGACGCGATGCAGAAGAACCTCGAACTCGAGTTCTCGCGCAACCGGGAGCGCTATGAGTTCCTCAAGTGGGGGATGCAGGCGTTCGAGACCTTCAAGGTGGTGCCGCCGGGCATCGGCATCGTGCACCAGGTGAACCTCGAGTTCCTCGCGCAAGGGGTGCTGCGGGATCGCGCGGGGGTGTGCTATCCGGATACGCTGGTCGGCACGGACTCGCACACGACGATGATCAACGGCCTTGGCATTGTGGGGTGGGGCGTGGGCGGGATCGAAGCCGAGGCGGGCATGCTCGGGCAGCCGGTTTATTTCCTGACGCCCGATGTCGTGGGGGTGTACCTGACCGGAGCGTTGCGCGAGGGCGTGACGGCGACGGATCTCGCGCTGACCGTCACGCAGATGCTGCGCAAGGCGAAGGTGGTCGGGAAGTTTGTCGAGTTCCATGGGCCGGGCGCGCAGGCGCTGCCGGTGGTCGATCGCGCCACCATCGCCAACATGGCCCCGGAGTACGGCGCGACGATGGGGTTCTTCCCGATCGACGGCGAGTGCGCGAACTACCTCCGGGCGACGGGGCGCGACGAAAACCAGGTGGCGCTCTACGAGGCCTACTATCGGGCGCAGGGCCTGTGGGGTGTGCCGCAACAGGGCGAAATCGACTATTCAGCCGAGCTCGCACTCGATCTCGGCACCGTCGGGCCGAGCGTGGCGGGCCCGAAACGGCCCCAGGATCGCATCGAGCTGCCGAATCTGCGGCGCGAGTTCTTCAGCGCGTTTCAGCGCCCGATTACCGAAAACGGCTTCGGCAAGTCGCGGGCGGCGCTGGGGCGGCGTGAAAAGATCGCGCTGGCCTCCAGGAAGACGGCGCGACTCGGCCACGGCTCGGTGGTGATTGCGGCGATCACGAGTTGCACGAACACGTCAAACCCGAGCGTGATGCTGGCGGCCGGGTTGCTGGCGAAGAAGGCGGTCGAGAAGGGGCTGAAGGTCAATCCGGCGGTGAAGGCGTCGCTGGCGCCCGGTTCACGGGTCGTGACCGATTACTTGAAGAAGACCGGACTGCAGCCGTACCTGAACAAGTTGCGGTTCCAGACGGTCGGCTACGGCTGCACCACCTGCATCGGCAACTCGGGGCCGCTCGATGCGGGCCTCGAGGAAGCCGTGGTCAAACACGACCTCATCACGGCCTCGGTTCTGTCGGGCAACCGCAATTTCGAGGCGCGGGTGCACCAGAACGTGAAGGCCAATTTCCTGATGTCGCCGCCGCTGGTCGTGGCGTTTGCGCTGGCCGGGCGGGTGGACCTCGACCTGAGCTGCGAGCCGCTGGGCACGGACAAGGCGGGGGCGCCGGTGTACCTCGCCGACGTGTGGCCGACCCTCGCCGAGGTGCGCGACGCGATGCAGGCGGCGTTGCAGCCGGCGGTGTTCCGCCGGCTCTACCGCAATTTCGCGGCGCAGAACCCGAAATGGAACGAGATTCCGGCGGCGACCGGCAACGTCTACGCCTTCGAGGCGAAGTCGACTTACATCCAGGAACCGCCGTTCTTTGCCGGCTTCGGGCTGCAGCCCGGCACGATCGCGCCGATTGCGGGCGCGCGGCCCCTCGGGATCTTCGGCGACTCGGTAACCACCGATCACATCTCGCCGGCCGGCGCGATCAAGAAAAGCTCCCCCGCCGGCCGCCACCTGCTCGAGCACGGCGTGGCCTTCGAGGACTTCAATTCCTACGGCTCGCGCCGCGGCAACGATCGGGTGATGACGCGCGGCACCTTTGCGAACGTGCGGATCAAGAACCTGATGCTGGGCGGCAAGGAGGGCGGCCTGACGATCTATCAGCCGACGGGCGAGGAGATGGCGATCTACGATGCGGCGGTCCGACATCGCGCCGACGGCACGCCGCTCATCGTGATCGCCGGCCAGGAGTACGGCACGGGTTCGTCGCGCGATTGGGCGGCGAAAGGCACCAACCTGCTCGGCGTGAAGGTGGTCGTCGCGCAGAGCTTCGAGCGAATCCACCGCTCGAACCTCGTCGGGATGGGCGTGCTGCCGCTTCAGTTCAAAGAGGGCACGACCGCGCAATCCCTCGGGCTCGACGGTTTCGAGACCTACGACGTCGTGGGCCTGTCGCCCGCCCTGAAGCCGCAGCAGGACCTCACGCTGCGCATCACGCGAAGGAACGGCCAGGTCGACGAGGTGGCCGTGCGCTGCCGGATCGACACGCCGATCGAAATCGACTATTACCAACACGGAGGCATCCTGCCGTACGTCCTGCGCCAGATCGTGGCCCGGTGAAACTCCAGCCCGAATGCATCCCAAGTTCTCAAGTCAGGCGCATCCGCGCATTCGGTCGATTGCCTGATCCGGCCCCCTTTCGCATGCCTGATCCTGCCAGCAAGCCCGTCTTTCTGGTCGACGCCTACTCCGATCCGGTGTTGGTGCGGATCGACGGGCGGGCGTGTTTCCAGAACAGCGCGGGGTTGCGGGATTTCATTGGCGAAATGCGGGCGCGAGGCAAAAGCCGGTTTGTCCTCGATTTTCACGCCTGCACGAGCATGGACAGCACCTTTCTCGGGGTGCTGGCGGGCGTGGCGATCGAACTTCACAAGTCGGCGCCCGCGGGCTGTCTGGTGGTGGCGCGCGCGGGCACGCGCAACCTCGAGTTGCTGCGCAACCTGGGGCTGCATCGACTGCTGACGATCGAGATGGGAGACGGGGCGGCGAGTTTCCGGAATTGCGAGACCGCGCTGGAGAGTCGCCGGCGCAGCGAAGTCGAGTGCGCGCGGCTCGTGCTCGAGGCCCACGAGAACCTGGTTGCGGCCGACGAAGGCAACCGGGCGAAGTTCCAGGACGTGCTGGCGTTTCTCCGCAACCGGGCGGAACCGAAGTAGGAGCCCAATTGTGGCCGCGTGGCCACAATTGGGCTAACCCGGATGCATCACACTTCTTCCTGGATTCCAGCATCCGCTTTTCGCCCTCTGCGAGGGCGAAAAGGCGACTTCGTCGCGAGCCTGCCCCGATGCATCGGGGTTAACCCCGACAACTCCGACTTTGTCGCGAGTTCAGTCGGCCCGCAGGGTGCGTTCATCACACGTTTGAGTGGGATGAATGCAGGCTAAAAGGTCCCCCTGATCCCGAAGGTCCACA
>Ga0233425_10011232_pt1 | contig 10538 bp, 11 predicted proteins | sample Watercolumn_Towu_2_FD_181712 | JGI IMG/M metagenome (GOLD analysis project Ga0233425, IMG submission 181712) | Freshwater microbial communities from Lake Towuti, South Sulawesi, Indonesia - Watercolumn_Towuti2014_140_MG | ecosystem: Environmental > Aquatic > Freshwater > Lake | place... | reverse complement strand
ACTATCGCTTTTAAGCTAAGAAAGAGTTTAAAATATTTCAACTTTTTTAAGAAGGAATATTTTGCGCCTTATATCCCCATTGATAAATCAAGGGGCTTTACGGCGCATTTGGTAAATATTACATTTATATTTTCGTCACACGGCAGATTAGAGAACAAGAGCGATGCGACCATCTGGGCAGTATTGATATGTTGGCTCTAATGTAGGGTAGTAATCTTTCAATTATATATGAAAAGATATCCAAATTTTCTTGAGGTAATTTTTGCCAAGTTACTATCCTACCTGTTACTGAATGGCATAAAGAATCTTGTGTTATTTGAGAAGTAGCGATATTTACTGTTAACAATCCTATTTCATGACGTTGATCAGATACTTTATTTTCAGGGGTTTCTACCCATATTTTAATGTGAACGATTGGTAAAAAGAATTCTTTATTTATTGAAAAAGTTAAATCTATTCTACGTTGTTCTGAATATGTAACTTGATGACATTTCAAATAATCCGAAAACGATACTTCTGAACTCATAAATACTCCTTAAATGCGGAAAAATTAAATCTCTTTAGGACATATAATTGCAATAGTTTTTTATATGTAAGTAACTTTTTATGAGTCTCTTACTATGAATTTGGGTGGAATGAAAATTATTTAAATTTCTACCGCTAATCTTCTCAATACTGGCTGCCTTATTTTATCTAACAGAGAAATGTTTGTTTGCCCCGTGAGCTCTAAGTAATTTTTAGTGAATAGGCGTTTAAAGTGAAGAGCATCAAGCATAGCTTTAAAATTTCTGTATTCCTTATTTTGTACGTATAGATTAGTAGCTACCATTATACTGGCGGCAATAGCGCTACTTTTTGGTGTATTTTCATCACAGTACAAAACGACAGAAAGGCCCAAATTGTATGCAATTAAATATTCTAGAGCAATTTTTTCTTCTACTGTTAGATTGTAATAGTTTTGCAAGTTATTTTGCAGATCTTGGAGCATTGTAACATCAGCTCGAAATTTCTGGTTTTCTTGATCACTAAGCGTTTTTTTTGTGTTGGCTGGTTGCAATTTTTGTTTTGTTTGTTCAATATATGCATTGAGCCTTTCATATAATTCATGCCATCCTAACGCTTGAGAGTTTTCTTTTTCATAACCTTCACTGCTCATACCGCCTGTAACTTGATGTGAAACGAAAGTAGGATGATTAGGTGTTTGTGATGACGCATTATCGTCAACATCAAGTAGTAATGAGGCAGAAGCATTTAGATGTGCTTGTAATGACGCGTTGTATTCACGCAATACTACAGCACTTTGTTGAGCGATTAATTTTTTGCTTTTTTGTGCAAATAGACCACTTGATAGTGGAGAAATGATTAATACGTTGTTTGGATCCTTTCGATCTAAAGCTATTTGTTCTCCTAATTTAGCTAAACGCTTTGGAGTATTAGGAGTAGCAATGTAGCAGATATCATGTTGACCGTTTTGTGATTCAACGACAATTTTTTGAGTGTGTAGCATTCTGGGTTCTTTTTTCGGCATGTATTGCGGTACTTCTACTAGTAGAGGACGACGATCAACTGATAATGCCTCATCACTATCATCATCAAGTTGCAGCAATAATTCTGAATTTGGATTCGTTTTTTTCGTCCAATAAAAATTGCCATCACTACTATTGTATGGATCTAATTGTTGTGTGACTGTATAATTTCCAATAGTATATTTATGGTCTTTACATGGAGTTAATGGCATGTCCTCTAGAGGGCACATTCCTTTATGAGATTGAGATGTTTCAACCCGTGTGCTCAAAGCATCCCAATCGCCATCGGTTATTGAGCTCTTTGCATTATAGTCCCCGGATTCTATTTTCTCTTGAACTTCTTTTGCGGTTTTACCGTTGTCATCTATGGCTAAGTCTAAAGAATCTTGTGCAGGCGGCTCAATAAGAGTGTTTCTTTCCATTTCACATGTGGAAGGATCTTCTTCAGGGTGTTGAGCGCGCTTAGTTAATATTGAGTTGATAGCATTCCACATTGATTCAATGAGAGGACCGTCTTGTTGTCCTAATGCTTGCTCTTTTTGTGATACAAAAAATTTATCACGTTTGGTCGCATCGAAAATTATATTTCCTTTTTGGTCGCGTTTGTTATAAAGCACTTGTGTTGCCAATGTTATGATTGTTTTGATGGCTGTATTTTGAGCAGGAGTTAATTGAACGCTGCGATCTATGTAAAAATTATATTGTCTACCATCTAACAATTTCGCACTACCAAGGAAAGTAGATCTTTGTGCTAATGCTGCTGTCATAGCCCCTCATTATTAGATAACATTAATTATAACACATTTGTTGTTTTAATTGTATATTAAAGAATTTATTATTACACAGCTTAAATTCTTGATGGTTAGTGGCTTGCGGAGGTGTTTTTAAAGATTTAACTGGATAAGACTAAAAATGGTGGTATAATATCCATTCATATGGGTAAAAATGTGTTCCAAAAAATATATGAGGAAGTAAAAAAAATACCAGCAGGTACTACCAAAAGTTATGGGGAAATAGCGAAAAAAGTAAAAACAACTCCAAAAATTGTCGGCTTTGCTCTACATAAAAATCCTGATCCTAAAAATATTCCTTGCCACCGCGTAGTCTTTAAAAATGGCAGCTGCTCTTCTTCCTATGCTTTTGGAGGAAAAAAAGCTCAAGAGGAAAAATTAAAATTAGAAAAAAAATACACGCTGCAACAATAATTACAGCGTGTAATTTTTATATCATTTTGGTAAAGCCCATGTAGGTCAAAATCAACCCTACGATAAGCATGAAAATACCTGAATAGAAAAAAAGTTTACCTTTTTTGCTAACTTTCTCTAGCATCTTCATAATATAATTCTGGAAAAAAAGGCGGATAATACCGCAAAGGAAAAATAACCAGCCAAATATTGTTATTAAAACTGGCCAATCCCAAACCCATACGTTATGGGCTAAAATCATAGCTAAACCAATAATTAGTGGCGTGTAAGCAATAAACATCATAAGAGCATGACTATGACTAAGCTCTTGTGATGTCTTTTGAAAGTTCAACTTATTGAAGATCATAGCTAATCCTGAGATTAACATTGTGATTCCAATTAGTTTAGCAAGATATAATGAAAGTTCCTCGTATAACATAATGTACCCTCCTAATTTTCTATCTATCTTTTTTTTTTACTTTTGGCAAGATTTTTTTTCTTAAGAGAGTATACTGGAAAAATGATGAAAAGATGTTTTTTCGGCTTTAAGATTTTTGCTCCTTGGCCAAAGTTGCCAAAAAATTCTCGGGTGTTAACGGAAGAAAATAGACATGTCACATTGGCCTTTTTGGGTGATGTTTCTTCAAAACAAATAGAAGAACTTCATCAAGTCCCTCTTCCTGCTTTTTGTTTCGGGCCCGTCGGTACATTTGATAGGGTGATATTTTTACCCAAAAAGAGTCCAAGGCTTGTTGCTTGGAATATAAGATGGCAGGATGCAAAAATGTTGAATGATTTTTTAAAAAGATTACAACATTGGTTAAAAAAGCACGATTTTATGATACAAAATAGAAAAATGCTCTGGCATGTTACCATGTGTCGCAATCATTTTAAAACAAAAGAGTGGCAACAAAATTTTTTTTCACTTCCATTTATCGTCGACAGTTTTAATCTTTATGAAAGTTTAAAGGATTCTAATTATCAGATTTTGTGGAGTCATAATTTTTTAAAACCCTTTGAAGAAACAGAACATACAGCAGATTTAGCTTTTTCTATAAGAGGAAAGAATTTTACTGAGTTATATTACAATGCACAGCTTGCTCTCGCTTTTAATAATCCTGCTTTTTTGCCGTTTTGTGTTTTGGAAGATAAAAAGAAAAAAAATATCGAAGATGTCGTTATAGGATTAAATGAACTAATTTTCGAGATGGATAAAAAAATAGGTTCTCCCTTTAAAGCTGTAAGTTTTCATAAAAATATTAAAAGCTTCAAAGATAATCTCTTAGAGTGGGAGATGATCGTCGATGTTTAATTTAAAAAAAATAGCGCCGGCTACTTATGTGTTGCCTCAAGAAGAGGGCATGAAAGTACCAGGATTAATTATAGCTTCAGAAGAATTATTGTCTTTTCCAGATATGGAAGAACCCTTAAAACAGGTACGAAATGTTGCCCATCTTCCAGGAATTGTTTCTTATAGCATAGCTATGCCAGATATACATTGGGGTTACGGTTTTCCCATAGGAGGTGTTGCTGCTATGGATATAGAACAGGGGGTAATTAGCCCTGGTGGTGTAGGGTATGATATCAATTGTGGCGTTCGCATGGCTGTCATAAATGAAAAATTTGAAGATTTAAAAAAAGATGGTCTTTTGGAGAGAATTTTTCATAAAGTGCCCTCTGGTGTTGGCCATGGTACAAGAAATAATACCTTAAATGATAAGGAATATGAAAAATTAACTCATCAGGGAACAAGATGGAGTATTAGTCGTGGGTTTGGGTATAAAGAAGATTTAGAACATATCGAGAGTTTTGGGGTAATTGAGGGAGCAGATATCACCGTAGTTTCTTCACATGCAAAAGAGAGAGGGAAAAATCAACTCGGATCACTTGGATCAGGTAATCATTTCATTGAAATAGGAAAAATTGAAACAGTTTTTCTAAAAGATATTGCAAAAAGTTGGATGGTAGAAGAGGGACAAACTTATATTTTGATTCATAGTGGCTCTAGAGGATTTGGTCATCAAATATGTCAAGATATGTTGAAGGAATTGGTGGAAAAAGGATTTGCAAAAAATCTTCCAGATGCACAACTCGTGGCAGCTCCCATTAAAAGCTTGGAGGGAAAAAAATATTTTAGTGCGATGGCAGCAGCTGCTAATTATGCTTTTAATAATAGGCAAATGATTTTACATCAGGTGAGAGAGGCTTTTTTTGAGATTTGTGGCATTAATCCTCAAAGTATCAGATTAGTTTACGATGTATGTCATAATATTGCTAAATTTGAAGAACATATGATAAATGGACAAAAAAAAGAGGTGTGTGTTCATAGAAAAGGAGCAACAAGGGCTTTTGGTGCTAATACCAAAGAATTGCCCTCTTATTTTCAAAAGACAGGACAGCCAGTATTAGTGCCTGGTGATATGGGAACAGCTAGTTATCTTATGGTCGGAAGAGGTAATCCTCTTACTTTTTGTAGTTCTTGTCATGGAGCTGGAAGAGCAAAAAGTCGCGTAAGATCGATGAAGGATTGGCGTGGGAAAGATCTTATTTCTTATATGGATAAAAAGGGGGTTAAGGTCATGGCTTCATCAGGAGCAACTGTTGCTGAAGAAATGCCAGATGCCTATAAACCGATAGACTTAGTAGTTAAAGCTGCGCAAGAAGCAAATCTTGCCAGCATCGTCGCGAAAATGCGTCCTCATCTAGTGGTCAAAGGATAACAGGAGAGAATATTTTTATTCTCTCCTATAAGTTTATTTTAATATATGCGCTAAAATAGCAAGAAGCAATAAGGCAGCAATATTGGTGATTTTTATCATGGGGTTAATTGCAGGACCTGCTGTATCTTTATAAGGATCGCCAACGGTATCACCAGTAACGGCGGCCTTGTGAGCCTCTGAGCCTTTACCACCCAAATTTCCTTCTTCAATATATTTTTTAGCGTTGTCCCAAGCTCCCCCTCCTCCAGTCATAGAAATGGCAACAAATATCCCAGTTATCACAACACCTAGTAACATAGCTCCAACGCTAATAAAAGCAGCAGCCATGCCTGCAATACCATAAACTACAAAGAATAATAAAAAGGGTGCAATTACTGGCATTAAGGATGGAATAATCATCTCTTTAATCGCTGCTTTTGTTAAAAGATCAACTGCTTTGCCATAGTCAGGTGACGCTTGACCGCTCATAAGACCTGGGATTTCTTTAAACTGGCGTCTTACTTCGATTACTACTGAAGAGGCCGCTCTTCCTACCGATGTCATTGTAAGAGCACTGAAAAGATAGGGAAGCATGCCGCCAATAAAAAGACCAATGATAACATAAGGATCCTGCAGGGAGAAATTGCATGGAACGTTGGGGAAATAATATTGAAGATCTTCCATAAAAGCGGTAAAAAGCACCAAAGCAGCCAATGCTGCCGAACCGATAGCATATCCTTTCGTAACGGCTTTTGTTGTGTTACCAACAGCATCTAAGGCATCTGTAACTTTTCTAACACTAGGTGGCATATTAGACATTTCTGCAATACCACCGGCATTGTCGGTTACAGGACCATAGGCATCAAGAGCAATAATCATGCCCGCTAAAGAAAGCATACTTGTAGCAGCTATAGCAACACCAAAGAGACCTGCGTTAAGGTAAGAAAATAAAATAGCTCCTGCGATCACAATTACTGGAAGAGCCGTTGATTCCATGGAGACGGCCAACCCTTGTATAATATTTGTACCATGGCCTGTTGAAGAAGCATTTGCGATACTATGCACTGGGCGATATTTTGTAGAAGTATAATATTCTGTTATCCACATTAAAAGACCAGTTACTGCAAGACCAGCTAAACAACATAAAAAAACATTTAACCCAGAAAATGTACAGGTTAAAGAGGTTAAAGTAGTATGAAATCCTATCCATCTTTGCGTGAGAACGCCAATGAAAATAGCTGAGAATATCGCACTCATTATAAAACCTTTATAAAGTGCGCCCATAATTTTATTCTTTTTGCCTAATTTTACGAAGAATGATCCTAAAATAGAGGCTAAAATACATACAGCTCCTATAGCTAGAGGGAATATAACCATTTTTTCATAAAGAGCATCTTTGAATAAAATAGCACTCATGAGCATGGCTCCCACAAGAGTAACAACGTAAGTTTCGAAAAGATCAGCCGCCATTCCCGCACAATCACCGACATTGTCACCAACGTTGTCGCTAATAACTGCAGGATTCCTTGGATCATCTTCTGGTATACCAATTTCTACTTTGCCAACTAAATCTGCGCCGACATCAGCTCCTTTGGTAAAGATACCACCGCCGAGCCTTGCAAAAATGGATATTAGAGAAGCTCCAAATCCGAGAGCAATTAATGCTTCCATGGATTGTCTTGATGGGATGTTATAATATTGTAAAACAAGGTAATAGATCACAATACCCAAAAGAGCAAGACCTGCTACTAACATACCTGTGATAGCTCCGCAACGAAAAGCTATAGTTAGGGCAGGTTGAAGACCTTTTTTTGAGGCTTCTGCTGTTCTAACATTTCCTCGTATGGAGATATGCATGCCAATGTAGCCCGCTGCAGCTGAGAGGATTGCCCCTATTAAAAAACCAATACCTACAAAAAAACCTAGCTGCCAGGTGAGAAGTAAAAAGACCACTATACCTACGATAGCAATTGTTCGATATTGTCTATTTAAATAAGCTTTTGCGCCCTCTTGAATAGCTAGAGCTATTTTTTGCATTTCTTGTGTGCCACTACTTTTAGCAAGTATGGAAATAATCAAACTAGCGCCATATACTAAGGCAGCAAGGGCACAGAAAATTAGAAAATAATAAATCATAATAAATACCTTTCAAAAATTAAGTTAAAAATAACGTTGAGTACGATAGCATAAAAAACAATTAACCTTCCAGATCTTCTAGTAGTACTTGTAAATCGTTCTCATGTCCTACTTCTTCTGTCAAAATTTCTGCTACCATATTATAGGTGATGATATCTTTATCTTTAGTCAATTCTAATAATTTATTGTAAATAGCAATTGCACATCTTTCACCTTTGATGTTTTGTTTTAATATAGCAATAGTTGAGCTATCTTCTGGAGCATCATAACCGCAATTCGTCATTTTGTACCAATCTTCCGGTTTTAATATAGGTTTACCTTCGAGTTGTAAAATGCGATTTATAAGCATGTTTGCATGTTTTAGTTCATCTTGTGCATGTTCTTCTAATTCTGCTATGACATTTTTGCTAAATTTTCCTCTTATTATTTTTGCTCCTATCCAATATTGATAATAAGCTAGCCATTCATCGGCAAAAGCTTTATTGAGTTTCTCGATAATTTCTGCTAGGTTTACTTTCACTATTTCTTGACCTTTTGTGGGCATAAAACGCTCCTTTTTTGTTTCATCATAATTTTAATTTAATTTTTGCACAACTTATACTGAAGAATTTGCTTAGATTCGGAATTTAATCGTGTATCCATATAAAGCTTTGATATTTTAGGTGTTAAGAAAGCGTTAATTTAAGTTCAGTTTGGGGCTGTAGGATGCTTTTGTAAAATTAAAAAAAATGATAACTTGATATATATAATAAAATAAATTATAATTGTTACATAAAACTAAGGAGAATTGTTCATGAGTAGTTCGTCAGCAGTATATAGTAGAAAATTAGGAGAATTTAAAAAAACATATTTTAATCCGTTTGCAGAAGGATCTATACAAAGTATGCAGGAGTGTTCAACACTATTAGATAGTACGCTTGGTAGAATATTAACTGATATGGAACAAGTTGATATAGATCCACGTTATATCAAGTTAAGAGAGGATTTAACAGTAGCTATAGCACAAGCTCAAACCTATTTGGATAGTCTGATACACGATGGGATAATTACAGAAATAGCTATGTATCAAGTGATATGTTGTGAAATTGTAAGATGTGCAACGATGATTGATCGATATTCTTACCCGAAAAATACTTCTATAATAATGCAATATAGAACTTTGGAAGACTGTTTTCTCCAAACAACGAAGCAAGTACATGAGTTAATTGCAAACACCAAAGCAATATATATGCAATGATTGCAAATGCAAAGTACGTTCTAAATTTTGGATATTTAGAAACATCTGTAAAAAATTCCTTGATGTGTTTTCCTTTGGATAAATTCTGTTAAAACAGCATTCACTACGGTTTCTTTTGTTGTTCGCATCCACAAAGGGGCAATAAGATGCATAAGTGGGCCGCTTGTTGATAATCTATGAATAATGCAAGAGGGATGTAATCTTTCTAGAAAATCACAGCATTTACTTACATATTCTTCAAAACTTAGTGGATGATAAAGACCTTTTCGATACAAATCTTCCATGGGAGTATTGGGAACAATGACCAAAAGATGGATCTTAACGCCATTTACTTGCAATTTGGCTAAAGTATCGGCAGTGAATAACTCATCATCTTTGGTTTCGTTAGGAAGCCCTAAAATTACATGGGCACAATGGTCCAATTCATATGATTTTATAATAGAGAGAGTTTTCACAAAGTCAGCATGAGTTTCACAGCGATTGATGAATTTTAATGTAGTATCATTAGCGGATTGCATTCCTAGTTCGATGTTCACGTATGGTACTTTTTTCTTGTAAGATGCGATGAGTGCTATTTTTTCTTCATCTAAACAATCAGATCTTGTGGCTATACTTATACCAACGATATCTTGATGAGCAGATAGGGCCTCATCATAAATGTGTTTTAAGCGATCAAGTGGCGCATAGGTATTAGAATATGATTGTAAATAAACAATAAATTTTTTTGCCTTGTAGCGACTTTTACGAACAATAATGTTATTTAAAATCTGTTGTTTTAAGGAAGTTTTTTCAGGATTGGTTAAGGAAGAAGATCCAAAAGTATCACAAAAAATGCAACCGCCATAACCTTTTTCTCCATTGCGGTTTGGACAGGTAAATCCTGCATCTATACATATCTTATATACTTTGCAGCCAAATTTTTTCTTTAAAATAGGTCCTAGTGCATTATAGTAAACAGTCATTTTACTCTTTGATTTTCTACAATTATTTTAGCAATAAAAACTGTTATTTGCCTATAAGACGTTTTTTGAGTAGTATAGAATATACACTGATTCCTTAAGAATAAGCGCTAAAAAACATGTTTTAGCGCCTTATCATTATTTTATCCAAAAATTACTTGATCAAGATCATTGATTGGTTGTGTCACGCTAGGATCGTGTTGAATAAATGTTTCTTTCATTTCAACTACCATATGTCTATAACCTATAGAACTCAAAAGAAGAACGACTGATGTTATCCCTGCTGTTACCAGGGTTTTCACAAGAGCAAGCAGGGTAAAACTTGGATCTAAAAATTTTTGTATAGCAAAAAGTGCGGTAGCTGTTTGCAATATCATTAAAGTAAATGGATATCGCGCGGTATATTCTCTCAATATCGGCATATGGTGGGTAAGCATGGAAACCAACGATGAAAGAGTCAGGAAAGCTACAGCTGAAATAGGGTTAACGGAAGTGACGAATAACTTGATTGCCATTGCTGTAACAGCAAGAGATGTAGTATAAAGAATTGTGTCTTTTACAATGGCCAGTGATGGATGAGCCATATAAAATCCTCCTTAATGTTAAATAAAAAAAACGATAATAATTTTATAATTAACATTAAATTAAGTCAAGGCGATATTTTTTTTAATCGGAATTATAATGGTAGATGTTGACCCCCTAGCCTTAATAAGAGAGATTAGGCTTCGGTGCTTTGGAGAAATCTATCAAGAGAGATTGTTTAACTATTTAAAAATATTTCTTGATTTGCCAGGGGA
>Ga0233425_10011230_pt1 | contig 10539 bp, 7 predicted proteins | sample Watercolumn_Towu_2_FD_181712 | JGI IMG/M metagenome (GOLD analysis project Ga0233425, IMG submission 181712) | Freshwater microbial communities from Lake Towuti, South Sulawesi, Indonesia - Watercolumn_Towuti2014_140_MG | ecosystem: Environmental > Aquatic > Freshwater > Lake | place: Indonesia... | reverse complement strand
TGCAAGCTGACGCGCCTTTCCGAAGGACAACTTTTCCTGCTGAAAGAGCGCCAGCGCCAGCTCAAGCTTCAGCCCTTCTGGGGTGAGCCTCGTCGCCTCGAAAATTCCGGGAGGCAACTCCAACGTCTCGGACGGTGCGCTGTTCATGGTGACACTACCGTACCTTGGATTCCTTCTGCGTCAACGCAGCAACGTTCCCAGGATTCAGCCATCAGGGTTCCGCACCACCAACATCTGAGCGGTTGAAGAAGCTCGCGCAATGCGGTACCGCGCCGGGCGTGGATGCGCTCCTTGAACTGCGGCCCGCTCAGTTGCGCGTGCTCCTTGCGCCACCACACCAGGATCAGTCCGCACAACATCGTCAGGTTGCGAAATCTCTCGATCCTCACCGATGTGACAGCTGCCGTTCCGTTCTTCTGCCATGACGGGGCGCTCACCTTGAACACGAGTTGATCGTGCAGCCGCCCGGCTTTCAGCCGTTGCACACCCGGGTGACGGTGAAGCATGGCCGCGACGCCGGGGGGCCCTACCGCCGCGAGGTGAGCGTGGCTTCGATCTCAACGTTGAGCTGCGCGCGGCAGATGTCGGCCTGGAGATACGTCACCCGGTCGCCCGAAACGAGCAGGCGCTCCTCGAGAATCATGGCCACCCACGGTTGATCCTCGGCGTGGCGCAGGTAGACCTTGAAGTGCCGCGTGGCGCCGGGACCCGCGTCGAACTGGGGACCAAGCCCGCAGGCCAGAGAGAGTTCGTGCAGGTTCTCCAGTGTGCAGTCGAGCTGCCGGCGGGTATCCCCCGGAGCGAAGGTCGCATGGCCGCGAATGGCGGCGGTCCCCGAAATGAACACCGTCAGCCGCTCACCCTCGGACACGACCGTCGCGCGCGCAAAACTCGGCGCCCGTGACCCATACTCCCGGGGATAATCGTACGCGGGCACCTGTAGCGGATTCTCGATGTGCCGCATCGTGGCCTCCGTCGCGGCAAACACCACCCGCAGTTCATCCGCCCGGCTCCCCACTGCCGATGCCGACGGCACGAAGTTCTTGAAGCTGGTTCCCAGCTCCTGCTCGAACGCCAGCGACCGCCCGCGGCAGAAGACCTGGTAGTTCTCAACGCCGCCTTCCGCGCATTCGTTAATCGCCGGCACATAGTTCCAGATCCGCGCGCAGCGCAACCCGCGGGCCGCGTGAAACATCTCGGCGTACAGCCGCCGCGTGGCCTCCTCGAGGCCGCCGGTAATCGACACGCCTGCCACGCCAAGAAGCCACCCTTCCGCCTGGAACAGGGAATACGATCCTCCCCTGCCAGCCGCACGCACCGCTGGGACGACCGCCTCGGTCGTCTCCCCCGCCAGGACCGGCAGTCCCAAATCGAAAACCGCCGCCGGAGCGTTGCCGAACGCAATCTTCAGCGGAGGCCGGGCTGCCAGCACCGTAGGCATCTCACGTCCTACTTTGAAGAGGCCGTCCGGTTGAGATGTTTCGTCAAATCCGCCCTCAGGTTATTGAGCCAGCCCTTCGGTTGTTCCGGCTTTTCCCGCGCACCCGTTGTCTTGTGCACCTGCCAGCCTACGCAGTACATTTCCACGCGCTGTTCATCGAAGATCATCGTCACCGTGGCCTCGTTGGTGCGATGCTTGAGATATCCCACCACACGATCATCGGTCTTCGAGGTGACTCCCCACTGGCGGCCGGCAAACGCCGCCACGATCGCATCGCGAATCTGCGCCTTTGACAGGCCCGCCGGCACCGTGATCGTTCCCGCCGATTGACCGAGCTCACTGCTTTCAGCAGCTTGGACCCGCACGAAACAAAGCGCCAGCGCCGCCACCAGCAGGGTGCGGCCGAACAACATCTTGAGCATATTCATAGTGTATCTAGTTTGGTTGAACTTAGGTCGCTATCGATGCGCCTCCGGTCGGGAGGAGCAAGGGTTTTTTCTGAAGCACTTCCCCCGCGTCGACCCGGACCGGAGTCACCGGACGCCCTCGTAGGCCTGCGCGAGCGGAATCGTCAGTTGGATCGATCGGAACTCGACGAGGGCCTCCGGCTGCGTGACCACCACCGGCCGCCAAGCCTCCTCGCGCCGATGCACCGTCACCTCCCGGGTCTCCGGCGCGATCAAGTTGTGCCGTTCGCTGGTGCCGGCCATCGCATGAACACGCCCGCGGACACACTCGTGCCGCACCTGGCCGTCAGCCTCGTAGTTGAGGTAGTCCTCGACGGACAGTAGCAGGGGTTGCGCGGCGGTCTCCATTCCAGCAAGGCGGACGCGCCTCCCCGGTCGAGGCAAGCGTGACCTGCCCCGCCGGGGGGGATTGCCATCTACCGAATCTGGTAAAACGGATTCGGCAGCTTGAACGCCCTCTCCGCGTGACCACCCTCGAAGTCGCTCTCCTGATCGCCGAGATTCGCGATGATCACCCGGCCTTCGCGTTCAAGTCGGGCGCGCATCGCGGTCTTGAACGATCCCGTCGCCTCTTTCGCTGCGTCCGGCAGGCACAGCAGCGCCTCGTAATCTCCGCAGCCGATGGCGCGCAGGTTCCTCTCCGTCGCGGCCAGATCGCGCTCGCGCCGGCCCGTGATCAACACCACCTCCACCCCCGCGCGCCGCGCCGCCAGGAAGACCTCGCGGACGGGCTCGATCGCCGGGGCCCGGCCCTCCTCCACCCATCGCACCCACTCCGTCGACACATAACCGAAATCCTGCCGCTGGAGTAGCGGCCAGTTGGAGAGCAGCGTCTCGTCCAGATCGAAAACCGCGGTCAGTTTCGCTCCGCCCCGGGTCGCGCGCTGTTCGATCCACGCCCGCGCCTGCGCCGCCACGTCGGAAATCCTCCGGGCGTATTCCCCGCTCTCGACATAGGCCCGCACCTCCCGCTTGTGCGGATCGAGATTCGCCGGTTCACCCCGGGGCACCGCGGCACAGCCCGCCAGCCCCAAGGCGAAGCCAGCCGCGAACCCGAAAGCGCAGGCGCGGCGCCGTCGTCGCACGACAGTGGCCGGTGCTTTCACGGCTCCCTTGCTCCCGCCGCCCCGGGCGTTTCCTCCGACACCCTGGTACCGTGGTGCCAGACGCGCTTCAGCGCCGGCAGCTCCTTCAACCGGGCGAGGCCGGCGTCGTCGAGGGCCGTGTCCGTGAGGTTCAGCGCCTCGAGCCGGCGCAAGCCCTGCAGCGCCCCGAGGCCGGCCGACGAAACCGCGGTGCGCGTGAGATCGACCCCGCGGAGGTTTTCCCACCGGCCGAGAACTACCAAGCCGGCGTCCGTCACCCGAGTGCGCGCGAGCTCGGCCTCGACGATCAGCGAGGCGATCGGTGCGAGTCTTTCGAGCGCCGCGTCATCGCAGCGCCCGGGAGCGCTCGCGGTCCGCAGCACCAAGCCATCGGTCGGCACCTGCGAACGGGGCCGCAGTTGCACGCCGAGCGTCCTTTCCAGCCCAGTGATCTCCGCCGCGCGCGGGCGCCAGTCGGGAGCGAGCGCCACCGTCTCCGCCGCGCTTCGGCGCAAGGGTGGCGCCCCCGGGAAATCCGCCACCACCCGCGTGGGGGAAGCCCCGTCCCGGATCCAGAGTTCGAGATTCGTGATCTCCTCGCGGGACAACAGCGGCTTGCCGTCGCCCGGCATCACTTCCTCGTCCGCCGCCGGCAGCGTCACCCGCCGCAGCAACTCGCTGCGCTTCGCCTCCCCCGCCACGACCACGGGACCCGACTCCGCCCCCTTCAGCAACGCCGCAAACGAATCCAGCCGCAGGCCCGCCTTTTGTTTTTCCGGTCCGTGGCAGTTCACGCAGTGCCGTTCGAGGATCGGCGCAACCCGGGCCTGGAAAAACGTCGTCTCCCCCCACGCCACGGGCGCGAGTAACGCCGCAACCACCATTCCTGTCGTCCGCAGGCCCTTCCGTGGCGGCTCCTCAGAATTGGCAATACCGCGGAGCGGTCCTGCTCTTTGCCCCCGTTCTCTCTCCGGAACTTCCCGGGCGCCGACGACCGGCTCCGCTGGATCGCACCAGTGACCCGGCTCATCCGGAAAACGGGGGCTAGGCGAGAATCGCATCGATGACCTGGGCCGGCAGCACGCCGGTGAGCTTCTGATCGAGGCCCTGAAACTTGAACGAGAGCCGGCTGTGATCCAGACCGAAAAGGTGGAGCATGGTCGCGTGCAGATCCCGGATGTGCACCGGGTCCTGCACAATGTTGTACGAAAAGTCGTCCGTCTGTCCAAACGCGAAGCCGGGTTTCACGCCGCCGCCGGCCAGCCACATGCTGAAGCACCGCGGGTGGTGATCGCGGCCGTAGTTGTCGCGGGTCAGGGTGCCCTGCGAATAACAGGTGCGCCCAAATTCGCCGCCCCAGATTACCAGGGTGTCGTCGAGCAGCCCGCGCCGCTTCAGATCGGTGACCAGGGCATACGTCGGCTGGTCGGACTCCTCGGCCATCAGCTTGATGTTGGTTGGCAGCCGGCTGTGCTGGTCCCAACTGCGCAGGAAGATCTGCGTGAAACGCACCCCGCGCTCGACCAGGCGCCGCGCCAGCAGGCAGTTGTAGGCATAGGTGCCCGGTTCCTTCGCCTTGGAGCCGTACAGGTCCCACGTCGACTGCGGCTCGCGCGAGAAGTCCGTCAGCTCCGGCACCGAGGTCTGCATGCGAAAGGCCATCTCGTACTGGGCGATGCGCGCGTTGATCTCCGGATCGCCCACCCGCTCGAACAACTGGCGGTTGAGTTCGTTCACTCCGTCGATCATCGCCCGCCGCACCTCGCCGTCGATCCCCCGCGGGTTGTTCAGGTGCAGCACCGGGTCGCCGCCCGGCCGCAGGGCGACCGCCGCGTGCTCGGGCGACAGGAAGCCCGACGCCCACAACCGGTTCGACAGCGCCTGGACGTTCGTGCGGTGCGGCATCTTCGAGGTCATCACGACATACGTCGGCAGTTCCTCGTTGATCGCCCCAAGCCCGTACGAGAGCCACGCCCCGATCGACGGTCGCCCGGGGAACATGTTGCCCGTGGTGATTTGCAGAATCGCCGGCTCGTGGTTGATCGCCTCGGTGTGGAGCGATTTGAGCACGCACAGCTCGTCGGCGATCTTCGCGGTGTAGGGGAACAGCTCCGACACCCAGTGGCCGGCCCGCCCGTGCTGGGCAAACTTGAACAGGCTCGGCGCGATCGGAAACCGCGCCTGGCTGGCCGTCATCCCGGTGAGCACCTGCCCGCCGCGCACCGACTCCGGCAAATCCTGGTCGAACATCTTCGCCAACGCCGGCTTGTAGTCCCACGTCTCGAACTGCGAGGGGGAGCCCGCCATGAATAGATAGATCGCCCGCTTCGCCTTCGGCGCGTAATGCGGCAGCAACGCCGGCGGGCCCGCCGCCGCGGTCCCGGCGCCCCGCAACTCGTGCCCGCCGCGCGCGAGAATGCTCGCCAGCCCCGCCCAACTCAGGGCCTGGAGGCCGCGACCGAGGAAGTGCCGTCGCGTCTCGAGCGCCAGCCACTCGCGTTTCAACCCCGCCGGTACCTGGGGCAGATCCCACACGGTGGGACGCTCGCCGCCGTGGTCCGAGCAGAGGTGAGCGTCGTCCGGGGCGTGGTTCATTTGGTCAGGAATTCATCGAGGTTGAGGAACTGGCTCGCCACGAGGGTCCAGGTCGCGAGTTCGGCCGGCGGCAGCGATGCGTCGGTGGGCGCCGCGCCTACGCCGAGCACCGCCTGCGCCGCCTCCGGGTCGGCGCCGAATTTCGCCCGGAACCGGCCCGCCGTTTCGAGCAGCGCCGCGGTCTCGCGGGCCGCCAATGCGCGCGCCAGCGTGGTGCGCGCGAGAAACCCGAGCCGCTCTTCCGGGCGCCCGGCCGCCCGCAGCGCCCGCTCACCCAGCTTGCGCGCCGCCTCCAGCCACTGCGGGTCGTTCATCGTCACAAACGCCTGCAGCGGCGTGTTGCTCCGCGCCCGGCGCGTGCAGACGACTTCGCGCGAGGTCGCGTCGAAGGTCTCCAGGCTCGCCGGCGGCGACGCCCGCTTCCAAAACGTGTAAACACTCCGGCGATACAACCCTTCACCTTGGTCCGGCACATAGACCCGGGTGTTCGACTCGGGCATCGCGACCTCTTCCCAGATGCCGGGCGGCTGGTAGGGCTTGACCGGCGGACCGCCGATCCTCTCGACGAGCAGTCCCGCCGCCGCCAGCGCGCTGTCGCGCAGCATCTCGCCATCCATCCGAAACCGTGGCCCGCGCGCCAGCCACCGGTTGGCTGGATCCTTCGCCAGCGTTTCCGAAGTGGCGGCCGCCGACTGCCGGTACGTCGCGGAGGTGACGAGCATCCGGTAAAACCGCTTCACGTCCCACCCGCTCTCGCGAAAATCCACCGCCAGCCATTCGAGCAGCTCGGGGTGCGTCGGCCGGTCGCCCATCACGCCGAAATCCCCCGCCGACTCGACCAGCCCCCGCCCAAAGACCTCCTGCCACATCCGGTTCACCGTCACCCTCGCCATCAGCGGATGCGCCGGACTCAGCAACCATTCGGCGAGGCCCCGGCGGTTGCGCGGCGCCTCCGCCGGCAGGCCGGGCAGAAAGTGCGGCACCGCGGGCTCGACGCGTGCAATCCGCGCGAAGTAATCGCCGCGCTTGAGGATGTCGGCGTACGCCGGCGAGGTCTTTTCCAGCGCAATCAGCGACGCCGCACCGTCCTTGGTCAACGCCTCGAACGCCGCCTCGTGCGCGGCGACCGCGGCCACGAGTTCGCGCGTGGCGGCGTCTTCTTCCCCCAGGAAGAAGCGGTCGGCCACGACGAACTTCTCGTCGGTCGTCCACTGCGCCGCGTCGGGCTGGCGGGCCACGATTTCCGCGGCGAGATCCTCGAACGGCAGGCGCGCGACCTCCTCGGGGGCCAGGCGGCGCCGGTAGAACCGGACATCCTGGTACCGGGTTTCGCGCATGGGGTAGAAATCGTCGCGCCGACCGAGGTGCATCGCCGCGTCGGTGCGAATCGAGTCGGTCGGCACCAGCGCATCCTGTTTCACCTCGGTCTCCGCCGGCTGACCGTTGAGATACACCTGCAGCCCCGCCGCTTTCCGCGAACCGTCGTAGGTGAAGAAGACGTGAATCCATTCGTCGCGCCCGACCAGCCCCGGGCGCGTCGCCACCAGGAGCCCGCGCTTGGCCGTCGGTGGCGTGGGCGCGCTCCGTTGCTTGGCCGCCCGTTTCGGGCTCGGCCGGGCCGCGGCCGCAGCCTCTGGGGGCGCCGCCACCCGCTCGTCAGCCCCGGCCCCCGGCGCGGCGGCCAGGTTGACGAAGATCTGCAGGCCGTCCTGGTAAATATCCCAGCCCGCCCCGCCCCGGCGTTTCTCCTCGCCCCTGCGCGCCAGCAGCGAACCACTGCCCGTGCCCGTGCGCACCCCGCCCCCCGGTTTGGCCCGCAACATGATCCAGCCGCCGGCGGAAAATCTCTCGTCGGCCTCGACGTTTCCGTGCTCGCCCAGGTTGAGCCGGCTGTGGATATCCATCCGCATCGAAGGCCAGAGCCACGAGTTCTCACCCCAGATGAGCGGATTGGTGTCGGCGCGAAATTCGGTGCCGGTGGCGCCGGGCGCGCTATTCTTCACGACGTCGCCACGGCCTTCATCGAGGCGCAGGCGCAGCTCGAGCCCTTCGGCGGCCACCGGCCGCGGCCGGTGGCCCGCGGCGAGCCAGGCCGCCACCAGTTCGCGCGCCCGGGCGCGCCGCCCCTCGAGCTTCGCCTGCAACTCCGCGCGCGCCTGCAGCACAAACTCGGCGCTCGCCCGCATCTCCGGTTTCGGCTGGCGCACCACCGGCGGTGGTTCGGCGATGTTCAGATCCCACGGCTTCTCCACGGTGTTCCCGAGAAACGCCGCCAGCCCGTAGAAGTCGCGCATCGTCAGCGGATCAAACTTGTGATCGTGGCAGGCCGCGCAGCCCGTCGTCAGCCCGAGAAACGTCAGCCCGAACGCCTCGACCCGATCGCGCGTCTGATTGACGTACACCTCCTCGGTAATCGTGCCGCCCTCGTTCGTGGTGAGGTTGCAGCGCATGAAACCGGTGGCGGTCAGTTCGTCGAGCGTGCGCGCCGGGAGCAGATCGCCCGCCACCTGCTCGCGCACAAAGGCGTCGAATGGCTTGTTGGCGTTGAAGGCGCGGATGACGTAGTCGCGGTAGGGCCAGATTGCGCGGGTGTTGTCGAAATGGATTCCATGCGTGTCGGCGTAGCGCACATAATCGAGCCAGTACCGCGCGCGGTGCTCGCCAAAGCGCGGGCTCGCCAGCAGCCGGTCGACCGCCCGCTCGTACGCCCCGGTCGCGCGATCCGCCACGAACGCCTCGACTTCCTCCACGCCCGGGATGATCCCCGTCAAGTCGAGCGCCACCCGCCGCAGCAGCGTGCGCCGATCCGCCTCGCCAGAGGGGGACAGCCCTTCGCGTTTCAATCGTTCCCGGACGAACGCATCGATCGGGTTGCCTGCAGCGCCGCCCGCCGTCGGCACCGCCGGTCGCTTCGGCGCAAGGAATGCCCAGTGCTCCTCGTATTCCGCGCCCTCGGCGACCCAGCGGCGCAGGAGCGCAATCTGCTCCGGCTTCAGCGTCTTGTGCGCTTCGGGTGGCGGCATGATCTTCTTCTCGTCGCGGCTCTCGATCCGCTGCACCAGGGGGCTCTCGTCCGGGCGACCGGGCACGATTGCCGGACCGCCGTCCTTGCGCTTCGCCGTCGCATGCTCGAACCGATCCAAGCGCAATTCGGCCTTGCGCGAACCGGAATCCGTTCCATGGCAGGCGTAACAGTTGTCCGCGAGGATGGGCTGGATCTGCTCGTTGAACGACAGCTTCGCCCCGCCCGGGCGCAGCGCGGCCGCCGGCGCGACCAACGGGGCCAGCGACAACACAGCAACGCCGAGCGGGAACAAGCGCCGGAACATGGGGTGGTGGGAATTGATCGTCCGAGTGAAAGAGATCTCCGGGAGAATTCAATCCGCGATCGGAGCGCCCCGCAATTCGCGCTGTTCATGTCGACGGCGCCCGCTACCGTTGGCGCTCGACGCACCTCCCGTGAAACCGCTGCCGCTTCGGACCCTCACCGCCCTGGCGCTTTTTCCGCTCACCTCCGTCGCAGCTCCGACCGGCGAGGCGGTTCCGCCCCGCCGACTCGCTCACTTCAACGTCATGCCCAAGGTCGTCGCACTGCCCGACGGTACCCTCGCCTCCTGCGTCGTCGTCCACCGCGGTCCGGGCCTCGGGCTCACCCCGGCCGAGCAGGAAGTGAGCTTCCAGTACTCGAAGGATCACGGCCAGACGTGGAGCGTCCGCGAGGTGGTCGCCCGCCTCCCGGCCGCCAAGGGCGGCTTCGGTTTCGGCGTGCCGCTGGCCGACCGCGAGGGCGAGATCCACGTGTTCCTCCTGTGCGACGGCCAGACCGGGGTGATTCGCGCGCGCACCGCGCCGGGCGTCGCTCCCGTCGAGCCGATGCCCCGGCAGTACCTCGGCGTGTGGTACCTCCGCAGCCGCGGCCAGCGCACCGCGTGGACCGAGGCGAAACCGATCTTCGACGGCCGGGCGTCGGATTTGCAGTCAGCCTGCCAGCTCCGCTCCGGTCGCATCGTCCTGCCCCTCGCCTCCTGGGTGAACCGCAGTTGGCGCGAACGCGGGGAGGGTTTCGCGGAATTCACCTTCCAGGGCTCGTTCGAGGCCACCGCGATCTACTCCGACAATGGCGGCGCAACCTGGCAGCGCTCGGCTTCGACCCTGCGGATTCCCACGCCCAACCTCAGCGCGCTCGGCGCCATCGAGCCCGCAATCGTGCAGTTGAACGACGACCGCGTGTGGATGCTCATCCGCGGGCAGACCGGCGTGTTCTACGAGTCGTTCTCCACCGACCACGCCGTCACCTGGTCGCCGCCGGTGCCGTCCGCGATCGCTTCCTCCGATTCCCCCGCAGGGTTCGCGCGCCTCGATGAAAAGCGGATTCTCCTGATCTGGAACAACTGCCGTCGTTTCCCGTACGCTCTGGGCGGGCGGCAGGTGTTGCATGCCGCCATCACGGAAGACGACGGGCAGTCCTGGCGAGGCTGGCGCGAGGTGCTCCGCGATCCGCTCCGCCACCAACCACCGCCGCCGTCAGGCGATCACGGCGTTTCCTACCCGTACCCTGCCGTCGCCGCCAATGGCCGCGTGGTCTATTCGCTCTGGGTGCAGACTGGCGACGGCCGCAGCCTTTTCGAGATCGACCCCCGTTGGTTGCTGGCCCGCCACCAACGCGACGATTTCGCCGATGGCTCGAGCGAAGCCTGGTCGCATTTCGGCTGCCGGGGCGTGGGCGTCGTCGCGGCGGAGGGCGCCGTGGGCGGCCAAGCCTTGCGCCTCGCCAAGGCCGACGCCGCCTGGCCGAGCGGCGCCGTGCGGAACTTCCCCTTCGGGGGGCGGGGCACTCTCACGCTCCGCCTCCGCGCCGAGCCCGCCGCCGGCCCCCTCCGGCTGATGCTGACCGATCACTTTTCGCCTCCGTTCGACCTCGAAGACGCGGCGCAGAGCGTCTTCCTCACGA
>Ga0233425_10011228_pt1 | contig 10542 bp, 5 predicted proteins | sample Watercolumn_Towu_2_FD_181712 | JGI IMG/M metagenome (GOLD analysis project Ga0233425, IMG submission 181712) | Freshwater microbial communities from Lake Towuti, South Sulawesi, Indonesia - Watercolumn_Towuti2014_140_MG | ecosystem: Environmental > Aquatic > Freshwater > Lake | place: Indonesia... | reverse complement strand
CGAGCGGTCCACCACGAAGGCCCGGCCGAGCGGCTGGCCGGTGTAGGCCGGATAGTTGCTGCACAGGTAGGGCAGATCGCCGGCGTAGTTCGCCGCGGCCAGGGTCACGTGATCGTCGATGGCCCGGACGCGGAGGGTGAGGTCCAGCGGAAACCCCTGCGGCACGGGCTCGACTCCCAGCGACGCCAGGACGATCTCCGCGCCCTTCAGGGCCATGACCAAGGGGACCTCCGGCCAATAGCGATCGGTGCCGACCATCAGCCCCACCTTGCCGAACGCCGTATCGAAGACCGGCAATTGGTCGCCCAGGGCGACGGCTTCGTCGGGCATGCGGTGCGACTTGCGGTACTTGCCCACTTGAGCGCCGTCCGGGCCGATCAAGTAGGAGGTGAGGTAGACCCTTTGGGCATCCTTCTCCCGCAAGTTCGCGGCAACGTACATCTTGTGGCGCGCAGCGGCCTTGGCAATGGCTTCCAGCGCGGCCCGGGCGGTTTCGCCGCCGTCGGTGGGTACGCACTCTTGAGGCAGGCACACGATGTGCGCGCGCTGGCCGCCGGCCTGGTCGAGGAGTTCCAGCACGTGCTTCAGATTGCGGTCTTGCTCAGCCCAGGAGAGGGACACGGCGCAGATCCGCGCGGTCTTCCCTTGGGGCCTGGCCTCTTGGGCCACGGCAGGCGCGGCGAGCGTTGCGAGCAGGGCCAGGACGGCCCCGAACACCATGACGATGGTTGCGAAATCTCCCCTAAAGCCGCCGCCGCCGCGGCGGCGCGACAAGCGGGGCCAAAAGGCGAAACAGCATGGATGCATGGGTATCTCCTCCGGACGCAATAGTTTTTCCGCCAGGCCACACGGCGAACATGATCACAGAGTATACACCACAGCCAGAGAGCCGCAAGACACGGAACGGACCGCTTCGTCGCAGGATGGACTTCCAGTCTGTCCGGCACATGCCGGACGGACTGGAACTCCATCCTACGTGCCGCGTTATCGCCGGCCGTTCCCCAAAAAAGGCATTGGCGGGCGATCGGCTACTTCGCCCTCCGGCGTGCGTACTCGATAACTTCGCGAAGCCATGCCTGCTTGCCCACGTCCACCCCGTACTTGTTGTCGTGCCAGTCCTGGGCCAGGGTCATGGCCGCCTGGTACTGCTTCCGGGCCTTGTCCTTTTCGCCGGCAAGCTGGTACGCGTCGGCAATGCCCAGCGTGGCGGTCATCACCTCGTCGCTCTGTGGGTACTTTTTCATGGCCTTGCGGTAGGTCAACAGGGCCTCTTCGAAATTCTTGTTGGCCGCCTGCAAACGCGCCAGCCCTACCAGGGCCTTGGCGGCCAGCGTGCTCTGCGGATAACGGTCTTCGAACGACCGGTACGTGGTTTCCGCCTTGGCAAGGTCCTTCAAGACCGATTCCTGGAGCTGGGCCAGATCGAGCAGAGCGTACTCGGCCAGCAGGTCCTGCGCATAGCGCGTCAACAGCACTTCCAGCGACTCGACCGCTTTGCCCGGCTGATTGAGGGACTTCTCGCCCTTCAGGCTGAACTGGATGCTCGCCCGGCTGTAGGCGGCCCGGGGCGCCACGTCGGCCAGCGGGTATCGGGCCAACACCTGGTCGCAGGCCGCCAGGGCCTCGGCCAGCTTGCCGTCCAGTTTCTGGCTGTCGGCGGTTCGCATGAGAGCCGCCGCGTCCTTGTTGTACGGCCCGGCTGCAAAGCGTTTGGCGTCCGTGGTCGGCGGATCGAGCGAGATCTCGAGGTCGGTGACCGGCTTGGCGCCGTCCAGGAAGCGGGCGCACAACAAGTGTCCGCCAATCACTTGGTCCACCGCCACCAACAGCGTGTTCCAACCTTTCTTGAGTGGGGCTGGGGCGCGGTCGCTGTCGTAAGTCGGGCTGCGCTGGATCTGGTTCGACCAGAGTTTCCGCCCATTGAGGATGATTTTGAGTCCGTCGTCCGAACTCGCCGCGATGACCGCGCCCGGCCGGTCCACGGGGCTATGGAGGTAAACGCAGCAGTAGGTGATGCGATATTCGAAGTAGTGGCCGGCCATGTTGAACAGTTCGCACATCGTGGGCCCCTGCACGGCGCCGTTGAAGTGCATCTTCTGCCACCGCTCTTTCTGCACCATGTCGCCCGCGCGCGGCCGAAGGGTCAACTCCGAACGCCCGTTCTCCGCAAACACGTCCGAGTTCATCGAGTCGCCCAAGTAGGCCACGTTGTACCGCAGCGGGCTGATCGCCAGCCAGTGCATGATCGAGCCGTCGTCCAAGGTGGGGTAGACCAGCACGGCATCGTAGTCCTTGGGCGCGGCGGGCGGATCGGCGGCAAGTACCCATGCGGTGAGGCATAGGCTCGCCAGAATCCAATAGCCCGGTCGTCCGATCATGTTCATCATGTCAACCTTTCGTAATCACGGCAGAATCATGTAGGGCAGAATCATGTTCAAAGTCGTCATTCTGCCAGCCATGATTCTGCCCGCCATGATTTTGCCAAACTTCACTTTGCTTTTCTTGAGCAATACGATCCTGTTATTGCCCTCATTCGTTGACTCCTTCATTCGTTGGGGCCCCCGCTTTCCGCCGGAATCCGTCCCCGCCGTCAACGCGGCCCGTAGGCTTCCACCTCCATAACGCCGATCGTGCCCTTGGCATCATTCGTGGCTTTGACCACGATGCGGACCTTGTCCGTAGTGGTCGGTTTCTTCAGCCGCGTGATCTTCGACACCCGGACATTGTCCACAACGCTGTCGACCGTGTGCCAGTCCTTGCCGTCCCACACCTGCACGTCCCACGCGCGGATGCCGCTGTTATCCGGCGTCCAGCCGGAGAAGGCAATGGTGTAGACGGTGATGGACGAGATCTTGCGGGGCTTGCCCAGGTCGATTTCCAGCCACTGCGGCAGGGGCTGGCCGGTGGCGGCCAGCCAGGTCGTGGGGAAGAAATCGCGCCAGGCCCCGATCATCCGTTTGCCGTCGATGGCGTTTTCGGCCTTGCCGTGCAGCACGACCTTGGTGAGGCGAGGCTGCTTGGCGCCCCAGTCCTGCTCGGCCACGGTCAACTCCTTCTTCATTTCCGACGAGGCCCTGGCCGTGGCCCCGTTCGCTTTCAAGGCCCAGTTCACCAGTTCCGCGGCAGTCGTGGTCGTTGCCGAGGGCGAGAAGACCTGGAACTCGGCCAATTCGCCCCGATCCGTGTGGCTATCCACAATCGTCAGCCGAAGTTGGTCCGTGGTCAGGGCCTTGAATGCCTCGTTGCGGAACCGCTGGTAGGGCTGATCGCGGCGCGAAGCCAGCTTGACCCAAGTGCCGTCCGCGCCCACAGCCTCCAGGTCGTACCCGCGCGGGCCGTATCCCCATAGGCCCACGCGATCGACCAGGGTCGGCCCGGCCAGCGTGACCGTGAGCGACTGCGGCAGTTCGTTGGGCACCATGCTCCGCCACGAACTACCCGAGGAGGGGTTGCCGTCGATCGCCGACACCGCCGGATGGACGCCATCTTCGGTGCTGGCCTCGGCCGTGGCGCCCAGCGAGGCCTGCGCCACGTTCACGCCCCAGCGTTCGGCCGCGGGCTCCAGTTTTGCCCGGGCCTCGGCCACCAGGTAGCACGGATACGTGCCCACTTGGAGCGTCGCCTTGCCCTGGTTGACCGCCACGGGCAGCGAATTGCCGAAGCAGTCGAAGAGTTGCAGCTTGCTGCTGTTGGTGGTCAGCGTGACGGGCGTCACCGGATCCGGCGAGCCTGCCGGCACGTTGTTGCCCGCCGTCCACAGGAGCACGACCTGGCGCTCGGGACCGAGGTAACGGAACGCGCGCACCACCTCGAGTGAGCCGAAATCCAGCTTCTGGGCCCGGCCTTGCCCTTTCACGAATCCGGTATAGGTTCGCAGGGCCACCGCGGCCGGGGTGAGCTGCGTCGCGCGCAGCCACATGTCGTAGTAGCCCATGATGTCGGTGAAGTAATAGAAATTGTGGCGGTGGTCGATCCCCATCACCGCGTTCTGCCAGGCGTACTGCGAAACGGCCAGCTTGATGATCTCGCGCAGGGCCGGCAAGTTGCTCCAGCCGCCGTGGAAGTAGCCGGCCTCGGTGAAGTGGATGGGCTTGGCCGCGTCGCCATTGGCCGTAATGATGGCCATCAAGCGTTGCATGGACGTCACGGCGTCGCCGTCATCGAAGTTGCCCGCGTAGGGGTGGAAGGTCAACTCGTCCGTCAGGTTCTTCAAACCCAGCTTGTACAGGTCTTCCAGATACCGCGCCTGGTCCGGCCCGATGCCGCACAGCACCGGCCCCAGCACCTTGGTGTTGGGCGAGGCCTTGCGGATGTTCTCCAGCGCCGGCCGAAGGAAGGTCTCGACGTACTCCTTGGGCTGCAGCGTGCCGTTGGGCTCGTTGATGATCTCCACGCGCGGGATGTTGTCCTTCACCCGGTCGAAGAGCTTAAAGCATACCTCGCTGAAGCGTTTGGGGTCGTTGCCCACCGGCGAACCGTCGATCTGGTAGCTGACGTTAACGTCGGTGCCCTGCGCGTCCTGGACATTGCGCGCCACGTTACGTGCCACCTCTTCCACGTTGGCCGGATTCATGCTGCCGCGGATGAGCCCCAGGCCGATGGTGTAGTCGGTCTGGATCTGGTTGTCGAACTTCTCGCCCATGTTCGGCTGACGCTTGAGGACCGAGAAGATCAAGCGTTCGCGGCCCTCGAGCAGGGCATCCTTTGTGTCGTTCACCGTGAAGTAGGCGCGATACCAGCCGAGTTTTCTGACGGACAGAGGCACCTTGACCTCGATCGGATCGGCGCCGGCCGCGAGGTCCAGAGGCGTCTCTCCCTTGCCGACGATCTTCTCGAAGGCGTCCTCCACCTCGTACTTGACGCGCAACCCAGCGAGCCCGGAGAGTTTCTGGCAGTGCTCCTTCTTGATCTTCAGCGTGGCCGCGACCGGCTCGCCCTGCCAGAAAACGGCCGGCGTGGCCGCCTCGACGACCTGCATGGGCGGAGCCCCCAGCGTGCGGCGCGGGCCGCGCTCGGCGATCAAGGTGTAGACGTATTCGCTGTTGGGCACGTAGCCCCCGCGGCTGTAGTTCAGACCGCCGACACCGCCATTCTCGTTGGGATTGTAAGGGTTGCCGGCCCCCTGGTTCAGAATGCCCAGCGTGGCCCCGTTGGCATAATGGAACTTCACGCGCATCCACGGGCTTCTGCCTTGCAGGGCAGGCATGGGTAGGGTTTCCTTGAACTCCAGCGACCGGACCAATTGCACGTCGCTGCCCAGGGTGAAGATCGGCCCTCGCCCGGCGACCTCCTTGCCCACGGTGGCAAGAACTTTGACGAGCAACGTACACTCGTCCTGGGCCTCGTAGGCAATGCGGAGCGCCTTTTCGACGATTTTTGGGCTGGTCTTGCTCTCTGGGGCGCTGATATAAGCCACGACCTTTGCCGGCCCTTCCTGGGCCACTTCCACCTTGGCTAGGGCCCGATCCGCCAGGTCGATGCCGGTCTTGGCGATGACCACGCATCCGTCGATGCTCATCGGCTCCAGCAGCCCGGTCTTGGCACTGATCGTCGCCCGATAGACCGGCGAGGAGATCGAAAAGCCGCCGTCGGTGCGGGAAATCGTGACCGCGCTGGGCGCCGCGCAGGCCCCCGCCCATGCCCCCAACAGCAGCACCCCCGCTATGGCCCCGGCGCATAGAACAGCCGGCCGTCGATTGCGAACCATGATCATTCTCCTTGCCCAGTCGATAATGTACCGATTGTAGTCCGCCGGAATTGGGTCTGCAACCACCCTCGCTTGGCAAACAGCCTTCCACGGCGTATAACGGCAGGGAGTGAGTCTGTTTCCTCGCCCACGTTCTCAGGAGCCTCGCCATGACACTCCGCCTTTCGCTTCTGGTTCTGTCCCTGATTGCCGCATCGGCCGCGCGTGCCGAAACGCCCCGCGCGCTGCCCGCCGGCCAAGTACCCGACGACAAACGCCTCGGCGCGCTGGTCACCCTCAACGGCTACTTCCCGCTGAAGGTCCCCAACAGCAAGGAGGAGTGGGAGCGGCGCGCCGAGCGGGTGCGCCGCCAACTCCTGGTGGCCAACGGCCTCTGGCCCATGCCCACGCGCACCCCCGCCAACGCCGTGGTCCACGGCAAGGTGGACCGCGAGGGCTACACAGTGGAAAAGGTGTACCTGGAAAGCTACCCGGGCCATTTCGTCACCGGCAACCTCTATCGTCCCAAGGGCCGTAGCGGGCGATTGCCGGCCGTGCTCTCGCCGCACGGGCATTGGCCTAACGGGCGGTTCCACGATCTGGTCGAGAAAGAGATCCGTCAGCAGATCCAGGCAGGGGCCGAGCGGTTCGGGGCCGGCGCACGTTCGCCGCTCCAGGCCCGTTGCGTGCAGTTGGCGCGCATGGGCTGCATCGTGTTTCATTACGACATGGTGGGCTATGCCGACAGCGTGCAACTTGCGCACGGCCCCGGCAAGGTCATGAGCGCGGCAGAGAACTGGGGGTTCTTCAGCCCTCAAGCCGAGGCGCGCCTGCAAACTAAGATGGGCTTGCAGACGTACAATTCGCTTTGCGCGTTGGATTGGCTGTGCTCGCGAGAGGACGTGGACCCGCAGCGGGTCGCCGTGACCGGGGCCAGCGGCGGGGGCACGCAGACGTTCATCCTCTGCGCCATCGACCCGCGCCCGGCCGTGGCCTTTCCCGCCGTGATGGTCTCGACGGCCATGCAGGGCGGCTGCACGTGCGAGAACGCCAGCTACCTGCGCGTGGGCGCGGGCAATATCGAAATCGCCGGCCTGACCGCTCCGCGTCCGCTGGGCATGACCGCCGCCAACGACTGGACCAAGGACATGCCCACCAAGGGCTTCCCCGAGTTGAAGCAACTCTACAAGCTGCTGGGTGTGGAAGATCTTGTCATGCTCAAGCCGCTGCTTCAGTTCGGCCATAACTACAACTGCCCCAGCCGCGAGGCCATGTACTCGTGGGTGAACCAGCACCTGAAGCTCGGGCTGTCGGAGCCGATCGTCGAGCAGGACTTCAAGCTGTTGTCGAGGGAGGAGTTGAGCGTGTGGGACGCTTCGCACCCCAAGCCGCCGTCGGGCGACGCGTACGAGCGGTCGCTGGTGAAGTGGATCACCGAAGATAGCCAGAAGCAGACGGCGGCGTTGGCACCGACCGACGCCGGGTCGCTAGCCAATTACCGCAAAGTGGTGGGCGGGGCCGTGGACGTGCTCATCGGGCGCGGCGTGCCCGAGGCCCGCGCGATGACAGCCAAGCACTGCCGGGCGTTGTCCTCGGTCCTTGTGCGCGCGGTCCTTGTGCGGAACAATACTGCCGGCGAGGAACTGCCTGCGATCATGCTGTTCCCCGACCGATGGGACAAGCGGGCCGCCGTGGTCTGGGTCAGCCGCGAGGGCAAGGACTCCGTGTGGCGGCCCGATGGCCAACTCAAGGACCCCATCGATCGACTCTTGAAGGCCGGTATGGCCGTGTTCGCCATCGACCTACTCGGCCAGGGTGAACTCATCAGCAAGGACGTCAAGCCGCAGGCGCGCCAGCGCCTCAACGGCGGCCACGACTCCTACGCGGGCTACACCTTCGGCTACAACCATCCGCTCTTTGCCCAGCGGGTCCACGACGTACTTTCCGCAGTGTCGTTTGCCCGGCACGTTATGAACGCCGAAAAGGTCCACGTGGCGGGACTTGGTGGCGCGGGCCACTGGGTGCTGGCCGCGCGTGCCCAGGCCGGACCGGCGATCGACCGCGCCGTGGCCGACACGGCCGGGTTCCGCTTTGCCAAGCTCGCAGCCATCGACGATCCGGACTTTTTGCCGGGCGCCGCAAAGTACCTCGATCTGCCGGGCATGGCGGCGCTTTCGGTGCCGTGTCCGCTGTGGCTGGCCGGCGAAGGCAGCGAGGCGCCCACCGTCGTCTCGGCCGCCTACCGTGCAGCGGGCAAGGCGGAAGCCCTTGCGGTGTATGCAGGCGAAACAGAAAAGCGCGAGGCGGCGGCGGTGGAATGGCTCTGCCCAGCGGTCCCGTAAGGTCGAATGAGAGTTGGAGGTCGCCTCGGAGCAGTGCCCGCCGCAGTTCCTTGAGCCAACGGGCGGCTCGCAGAGGCCCTCCAGTGACCTCTGCTCGTGCTTGACAATGTCATTCTTACGCAACTCCGGCCCGTCCTAACGACGCCAAGCCCCTGTGGTCCGCGGGACGCTTACGCTTGACTGTCGTGGCGGGACCGTGTTCACTTCCCTTGGAGAGAAAGGACCAGACGATGCAGAACTTACATCTCGGCAATACGACGATCACCCGACGCAACATGTTAGGGGCGGCCGGCGCCGGCGCGATCGGCGCCGCGCTCGTCGGGGAAATGGCCGAAAGACTCCACGCCCAGGAGAACCTCGCGGCCGGCGTGGAGGACCGCGGGGCCGACATCCGTATCACGGCCCTGCGCGGCTTCCGCGTGGGCGCCAAGGCCTACGTGAAGATCGAGACGAACCGGAAGATCATCGGCTGGGGCGAAGTCACCGGCCTGGACCCCCACGTGGCCGTGGCCCTGGCCAAATCGCTATTCGAGTTGTTGGACGGCGAAAACCCCACGCGCGTCGAGCACCTGTGGCAGAAGCTCTATCGCGCCCACCGCGACATGCGCGGCGGACCGTTCATGACCCACGTGCTGTCGGCCATCGACATGGCCCTGTGGGACATCACCGGCCGCTGCTGGGGCGTGCCGGTCTACCGGCTGCTGGGCGGGCCCACGCGCGACAAGATCCGCCTCTACCCCAATGCCAAGGCCCACAAGATCGGCACGGGCGGCCCGCACCCCGAATCCGGCTCTCCCGCCGAGGTGAAGCGCATGGTCGACCAGGTCAGGCAGCACCGCGAGCGTCTGGGGCCCGAGGGCCTGCTGATGTTCGACGCGCACAGCGCCATGCCGCCGGCCATGCTCATTCAGTTCGCCAATGCCGTGGAACCGTATGACCTGCTGTTCATCGAAGAGCCGGCCGTACCCGGCAACGCCGACGTCTTTCGGCGGATCCGCGAGCAGGTGCGCGTGCCGCTGGCCACGGGCGAACGCGAGCGCACCATCTGGGGCTTTTTGCCGCTGCTCCAGAACCGCTCCGTGGACATCCTGCAGCCCGACTGCGGCCACACGGGCGGAATCAGCCAGATGAAGAAGATCGCCGCGTTGGCCGAAGCCTTTTTCGTGCCCTTGGCACCCCACTGTACCATGTCGGAACTGGGCCTCAGCGCCAGCCTCCACGTGACGGCGTCGGTCCCGCTGTTCCTGATCCACGAGGCCTATCTCGACGGCCATCTCATGCCGGCCGGCGTGGCACGCAAGAATTGGGACGTGGACAAGGAAGGGTATGCGTCGCTCCCCCAAGGCCCGGGTCTGGGCGTGGAAATCGACGAATCGATGTTCGACAAGGTGAATGCCGACCCGAAACGCAAGTACCAATGGCCCAGCCGCACCTCGCCGGACGGTGCGATCCGGGACTATTGATCGGCCCGGACGGGCTTGCACCCGTCCAAGATCTACTCCGCGATTTGGCTCGAAGAGGGGTGGCTGGGGCAGAGCGGAGAGATGGCGAAATGGGGACGGAAACTGGGGAGAGGGCAGACTGTGTCGAAGATGTTTGGCCTGTGGAACGGTCGTCCCCATGTTCGCCATCTCGGAGCGGTGCCCCAGCTACCCCGGGGCGGCGCGGCTGGGGCACCGCTCCGAGGTTGGGAAATGGGGATGCGCTATTCCACTGCCACCGCCTCTCCTCAACGGAAGCCTGCCGCTTGCCCCGTTCCCATTTCCCAACCTCTCCGCTCAGCCCCAGCCACCCCAGCGGGACGGCGTTCCCGGGAACTGCGGACGGCCCCGACGGGCCGGCGGCTCACTGCCCGCGGTTCTTCCCCTCGATGGATTGCAGCTTCGCTTCGAACTCTCGACGCAGCGACGGCGGCAGTCCTTCAAGCTTGGCCGCCTGGCGATAGAGGGCCGCCGCCGCCGGGAAATCGCGGCGCGACTCGTGGATCTCGCCCAGCAGCCAATACGCGTCCACATAAAGGGGCTCCCGGCGGATCACCCCGCGGAGGAGTTCGACGGCGCGCTCGACGTTCCCTTTCTGGCGCAGGTACAGGGCCAGCGTGTACGCGTACTTGGGATCGGCAGGCCGAAGGTCATGCGCCTTCTGGCACCAGGCAATGGCCTCGTCGAGGCTTGCCTTGCCGCGGATCACGGCCAGATTGTAGGCCGCGGCCGCCATCTGCGGATCGGCCTTCAGCGCCGCCTTCAATGCCTGCTCCGCCTCGGTGAATTGCTCTTGCTCCGCCAGCAGCAGGCCCAGATTGAAGTTCGCCGCGGCGTTCTGCGGCTCCACTTTCAGCGCCTGGCGCAGGCAATGTTCGGCCTTGTCGTTCTGGCCCATGTTGCTATAGGCCATCGAGGCATTCACCAGCGGACCGATCTGGCGCGGTTCCAACTTCGTTGAGGTCTCAAAACACATGGCAGCCGCCGGAAAATCGCGGCGTTCCATGTAGAAATTGCCCAGGTTCGCGTGCGA
>Ga0233425_10011227_pt1 | contig 10542 bp, 9 predicted proteins | sample Watercolumn_Towu_2_FD_181712 | JGI IMG/M metagenome (GOLD analysis project Ga0233425, IMG submission 181712) | Freshwater microbial communities from Lake Towuti, South Sulawesi, Indonesia - Watercolumn_Towuti2014_140_MG | ecosystem: Environmental > Aquatic > Freshwater > Lake | place: Indonesia... | reverse complement strand
GTGCAGCCCAATAATAACCTGGCGTTTCAATCCACGCGCCCGCGCGGGGCGCGACTCGCTGTAACTTTAGAATTATAAACCCTTTCACCGGTTTCAATCCACGCGCCCGCGCGGGGCGCGACTTTTTGATCTTCCACATACCAGGCACAGCGTTCGGTTTCAATCCACGCGCCCGCGCGGGGCGCGACGATAATTTTTTCTCATACTCATACGTAATCTCCGGTTTCAATCCACGCGCCCGCGCGGGGCGCGACCCATGATGCACAAGTACTTCGGCCTGTTTTCCGAGTTTCAATCCACGCGCCCGCGCGGGGCGCGACCAGGGCCATATCTGGAGCCTCTAAGGCACCATCAAGTTTCAATCCACGCGCCCGCGCGGGGCGCGACCTGATAAAATCCTTCGGCCACGGCCTTACTCAAGGTTTCAATCCACGCGCCCGCGCGGGGCGCGACCTGCCGCTCCTGCCGCTGAAAGATGAAGGGATATTGTTTCAATCCACGCGCCCGCGCGGGGCGCGACTCTGGCTGGCTTTGATCGCTGATATTTCTTTCTGGTTTCAATCCACGCGCCCGCGCGGGGCGCGACTTGCCAGGATTGCGAAAACAAGAGGAGGGCGAAGAGTTTCAATCCACGCGCCCGCGCGGGGCGCGACTGAATTTCATGAGGTAAAGGGTGGATTTACCAGAGTTTCAATCCACGCGCCCGCGCGGGGCGCGACAACCACGGCATTCAGGTAAGGCGGAATATTCAGGTTTCAATCCACGCGCCCGCGCGGGGCGCGACCCAGGGCCGGGGCCATGCTCCTGGCGGTTTGACCGTTTCAATCCACGCGCCCGCGCGGGGCGCGACGGGTTTCTGCCGATGCTTCAGGATGCGAAGAACTGTTTCAATCCACGCGCCCGCGCGGGGCGCGACTTCATTCCTTCTTGGAGCAGCATGAGTTTGTGTGTTTCAATCCACGCGCCCGCGCGGGGCGCGACACCGTATCAAGCCCGGTGTCAAGGCTGGCGATGGGTTTCAATCCACGCGCCCGCGCGGGGCGCGACTTAGGCTTGCTGAGGCTATCGCCCAATCTTGGGGGTTTCAATCCACGCGCCCGCGCGGGGCGCGACGTCATGGCTTCGGGTCCCATTTTGCCCTTATACCGTTTCAATCCACGCGCCCGCGCGGGGCGCGACTCGGTTGATATCCGATTGATTCGAGTTCCCCGGGTTTCAATCCACGCGCCCGCGCGGGGCGCGACCTTCTTCCAGCGATTTTTTCCAGGAATATAGGGTTGTTTCAATCCACGCGCCCGCGCGGGGCGCGACTCTTTCTTCATAACTTTTTAATATTGTTTTTAAATAAAGCCTTATCTTGCGAACCACGTCGTCCACCATTTATTGCGTATTCGATTGTCAAAGAACTATCTTTTTAATAGATTGATTTTATTTGATAATAGTCAGTTGCGAACCTGACTCGCGCAAACTTTCCACAACCAAATGATAATATTTTAAAAACCTCTTATTAACCATCCGAGAGCATATGGTTCGCACAACCGGTTTAAACCACCAACGGCTCCTCCGGATCATATCCTTTCTTGGCTCCGATATGCTCCACTCTGCTTCGCCAATTGGCCCCTAAAAAATAAAATCTGAGGCTGTCGGTCTCCGGATTAATTATCTTAATCAAACTATTGCGCAGGCTGACCCATTTCGCAGGTTCCAACGAGCATTCAAAAACCGAAAACTGAACCCTTTGGCCGAAATTTTTGCAGGCCTTGGCCACCCGAGCCAATCGCCGCGTTCCCCCTTCGTCTACCGTGGAAACGTCATAACTGACCACGACAAGCATGATGCACCTATTTCCAGAGAAAAGGCGGGTAGCCGTCCAGATCCCCTCGCACATACCGGGCCAGGAGCATGGCCTGAACATGAAAAAGGATTCCGATGGTCACCTTCTCTTCAATAAAAGGATGAAGAATTTCTTCCTGTTTTCTTTTCTGATAATTTACCAGAACAGTCTTCCTCGTCTCATCATCCGTGAGGACCGCCCCGTTTTCCATGGTCTTAAATCCACTTTTCTGGACTTGATTGAGGTTGATCAAAGACAAGGTTAACCGGTCGGCGATAAAGGGCCTGAATTCCTCCATCAGATCCAAGGCCAGCCCGGGACGTCCCGGTCGATCCCGGTGTAAAAAACCCACGGCCGGGTCCAGCCCGACCCCTTCCAAAGCCGAGCGAACGTCATGCATCAAGAGGGTGTAGACAAACGAAAGGAGGCAATTGACTCTGTCCAGGGGAGGACGGCGATTTCGTTCCTGAAAAACAAAGTCCTCCTTCTGGGAAACAATCAGGTGATCGAACACCGAAAAATAGGTATGGGCCGCCTCCCCTTCGATCCCTCGAAGGACGTCCAATGATCCTTCATTTTGCATAATTTGAAGACCATTCTTCAATCGGTCGGAGGCCGATTTCAATTCTTCCGCATTTACTTTATCGCCATGGTCCCGAAGGGATCGTTGGAGCACCGCCCGGCAGTTGGCGATCTTCCCGGTCAGAACGGCTTTAGCCACATGAGCCGAACAACTCTCATCGTCGGCCAGCCGGTATTGCTGTCGGCGAAGCAGGACATTTCCTGAAACCGGGCCTTGAACCCTGGCTAGAAATCGACCGTTTTCCGTCAGGAAGCTGATCCCCACATGGTTTTCTGCACAAAATCCCATTAGAAAAGGACTTAAAGACACCTGGCCGAAGCAGACGATCCCGCCGATGGTGTGGATGGGAAGTTGGAGTAAGATCTCTCCCTCATGCTTGACCACCACGGTTTCCCCTTCTTTGGAAAGATAGGCCCCCTGGGTGGTGACAAAAAGGGTGTTTAAGTGCTTTTTCATGGCTCTACCGCTCCTGCAAGATACCGGTCAACGGATCGTTTCCGGCCCAAAGGTTTGGGAAGACAAAGATCCACCAGGGAGCATTGTTTGCATTTTTTTTCGTAAGCCGGTGGTGGGGTTAGGCCGGAGAAGATCAATTCCCGGACCCTATCGGTCGTTTCTTCTGTTTCCGCTCGCAAGGCGTTGGTAAAAGAGACCTCATGCCGGTGTCTGGTTTTTCCGTAAAACAAAGCTCCGCAAGGCACCTCCACTTCCATCATCTCCTCAAGGCATATGGCCTGAGCGCAAAGCTGGATCTCATCACAATGGTCCGGTTTAGGTTTTCCTCGCTTATATTCCACCGGGAAGGGCCGCCACTTATTATCCGCCATTTTATGGAATTCAATCAGATCGGCCTTGCCTATGAGCCCAAGTCTCAAGGATCTCAAAGGAAGACCTCGCTCCAGGCGCACCCCGGCTCGGGTTTCCCCTTCCTGCTCGTGCACCCGCTCGTGCAGAATCCGGCCTTCGGCCGTCAATCCGCTTTCCCGCCAAACCTGTTCGACGTGGATCAGAGCGCACTGCCTTGGGCAGAAGGCAAAGTGCTGCAAGGCCGAAATCATGATCAAATCATCCTCAGTGTGAAAATATGTCCTATTGGTCATATAAGACCTATGTTGAAGCTTTTTTTCTTTTTTCTGAGCGAAGGCGGTAAAGCCTTTCAGTAAACCCGCCTTCCTCCAGGAACTCTTTTTCCAAAGCCCGCAGTTGCTGGTCCAATAGATAGTTGGTCTGGTGGATCAGGCAAAGCATGGTGTTGGCGGCCACCTCAGGGTTTTGGTTTTCAAGATAGGGCCTATAGGTCTCATAAGACCTATTTTTCCGATAGCAAAGCCCACGAACCTCTTTCGCCTTGGGGTGGTCCTTGTCCCAAAGGGGCAGGCTGCGCTGGCGCAAAAAGTCTTTGAAATCCACCAGCAGTTCCTCCAGGCTAGCCCGCGCCACGCCGATCAGCTTGAGTTCAGTCTTCTTGGAAGTCCCTGAGGCCATGCACCCCTCAACGATATTCTGCTTGCCGCTCCTGGCCGCCTGGACCATCTGATCATGGGTTCGAGACCGGGGACCGATAAACCGGTCGCAAAAGACCACCGTCCCGTCATGCACGATCTCAGCCATCTGATAGGACTGGAGGTCCTGATAGCCGCCGTGGGGAGGGATAAGATTAGACTTTGGTTCAAGATCTTTTTGCCTGATTTGGTCTGTCATTTTTTATGGTTTCTCCATTTCCTTTTACCAAACCTTTTCCGGAATATTCTACTTTCAGTTGTCGTCATCTTGTCGACAACTGAACAATAATTTTGACCAGTGACAAAATGTCACATCTTGAGATCAAGTTTTTAATAGGGGGGTACAAATCGTACCTTGGTTTAAATCTATTTAAGAACCATCTGTCAAAGGGGGGTGGCAATTTGCCCCCACCCTTTGGACTAACCTGTCAAGGCTATGTACAATTTGTACTTATCCTTTGAAAGGCTCCTCATCTGAATTATTTCATATTTTTTCTTCTGGGATTACCCCTTGAGGAACTTTCGATTTATCAAAATCAATTTTGTAATCAGAATAGGCACGTGGTGGCCTATCGTCGGCATTGACCCGCTTCACCTGAACCAAATCAAACAACTGATGGGCAGGAGTATTTCCCATTTTTGAGTTATGCTTAAAAACAATGAGTTTGCGGGCTGCCATCTGACCGCGAGCGGCAGACCGATCATGCTCGAACATGTTCGTGAGGGCATTCCAGAAGAGGGTCAAATCGTCATCAGTAAATTTTGTCTTTTCCGCTAAAGGGGCTGAAATAAAACCGTGGCAGCGATAAAGGGCATAAGGTACAGTAAATTTACGGCCCATGGTGCGATTATCGCCCTGTTGCTTTTCTGCGTCTGCTTCGGTGGTTACTGCCATCCTGGTAATGCTGTGCTCCAGGGGCACAATTTGATCGACACTGCGAGAAAAGGTCAACTGCACGGGACCTCTGACCTGACCGGCATTTGCACCCGTACTTAAAACAGCACCAAAGGTCCTAATATCATAATAGGATTGGCACATGAAGCCATTGCCCTTGCCAACTTCACTTCCTTGGGCTTCACCTTTTGTTTTCCGTTTTTCTCCATCTTTCTTGTCGGTAGGCGGCTCGTTGAGGTCAATCCCAAGCGCTTCATATGCTCCTTGGATGGTTTTGTTCAATATTGTTTTTTCCTTAATAAAGATGTCGTAGCCTGTGACTCCATTTTTTTCCAATTGCACATAATTCCTCACCTTCCTCTTGAGACACACGTCGGTGACAAGTCCATGTCCAGTTTCCGGATCCATACGAGGAAGGTTTCCTGCATCTGGGTCTCCATTGGGATTGCCATCTTTAACATCGAAGAAGAGTATAAAGTCGTAACGATTTTGGATTGAGTTGATTGTATCACTCATGGTATTGCCTCCTTATCTGATTTTGGTTATATGTGTTAGTCGTCTTTCTTGGTAAAGAAATCCTGCCGCTGATGGTAGTAGCCGACGGCGAAGCGTCCCTGGTCCGGAAGCGACAAATGAGATGGGAAGCCATCGATCCCATCGACTATCTCTCCAATCATCTTTTCAAAGTTGGTCGCCCGGCCACGATTTTCAAGTTTCGAGATGTGATAATTTTTGAGCTTCATCAAATGAGAAAAGACTGCCACCGGCGTGCTTGATGCGGCACCATAAAAGCGATCACGAATTGTGGCATTAATGCCTGGATTACCTTCTTCCTGTACCTTTTCAAGGACAGCAAAGAGGCGCCCAAGTCTGTACCCGATATTGACATTTGTTTTGTCCAGTGACATAGTTACCTCCTTAAAGTTTCTGTTGGAGTATCGTGTATTTCTGACCAATACGGCTTTTATTAACGAAATCCGAGGGTATGTGGCCTCGCGTTCAGCACGCAACCGTCGAATAGCTGCGGACAACAGTGTCTGCGGATATGGTGTTCCGGCGAGAATAGACCGCAAGAATTCACCAGAAAGGCTGGGTTGAATATTCTTAGACTCCCCTTGTATTGCTGTCGAAACCAACAAACGAAAGAGCGAAAGTGTTTCCGGTTGGTTAGGTCCGTGAACAATAGAACAGTCTTCAAAATGCTGGTAGATGTTGTCCGCAACTTCTTTAACCGTGCCATTGTACCAAAAACGGACAGCTATTCTGGCGGCATTGGGAGCAAGGCCAAGGACATAGAAACGGGTGTTTGGATCAAGCTCTGGCTTGCTGCCAGTTTCCGGCGCACGAAACAGAGAGATCAGGTTTTTGTAATCCTGCACGGGGTTCTCTTTTGCAGGTTCACCGAATATGTTGGCAAAGATATTTTCAAAGTCATGATTCTTCTCAGCCCAGAAGACAGTACTCGCGTCGCCTACCTGTAAACGCTGGCGCGATCCCTTTGCAAGAAGAGTGTTGAGGGCTGTAGTGTAAGCGAATTCTGTCCGCTCTCCGACAGGGGCATTGAAGCCCTGTTCTTTGCCAAAGGATGTAAATGCTTTGAGATTGAAGGAAACGAGGTTTGCCCCCGAAGTTTGTGCGCCCCATACGCCTTTAATTGCAGTATGAAGCCGAACAGATTTGTCTGTCTCTCCACTTACGAGACAGACATTGTCTCCTTTTAAACCACTTACTCTCCCCAGGACTTGAACAATAGCTTGTCTTTCACAAACAAGACTGTTGTCGCCATCCAGCTTGAAACTGAGTAAAAGCCCCTTTTCTTCAATTTCTTTCCACAAAGGGTGTTCAAAAAGAGCATGGAAGTCGTTGCCTTCGAGAAAGGAGAAGACGGCAGAAATCCCGATGTCTATGCTTGTATCTGGAAAGCTATCTTTGACACGTTCCAAGAATGCCTGCCTCTGTTTCAGTGCTTTGTCTGGAGAGACATCCTGATCCGGCCTTGGACGGCCAAGAACATAGGCGGGCGTGTCATAGAAAAGGTTGGCAGCGACACCGCTTGTCTTCTTGGTGGCTTTAGGTACAGTAAAAGTTTTACCAACCTTCTTTTTCCCCTCACCACTACGAGTGTCCTGAAGATCTACAAAATGTCCGTCTTGCCCAAGGATTATGAGAAAAGGGATTTGTTGTTTCTGGAATCCAGGGGCAGCGATATCTCCCCCGCCTTGAGCTGTTCGATTGTAATAATTGTTCAGTGCCTGCAGAATCATGATCGCACCTCGATTCCCCTGAGATCAATCTTGCCATCTGCCATCATGGCCTTAAAAAATGATGGCCGGCAGTCCTCGGTGCAGCTATGAACATGGTTTTTGTCATTTTTATTGTCGTGAATCATGTCAAATAACATCCACCCAAAATCACGCGTTTCGCGCACCGTCTCAGGGATCTGTTCATCAGACAACACCGATTGGAAGTTGGCTGAAAATTCCCGACAGCCGAGATAGGGCCGATGGAAGCATTGCCCCTTTTCTGTACGCCGGATGAAGATCTCCTGAAATTTCATTATGTTGTCTTCTGATCCTGCCTTGTCGGTCATGATAAAATGGGCGTGGATTGTATATGCTACTTCGCGCAGGAAAAGCCCCGCCCTTTGCTGGCGCTGGTCTTCAATGAACAGTCCGTCTGTGCGGCTCGACATCTGAGCGCCCACCTCATTCCGTCGCACTGACTCCCAGCGAATAGGGTTCAATACATCAATCTGTTCAACCTGCCATTGTATGGCCGGTTTCCAAAGAATCGCTTCCAGAATACCCCGTGCCGCAGAAGGCGTCATGACGTCGTAAGAGATACGTTCCACCTTCATTTCCGGTCTGGTAAAACAAGCGTTGTCGCCCCAGACCTTGAGTAGCATAGTCTTGCTTTTTTTCACTGTTCCATCCATAGTACCTCCTTTACTTTTATTGTCTAACAGATCAGATCATCGGGCGCATAGATAATTGACTGCTCAGGGGAAAACCCAATATCATCACGATAGAGGGCGCTGTGGCCTTGGACGAATATGCCCTCAGATATCTGACGAATGGCTCCTTCCGCTAAAAGCTTGGTGTGCAGATAGCGAGGGAGATTAACCACATAGCGTTGCAACTTTCGCATAAGCCATCGTTCCGGTCCTTTCTTCTCAAGGAGTGCAACCAATGCTGCTCCTTCTCTATAGGCGACAAGAATAGCTCCTTGTTTTTGTTCGTCAATAATCCTGAAGTTCTGTGCTGCCGATCGGAAGCTGAAACGGAATTCATTGTCAGGGGCAAGGTCTTCGAGGATGCCCTTTGCGTCGAGCCGGTCTGCCTGAAGCCAATAAAGTTCCTCGAAAAACCGCGTGAATTTATCAGGTGAGAGAAAATCTTTACCGCTTGAATCAAGAAAACGCCTGCCGATCTGAGTGGCCTGACGTAGATGGCCGATTGGAGGTTCACTCGGAGGACAGAATACAACGACTTTTCCCATCTCCATGCGTCCTTCCCGGTTGCACCTGCCCGCCGCTTGAGCAATAGAATCAAGGCCCGCAACGGCTCGATAGACAACAGGGAAGTCTACATCGACACCGGCCTCTATAAGCTGCGTACTGATAACACGGGTTGGCAATCCTTCTTTGAGGCGAACTCTAATCTCTGCAATCTTGGCGGAGCGGTGCGCACCGCACATAAGGGCTGAAAGATGGAATGTCCCTTTTGGCATCATCTGCCACAATGCTCGGCAATCATCTCGACGGTTTACTACACACAGAACCGTTTCGATCAGACTTAGCTCTGATGCAAGATCTTTCCAACTTTTAGGTTCGAGCATGTTGTCTGGAACCGTTACCTCAACCCTTTTGAGATTGCGATAGAGCTCGCCTGGGTCTTCTATGATCTCTTGCATTTCCTTGAGTCCATCAAAACCGAACTCCGGGTGTGGGCCAAAAGCCGGTTGCGTGGCCGTACAGAGAAGAAAGGTGGTATTGTATGTCTTTTGCAGCTCGGTGATTGAGTGAAGGATTGGCTTAAGGAAATCTGGTGGTAAGAGTTGAACTTCATCAAGGATAATGACAGCGTTGACGATGTTGTGAAGTTTTCGGCAGCGGCTTGAACGATTTGCAAAGAGTGATTCAAAGAATTGAACCGAAGTGGTGACCACAATTGGTACATCCCAATTCTCGCAGGCAAGTCGCGCTTTACTGCTGTCGTCATCTTCGTCGCTGCTGTCGAAATTGGAATGGTGTTCTATTACGGAGTTGCCGAATATTTGGCGAAACTGATCTGCTGTCTGTTCGATGATGCTGGTGTAGGGAATGACGTAGATTATTCTTCTCTTTCGGTTGAAAACCGCGTGACGAAGGGCAAATGCCATTGAAGAAAGGGTTTTCCCGCCTCCAGTAGGCACGGTGAGGGTATAGATGCCCGGGGCTTTTTCCGCCATTACTTTACAGCGGGTTAGAACTTGAGAACGAATCCGGTTCACGGTGGTGTCCTCTGCTCCGGCGGTTTTTTCCCCCATGAACTTTTCGAATGGCGGTAAAAGCTCAGAGAGTGCCGGATATCCTCCCCGGAGAAGGCTCTTGTCGGAAGTCATGAATGCTTCCGTGTCCAGGAAATCGCTGTCTACGAGGCATGAGAAAAGCATCCTTATCCAGAGTGCGGGATCGGTTTTTTGCCTGGGGCGGTCTTTCGGAAAAGACGATAAAATAATTTCTTGGGAAATAGTGCTTTTAATGGATTCGAAAAAATGATTATCTTTCAGGCGTATGGAGAGTGCAGCGTTGCCCGTTTTATCACCTTCCCAATCAGGCAGCCCAGCATGATGACCAGCTATAAGATAAGACAGGATTCGTCCTGCCACTTTGAACCTCTCCATAGCAAGGACAGCGCCTGCAGTGGAGTGATTGACTCTGCCACTTCTTTTTTCTCCTTTCTCATTAAATCCATTTTCCGCAAGGAGCATATTTTGGAACTCAGAAGCGAATTTTCCCAAATCATGCCATAACCCCGCCAAGTAGGCCCAATCCCCCGCCCCAAAAGGATCCGCAAACTGCCGGGCCAGTTCGGCTACATTCTTTAAATGTTCCTCCAGGGGCTGCCATTCGTCCTTCGGGCGGTCGGGCAGGCTGTGGGCGTAGAATTCCTTGTTCATCAATTTTTACCCCTTTTAATCACTATTTTGTTTTCAAATTATCACGTCATACTGCCACCATTATGTCAGTCTGATCAAAAGAATTCGAAAAAATTTTTCTCCAAGGGTCGTTTTTATTACCTGAGGCCATCCTTCGCTTCTTTCTCCTCCAAGATAAACCGGATTTTTCGTTATAACCCAGCAGTCAAACCAAGAAGAATCCGGATCCGTTAGCCTATTTTTAAGGAGAACGAAGCTCTCCCCAAAAAAAACCCCCCATTCCTTATTGGAAATGGGGGTATCCGTCTTCCTTATAAACCATGTCCTTTCTCCTTCGGTGGTGGACTACGGCTGGTAAGAGTAAGAGTTTTTTACAATGTTTCTACCAGATCGGTCTGGATAAAGCAATAAACTTTAAACCTTTGTGCGTTATGCTTTTACCATCCGGTTTTGTCAGATACGGTCAAAACCAAAAGAATTTTTCGGGCAGAATGATTTTTTTCTTTTCTTCCTTTTCTAAAATGTTATACTATAGTACAACTTTTTAAAACGGTTCAACGTCTGATGAGGAGATGATTTCAATGCGCTT
>Ga0233425_10011226_pt1 | contig 10543 bp, 6 predicted proteins | sample Watercolumn_Towu_2_FD_181712 | JGI IMG/M metagenome (GOLD analysis project Ga0233425, IMG submission 181712) | Freshwater microbial communities from Lake Towuti, South Sulawesi, Indonesia - Watercolumn_Towuti2014_140_MG | ecosystem: Environmental > Aquatic > Freshwater > Lake | place: Indonesia... | reverse complement strand
TGTCCAGCCAGACCGGCGAGGTCACGGTGAGCCAGGGCCTGAGCGGCTACCCCGACTTCGCCTTCGGCACCAGCCACCCCAACAGCCAGGCCTTCACCCTCAGCGTGGACGCGGAGGCGCCGGGCGCCTTCGACCCTGCCTTCACGCTGGATCTGGACACCGACCAGGGCCAGGCCACCCTGCGCTTCACCCTCAGCGTGGGCGAGCGCCTGCCCTACTGGTCGCTGGACTGCGAGGGCTCCACCAACGGCTGGACCCACAGCGCCACGGCGGGCTGGAACGATGTCTGGCACCTGAGCACGGAGAGCAGCCACAGCCCCGCCCACGCCTGGAAGGCCGGCAGCCCGACCACGGGCACCTACGGCAACCACGACGACTGCCGCCTGGTGAGCCCGCCGTTGCTGCTGGAGGACTGGAGCCGCCTCAGCTTCTGGCACCGCATGGACGCGGAGGTCTCCTCGGCCTTCCCCGACTCGGCCTACGATGGCGGCATCCTGGAGATCTCCACCGACGACGGCGCCAACTGGAGCCAGATCATGCCGCTGGGCGGCTACAACAAGTTCTTCCGTGGCCAGTCCGGCGGCGGCAATCCGGCCAGCCACAACTTCGTCGGGGGGACGCCGTGCTACAGCGGCAGCTTCCCCTGGGAGCCGGCGGTCTTCGATCTGGCCGACTACAACGGGCAGGAGGTGCTCTTCTCCTTCCACTTCGGCAGCGACAACGGCGGCTCGCTGGAGGGCTGGTACGTGGACGATCTGGTGCTGGCGGCGCCCGTGGAGCAGAGCGGCATCGGCGACCCCGCGCCGCGCCCGCGGGCGCTGGAACTGCGCGCCTGGCCCAATCCCTTCAACCCCAGCACGCTGCTGAGCTGGAACCAGCGCCAGGCGGGGCCGGCGCGGTTGGAGCTGCACGACCTGGCCGGGCGCCTGGTGCGCAGCCTGTCCGCGGGCGAGCGGGCCGCGGGCGCGCACACGCTGCGCCTGGACGGCGCGGGACTGGCCAGCGGGATCTATGTGGCCACCCTGGCGACGCCTGGGGGGACGCGCAGCCTGAAGGTGCTGCTGCTGCGCTGAGCCGACGCCGCTTCCATGTCATCACGATCATCGAAGAACAGGCAGCAGCGGCAGTTGACAGAAAGCGCGCCTCTCACGCTCGGGAGGCGCGCTTTGCATGGGTGGCTGGACGGCAGCCCGGGGACGGCCCGGGGCCGTCCCCGGGCTTGTGGATAACTCGTGTGTCAGACGTTGACACATTGGGCCAGTCGATGTCTATTACCCTACAAGGCCTGGTTCTGCTACACCAGGACTGCCCGCAACATGTACAAGTGTGATCCTGACCCGGCCACGCGACGGCCTGATACGTGCAGCAAGGGAGGAACCGTGAAACAGATCCTGTTTGGCGCGATGCTCGCGGCGTTTGCTGGGCAGGCTTTTGCGCACACCAACTACACCGGCTACTCCAGCGCCCCCGGGCGCCAGACCTGCGCCAGCTCCTGCCACGGCAGCGGCGGCGGCACCGTCACCGTGAGCGGCTTCCCCGAACTCTACACGCCGGGCACGCCTTACACCATCACGCTGGGGCACAACGGCGGCAGCAGCATCCGCAACTTCAACGGCTCCTGCCGCCTGGGCACGGGCACGGCCAACGCCGGCGTGATCAGCGCGGGCATGATGACATCCACCTACAACACTTCGGGCGAGACCAACGGCGTGCGCCTGTCCTCCAGCAACCAGAACAGCGCCACCTTCATCTGGACCGCGCCCGCGGCCGGATCTGGTTCCGCCCGACTCTACATCGCCGCGCTGCAAGGAGGTTACAGCGGGCAGAACACGCGTATCGTGCTTGTCGCCGAGGAGCAGACGACGCCGGCGGAACCGGTGCTGGAGTTGGCGAGCCTGGCAATCCTCTCCGACGACGATAGCGACGGGCAGGCCGAGTCCGGCGAGACCGTGGGCTTCCAACTGGCCCTGCACAACACGGGCACGGCCACGGCCACCTCCGTCTCCGGCACCCTGTCCCTGGACTCGCCCTGGGCGCAACTGACCCAGCCCGCCAGCGACTGGCCCAACATCCCGACGGGCTCCGGCCGGGTTAACGGCACGCCTTTCGAGCTGGTGGTCAATCCCAATCTGACGCAGAACGAGACGGTCACGCTTGGCCTGCATGTGACGGCGACGGATTACACAGTGGACCTGGAGGCACAGCTGCAATTGGTCTACGCGCCTCCGCCGCCGCCGGAGCTGACGGCCGGCGCCCCGCAACTGCTCTCGGACAGCGACAACGACGGCGCGCTGGAGCCTGGCGAGACCGCCACGCTGCTGGTGGCGCTGGTCAACAACGGCAGCCAGGCGCTGACGGGCGTGCACGCCACGCTCACGGCGACGAACGGCTGGATGGAGCTGCCCGTGGCCGCCAGTGACTGGCCGGACCTGCCGTCCGGCGGTGCTGCGCAGAACCTGACTCCCTTCACCCTGCAACTGCTGGAGGTGGCGCCGCCGCTCTACGAGGAGGCCTTCGCGCTGCACGTCGTCTGCGACCAGGGCGAGGCCACGCCCGTCTTCACTCTCCCCATCGGTCACCGCGAGACGGTTTGGAGCACGGACCTGGAGGACGGCGGGGTGGGCTGGAGTCACGCGGCGGCCGAGGGTTGGCTGGACGACTGGCACCTGGACGAGGCCGGCTCCGGCAGCCCCCTCCACGCCTGGAAGTGCGGGGCCGTGGGCGAGGGCAACTACCAGAACCACCTGGACGCCCGGCTGGTGACGCCTCCTGTGACCCTGCTGCCCAGCTCGCGACTGAGCTTCTTCCACTCGCTCAACGCGGAGGTCTCCAGCGCCTACCCGGATTCGGCCTACGACGGCGGCGTGGTGGAGATCAGCAGCGACGGCGGCGCCAATTGGGAACGGCTCACGCCAAGCGGCGGCTACCCCTGCGCCTTCCGCTTCCTCACGGGCGCCGGCGCGCCCGCCACCCACCCCTTCCCCGGCGGCACTCCCTGCTACAGCGGCGAGCTGGCCTGGCAGGAGGCGGTCTTCGACCTGACGGAACACGCCGGCGCGGAGGTGCTCCTGCGCTTCCGCTTTGGTTCCGACGACGGCACGCGCCGCGCGGGCTGGGTCATCGACGACCCGATCATCGTGGGCCTGCACCAGGACACGGCGCTGACGCCGCCCCTGCGGCCGGGGCGCCTGGAGCTTCTGCCCGCCGCGCCCAACCCCTTCAACCCGTCCACCACCATCGGCTGGACAATGCCCGAGGCGGGGCCGGCGCGCGCGCAGCTGTTCAGCCTGGATGGCCGGCTGGTGCGCACGCTGTGGGAGGGCAGCTGCCCTGCCGGTGTGCGCACGCTGCGCCTGGACGGCGCGGGGCTGGCCTCGGGAGCCTACCTGCTGCGCGTCAGCGCCGCGGGCGAGAGCCGCGTGCAAAGGCTCCTGTTGTTGAAGTAGGACGCGCTCAACGCTCGTGCTGCCAGCAGAGGCCGGAGGACGAGCGGGTGAGGCGTTTGCACCGCAGGCCCTTTTTGGTGATGCCGCGGCACTGCACGGCCGCCGCCAGCCGCTCGCCGGCGGGCGTGGCGGCCAGCGCCGGCCCGAAGTCCCAGCCCCGCGTGGACACGGTCGCCTCCAGCCGCCGCTCCAGGCTGTCCGGCAAGGCGGGGTAGAAGTCCAGGCCGCAGCGCCGCTCCAGCTCGTCCACAGTCAGCACGAAGCGCTCCAGCGGCGCGGGGCCGGCGTCGGCGGGCAGCAGGAAGGCCAGCTCGCGCGGCCGCGGCTCCAACACCAGCAGCACCTTGTAGAAGGCCCTCGGCACGCTGACGCCGCTGGCGCCGATGTGCGGCAAGCCCTCCTCCAGCAGCGGCCCCGTCGTCACCCAGAGTTCGCCCGCCGCCACGGCGAAGCTCCGCACCTGGTCCTCCAGCTCCTTCCAGATGCCGCGGTTGAAGGCGGGCGGCTGCGGGCTCATGTTGCTCATGAAGAAGGATTCGTCCATCGCCTCCTGGCTCCAGGCCATGTCCGCCGCCGGGGCCAGGTGGCCGCGATCCAGGCCGGAGCCGCGGTAGTCGGCCAGGGTGGCCGAGCCCGTGGGCACGGCGGGGTCGGGGCGGAAGTTGTCGCGGCGGTGGCCCACCTTGGCCAGCACTTCATCGGCGCTGAGGCAGTACAGCACCCAGGCGGCCTGCTCATCCGCTTCGCGGTAACCCAGGGCATAACCCAAATGGTGCACAATGGTGTCATGCTGGCTGGGAAGGCCCAAGGCCAGATCATCAATTGCGGTGGCGTCTGCTGGCCATATGATGATGAGGATGCTCAACAAGGTCAGCAGGAATGATGAAAGATGAATCATCATTGCCTTACTGATCGTCTTCATCTGCATAGTCCAGTTCCACTATCCGACCTGTTTGATGTGGGGAATTCTTGACACTCAAACAAGCGTCAGCAGAATTTAACAGGGGATCGACGTCGAAATAATCCGCTCAGGCCATTGCATAAGGAAGAAATCGTGATAAATTACAGGGGCAATGAATGGCACCCCTAACCATAAGGAGCATGATCATGAGCATCCGCGAAGCCAAGGACCAACTGTTCCAGGCCTGCCAAGTTATTCTCGACAATGTCAATGCCTTCCATCTCGAAGATGTGGAAGGGATCGCCTACAAGAAGGGCGGAGAGGTCGTTACCTACAACAAGAAGGAAGCCACGCTTTTCTGGCGCTTGGCTGCCTTCATGAACGGTGATTGGAAGGCCACCGCCAAGCTCAAGGGCAAGACCAAGGACGGCAAGGAGCGCTCCTGGCGCAAGCCGCGCGCCACGCTGAAGGCGGCCGCCGCCAAGGGCCAAGGCCGCAAGCCCTGGAACAACGAGAGCAAGGCGCGCATGGCCCTGGTGCGCCGCATGGAGAAGAACGAGGTGAGCCTGAACCAGACCGTTGAGCGCCTCTACGGCAAGGGCAAGGACTTTGCGTGGTTCGTCGCCAACTACGACACGATCCGCGGCAAGTAGCCCGCATCACCAGCATGGCATGGCCGGGGCCTCGTGCCCCGGCTTTTTTTATCCACGATGTTGCGCCGCATCAGGGTGATGGGTATAGGAGGAAGCGGCTCCTCAGCTTGCGGAAGGCGCGCTCGTCGTCGGCCATGCGCCGCTCCAGGGCTTCCCAGCCCGTTCCGCTGAGCAGTGCCTGGAACACTTGGTCGCTGCCCAGGGCGCGCTTGAACATGGTCTGCTGTGCTTCGCTCGCCCCGCGGACGAGGGAGTCCACCTGCGCGGCCAGTGCCCGCAGCAGCGCCAACTGGCTGCGGCCGGGATCCACCGCCTGGATGTCCAGCACCAGCAGGCGCACACCCAGGCAGCTTTTCCCGCCCCACTTGCCCGCCGCCGGCTGCCAGGTCCAGGGGATGAAGGCCAGGCCGGGCAGGGCCGCCTCGCCGAGCCGGGCCGCCAGCGCGGCGCCGTCCAGGCCCGGAGCGCCCGCCACCCAGAAGGGGCCGGCGGTGCCGATGCCGATGGAGACCGTTCCCAACTCGCCCAGCGGCCCGGTGATGCCCATGGCCAACGGCGTCTCGCCGGTGGGCACGTTGGGCGAGCTGGGAATCCAGGGCAGGCCGGTCTGCGCGAAGGTCAACCCGCGGGTCCAGCCACGCATGGGAATCACGCGCAGGCGGCAACCGATGCCGAAGGCCCCGTTGCACAGGCGCGCCAGTTCGCCCACGGTCAGGCCGTGGCAGTAGGGCACGGGGTAGAGGCCGATGAAGCTGGACCAGGCCGGCTCCAGGGTCAGGCCGGAGACCAGTTCGCCGCCCAGCGGGTTGGGGCGGTCCAGCACCACCACCTCCACGTTCGCCGCCTGTGCGGCCTTCATCACCTCGGCCAGGGTCGAGGCGAAGGTGTAGGGGCGCAGCCCGATGTCCTGGATGTCGAAGAGTACCTGGTCCAGTCCCCTGAGCAGGGCCGGATCGACGGCGCGGGCGCCCTGGTAGAGGCTGGTGACGGGCAGGCCGCTGGCGGCGTCGACGGCATCCTTCACCTGCTCGCCGGCGGGGCGGCTGCCGTCCAGCCCGTGCTCGGGCGAGAAAAGGCGCACCAACTTCAGGTCGGAACACGCACGCAGCAGGCTGATCGTGCTGCGGCCGCGGCTGTCCACGCCGGTCTGGTTGGTGACCAGGCCCAGGGTCTTGCCGGCCACGCAGGCCAGCGAGTCCTCCAGCAGCACCTCGATGCCCGGCTTGACGCGCGTTGCCGCGGCGGGCGTGGCCGTGGCGGGAGCCCGCAGCGCGCCGGCCCCGGCGCAGCCCGCCAGCAGCAGGCCAAGCCAGAGCGGCGCTCGTCGCGGGCGCTTCATCGGCGTGAACATCTCAACTGGTGGCGGCCAGCCAGCCGGCCAGGCGCGCCAGGATCTCGTTGCGCAACTGCAGCGCCGCGCGCCCCGAGCCCTGGCCCGTGATCAGCAGGCAGAAGGCCAGACGAGGTGGTCGCCCTTCCCGGCCCAGATAGCCCGCCAGGCCGGTGACGCCGCGCAGGGTGCCGGTCTTGGCGGCCAGCTCCACGCCCGCAGGCAGGCGCGGCGCGGCGGTGGCCAGCGTGCCCTCGCCCGGCCGCGGCAGCAGGCCCACCAGCAGGCCGGGATGGCGGCGCTCCATCGCCGCCAGCACCTGCACGAACTGGCGCGGGGCCACCACGTTGTAGCGCGACATGCCCGAGCCGTCCACCTGGCGAAACCAGTCCGTCATCCCCAGGCTGTCGTGCAGGACCTGGCGGCACAGCTCGGCGGCGCGCTCCCAGCCGGGACGCCCCTTGAGCGGACGCTCGGCGGCCAGACCCTGGAAGGTGCACTCGGCGCCCAGGTTCCAGCTCTCCGTCAACACGCTGTCCAGCACCTGGACCAACGGCGGTCCCACGTGGCGGAACCAGGCCATCCCGCGCGGCTCGACGGCGCTCCAGTCCAGTTGCGGCCGCGGCGCCGCGCCGAAGACCTCCTGCGCCGCCTCGAAGCAGACGGAGCGGAAGAGCGAGTCCGGCCACTCCACGTTGCAGGCAGGCTCGGGCGGGCGCACCCACCAGCGGCCGCGGCGGCCGGCCGGACCGGCGGGCAGCAGCGGAACCATGAAGGTGAAGCGGTCGCCGGCGCGGGGCCAGTCGCGCTCCAGGCGCGCGGGCATGCCGCGGGCCAGGGGCTCGGTCTCCACTCTCAGCAGCGCGGCGCCGGGCAACTCCCAGCCCGGCGCACCGGGCTGCGCCCACAGACAGTTCCCCTGCACCGTGAGCTGGCTGGGTCGCGCCGCGTAGGCGCCGCCCGCGTCGTCCCACATCCAGCCGGGGCCCAGGCGCAGCGGATCGAAGGCGTCCGGGCGGATGAGCAGCGCCTCCACGCGGTCCACGCCCTCCTCCCAGACCTGGCGGAAGAGGGCCACCAGGTCGGCGCGGCCGAGGGTGGGGTCGCCGGCGCCCTGGATCCACAGCGCCTCGGCCCGGCGCAGGCCGCTGCGGCGGTCGTCCGTGATGCGCGCCGGGTCGTAGCCCGCGCGAGTGGTGAGGCGATGCCGCGGGCCCCACAGCTCCAGCGCCGACGAGGCGGTGAGCAGCTTGACCAGCGAGGCCGGGGTCTGGCGCAGTTCGGCGGCGCGGCCGTAGAGCAGCGCGCCGGAGTGGTCGGTTAAATCGGCCACCGCCAGTTGCACGCTCAGCGAGTCGCCGCCCCGCGCGTCCAGCCAGGTCTTGAGGGAGTCCGGCAGCGCGACGCGGGCCGCCGGCGGCGGGCCGGCCGGCGCGGTGGGCAGGCCGCCCGGGGCCAGCAGCAGGAGCAGCGCCAGGCCCCAGCGACGCGGACTCATCCGTCGCTCCGCCTCTCGCGCAGGCGGCGGTTGAGCGCGGCGCGGCGCGCCACCGCCTCGTGCCGGATGCTGGTCTTGTTGCCGATCTTCATCTCGGCGCTGCGCTTCACGTCGGTGTTGTCCGGGTGGCGGCGGTAGCGGTAGAGCACCTCGTGCAGCCGTCCCAGTTCGTACTTCTCCACCGCCCGCGCCACCAGGTCATAGTCCTCGGCGAAGTCGCCGTAATGCTCCTCGTCGAAACCGCCCAGCTCCTCGATCACCGCGCGATGCCACACACGCACGGCTCCGGCGCCGTCCACGCGCAGGTGGTTGTTGGGGTCGTACTCCAGGTGCTTGATGATCCCCAGCTCCGTCAGCGGCTCGCCCTCCTCGGAGATCAGCTCGTAGTATGAGACGGCCAGACCCCAGCAGGGATTGGCCTCCAGGCCCGCCACGGCCGCCGCCAGCGTGCGCGGGGTGTACTCGTCGTCCGAGTCCAGTTGCGCGATGTAGCGGCCCGTCGCATGTCTCACGCCCAGGTTGAGGGCGCGGGCGATCACGTTGCGGTCGTTGGCCAGCAGGCGCACGCGCGGCTCGCGGGCGGCCCAGCGCGACACCACGGCGGCGCCGTCGTCGGTGGAGCAGTTGTCCACGCAGAGGATCTCCACCCGCGGCCAGCCGCCCTCCAGCACGGAGGCGATGGCGCGGTCCAGGAAGCGGCCGCGGTTGTGGAAGGGGATGACCACGCTCACCGCGCCGGGCTCGCCCACAGGCCGGACCACCGCCGGCGCGTGTGACAAGTAGGCGTCATGCGAACGCAGGTAGTTCTTGAAGGCGGTCTCGAACTCCATCTCCTCGGCCGGGCCGTAGAAGAGATACGAGAACCCTCCCTGTGGCCCTTCACCAGGAGAGAAGACCTTGCTGGCGCCCAGTTGCCGCGCGGCGACTGAGTCTGCCGGGCGAGGACGGATCGTGCCCAGCACGGCGCCCAGGCTGCGCCAGGGGTGGCGCTCCTGCATGCGCAGGCGCAGGTCATACTCGTGGGCCGTGTTGAAGGCGGGATCGTAGTTGCCTGCAGCCATCAGCGCGCCGTGAGACATGACGACCAGCGGCCCGGTGTTGACGCGCTCGGTGAGGTCGCCGGGATGCAGGCGCGGCTCGATGAGGCGCTCGCCCGCCGCGCTGATCTCGCGGTAGTGGCCGTAGAAGGCCCCTGTTCCGGGCTGGGTCTTCAGTCCCAGCACGGCGCGCTCCAGCGCCTCGGGCGCCAGCTCCAGACCCTCGGGCAGCTCGGCGACCAGCGGGGCGGGCCAGCGGAGGAAGAGCGCGGCCTTCATCGACGCGAGGTTGCGGAACTCGTCCGCCACCAGGCGGAAGCGCGGATCTCCCTCCGGCAGCGCGCCGGCCAGGGGGCGGCCGTTGGGGCAGACGAGGACGAGGAAGTCGCCCAGGCTCTGCCGCTGCAGGGCGGCGAGGCAACGGTCGAGGACGGCGCCGCCCTCGAGGACGGGCAGGACCAGCGTGATCTGGGGCATGGGGCTCCCGTGGGTTGCGTGGCCCGCGGAGGCCTGCGCGGCTCAGCGGACGAGGACCATCTTGTTCGTCTGCGAGAAAGTCGGAGTTTCCAGCCGGTAGAGGTAGACGCCGCTGGGCAGGCCGCCGCCGTCGAAGAGGAGCTCGTGGCGCCCGGCCGGCAGCGGACCATCGAGCAAGGTGGCCACCAGCACGCCGCGCATGTCGAAGACGCTGAGCCGAACGGCTCCAGCCACGGGGAGGGCCAGCTCGATGCGCGTGGTGGGATTGAAAGGGTTGGGCGCGGCGGGCTCCAGGGCGAAGCTCGTCGCGCGCTCTTCGACGCTCACATAGAAGTGGCTGGTGTGTGCCGGAATGCTCTGGTTGCCGTGACGATCGATGGCCAGCACCCACCAGTGCGGATGATCAGTGACCTCCAACTCGCCGAAGGGCACGGACCAGGTGGCCTGGGAGGCGGGCCCCTCGTAGATCGGGCTGGCGGTCTCGATGTCGTCCACCAGACTGGCCAGGACCTGGTAGTGGGAGATGTCCTGGGCGGGGCTGGGATCCCACTCAAGATCGATGAGATCCACTGTGGGGGGCCACATGTTGTAGTACCAGTCGCCGACGGTGAAGCCCGTCACCGCCGGCGGCGCCATGTTGTCCAGCGAGAAGCCCGTGGCCTCCGCGCTCCAGGCCGGCTGGCCGAAGTCCACGCTGTGCGCGCCCACGCGGAAGACGTGCAGGTTCTCGTGGCCCGGCCACTGGTCGTCCAGCGTGGCCACCTGCGCGTGATACACCGTCGCTGCGTCGCCCAGTGCCGCCACCGTGCCCACCGCCAGCCACTCCCCCGGAGCCATGCCTGGCTGGCGCTCCCACAGCGAGTAGAACGTGATCGGGTTGACGGGACCGCCGTCGTTGGGCGAGGCATGAAAACTGAGCAACACAAAGCCGCCGTTGTCGTGGTCGCGGTCCGCCACCGCCAGCTCGCGGGCGGGATTCAGCACCTGGTGCTGGTCGAAGTAGAAGGCGCCCATGTCGCCGGGCGTGCCGTCGGGGTCATTCTCCAGCGTGTTGTCGGAGACGTCGATGACGCAGTTCACCTCGTCGGGATCCGTCAGTGACCAATAGGAGATGTGGAAGTCGCCCCCCGCAGCGTCCACATAGCCGGGATCGCAGTTCCACGGGTCGAGAGGCTCGCCGGGGTAGAGATCCGTGTAGATC
>Ga0233425_10011225_pt1 | contig 10543 bp, 12 predicted proteins | sample Watercolumn_Towu_2_FD_181712 | JGI IMG/M metagenome (GOLD analysis project Ga0233425, IMG submission 181712) | Freshwater microbial communities from Lake Towuti, South Sulawesi, Indonesia - Watercolumn_Towuti2014_140_MG | ecosystem: Environmental > Aquatic > Freshwater > Lake | place... | reverse complement strand
CGAGGAAGTCGACATCCACATCGACGAGCGCGACCTCGAGATCGACGTGTACCGCTCGGGCGGCCCGGGCGGCCAGAGCGTGAACACCACCGACTCCGCTGTGCGAATCACCCACAAGCCGACCGGCGTGGTGGTCGCCATGCAAGACGAGCGCAGCCAATTGCAGAATCGCATCAAGGCGATGGCCGTGCTGCGCACGCGGCTCTTGCAGCGCCTGCACGACGAACAAGAAGCCAAGATGTCGGCCGAGCGTCGTGCCCAAGTCGGCAAGGGCGGACGCGGCGAGAAGATCCGCACGTACAACTACAAGGAGAACCGCATCACCGACCACCGCATCGGCTTCACGCTGTACCAACTGCAGGACGTGCTGGCCGGCAACCTCGACCCGGTCGTCGACGCGTTGACGCTCGAGTATCAATCCGAGCAGCTCGCCAAGCAGGTCGGCGACGAATGATGCGGCGGGCCGCCGCGAATCCTTCAAGAGTTTGGTAACCGTGCGATGAGCGACGCGAGCACCTGGCGCGAGGTGCTGGCCGACACCGTCGCAGCGCTCTCGAACGAACGCGACGCCCGGCTGCTCTGCGAGCAAGCCGCGGGTCTCGACGCCGCATCATTCGCCGCGGCGATGAACGAGCCGGTGCCACAGCGCATGGCGCTGCACCTGCAGGCGATGCTTCGCCGACGGCTGGCGGGCGAGCCGTTGCAATACGTGATGGGTCGCTGGGCGTTCCGGCACCTTGACCTGCTCGTCGACCCGCGCGTGCTCATCCCGCGGCCAGAGACCGAACTCGTCGCGCAAGCGGCGCTCGACGCCGCACGCGCAGCGGGGCCCGGCTGCGTGGTCGTCGACCTCGGCACGGGTTCGGGTGCGATCGGCTTGTCGATTGCCTTTGAACTGCCGCCCGACTACGCCACCGTGTGGATCACCGACGTCTCCAGCGACGCACTCGATGTCGCGCGCGCGAATCTCGCCGGCATCGGGCGTGCCGGGGCGGGCGTGCGGGTCGCGCAAGGCGATTGGTATTCGGCCCTGCCCGAATCGTTGCGCGGTTCGCTGCACGTGGTGGTGGCGAACCCGCCCTACATCGCGCACGACGACCCTGAAGTCGACGACGTGGTCGCGCGCCACGAACCGCCCGCTGCGCTGTTCACCGGCGACGACGGGCTCGCTGCGCTGCGAACCATCGTCGTCGGCGCACCCGAATGGCTGCGCGCTGGCGGCACGCTCGTGATGGAGATCGGCCATCGCCAGGCCGATGCGGTGTGCGAGATGTGCGCGACGGCGGGCTTGCGCGATGTGGAGGTGCGCCGCGACTTGGCGGGCCGCGACCGCGTCATAATCGCGCGCGCTTGACGCTCGCCTCACCTGCGTCTGAAGCTCTAGCCCGCCAGTTCTCCGCTTCCGCGCAGCGTGACGCGATCGCCGACGTGCTCGCCGTGCGCGAACGACGCGGCGATTGCCGGGTCGGTGCTCGACACCCATGCGCGCCGAGCATCAGGGCGCAGCACAGAGGCGATCAACCGCTCGGGCGCGCCGTCGCGGTCGTGCATCACGGTGTAGGCCTCGATCGTGGCTTCGCCGGCGGCGTCGTCACCGACGGCGAGCGTGCGGCGGGGCAGTGCGTCGATCTCGTGCTGCGGCGAGCCGTGACGGAATCCGTCGCGCGGCGGCCGCATCGCGTACACACCGAACGCGTGCTTGGTGGCGTATCCGCCGTTGGCCCAGATGAACGCCTTCTCCGTCGGCGACTCGCGCAGCCGGCGCATCGCGGTGGCGATCGCGTGCATCACGTAGTTGTTCCACGGTCCGCCCGCGAACGAGAGCCCACCGGTGAGCGTGAGCGTGCGAGAGATGTCGAGACCGAGCGACGCGGCACCCAACTGCACCGCCGACGGAAAGCACGAGTACAAGTCGACGAGCGATGCGTCGTCGATGCCGACCCCGGCCAATTCGAGCGCGAGCGCCCCGCCGCGTGCGATGGCCGGCGTCTCGGCGAACGACCAACGCTCGGAGACGAACTGGTGCTCGTGGCAGTCGGCGCCCGAGTGCGGGAACACCCAGCGCTCGCGCGGGATGCCGAGCGACTGCGCGCGCTGCGCCGAGCACATGATGAGGCTGGCAGCCATGTTCACCTGGTTGTTGGAGTTCATCACCTTGCGGTAGGGCAGGCCGATCATGCGGTTGTCGCTCGACACTCGCAGCACGTCGTCGGGCGAGAGCGCGGTGCGCGACCATGCATAGTCGTTGTGCGCCGCGACCGCACTGAACCGCGACCACAACTCGGCGATGCGCCGCTCGTGGTCGTCGATGTTGCGACCCGCGTTGGCGCGCAGCGCCGATTCAAAGAGCGGGTACAGCTGCACCGGCAACACGATGCCGAGGCGCAACTCTTCTTCGTGCACGAGAGCAAGTTCGTCGACGATGTGCGCCGTCGGCGGGGCGTCGGCATTCGAGCCCGGTTGCGGCCAGGGGAGCAGCGACGCATCTTTTGCCGCCGTTCGCGTGCGCGAGCATTCGCCGCCCGCCAGCACCACGAAGTCGAGTTCTCCGTTCGCAATCTGTCGGGCGGTGAGATTGACGAGCGTCTGGGGCATGTTGCCGCCGTGGGGCGTGCCCGCGTATTCGCGCGCAGTCACGCCGCATTCGCGCGCCAGGGAAAACGCCGCGTTGCCGTACTTCCACGACAGCAATCGAACGACGCGCACCGCGTCGACATCGCGCGGCAGCGAGATGCCGGCGTCGGCTGCCGCCGCGTGCACCGCTTGCGCCATGAGCGCGACGGGATGCGGAGCAGTGGCCGCGTTCGTGTCGCGCTCGAGCGCCTGACCCTGGCCGACGAGCACCGGCGTGCGCGGGTCGACCGCCGGCGTGCGCGGGTCGAGCGTCATGCGCACCAAGAGTACGCACTGGCGTCGGTGGCACACGTAGGCTGGCGCACAGTGTCGCCAACAATGCCGCCAACGATGCAGTCCGAACCCGTCGCCAAGTCGCACAAGCGCGTCGCGATCGGCTCCGACCACGCGGGTTTCGAGTTGAAGTCGCATCTCGTCGGCCTGCTCGAGTCGCTCGGCTACCGCGTCGAAGACCACGGCACGCACTCCGCCGAAGCCGCCGACTATCCGCACATTTGCGCCGGCGTCGCGCGCGCGGTGCGCGACGCGAAAGCCGACGTGGGCATCGTGCTCGGCGGCAGCGGCCAGGGCGAGCAGATCGCGGCCAACAAAGTGCGCGGCGTGCGTGCCGCTCTATGCAACGACCTGTGGTTGGCGGAGATGGCGCGATCGCACAACGACGCGAACGTGTTGTCGATGGGCGGTCGGGTCGTCACGCCCGAACTTGCTGAACAAATCGTCAAAAAGTTCTTGGAAACGCCGTTTGAGGGCGGAAAACACGCGCGGCGTGTGGGACAATTGGGGGAGATCGAAGCCGAGGAATCGGCTCGCTGAGAAAGCCAGGTCACATGCCGTTCCCGTCCGACCACACTCCCGACACGGCGGTCGATGCGCTGATCGACAAAGAACGTGTGCGCCAGACGACCGGCCTGCAGTTGATCGCGAGCGAGAACTTCACGTCGCCCGCGGTGATGCGCGCGACGGGCTCGGTGCTCACCAACAAGTACAGCGAGGGATACCCCGGCAAGCGCTACTACGGCGGCAACGCGGTGGTGGACGAGATCGAGGCGCTGGCGATCGAGCGCGTGAAGAAACTCTTCGGCGCCGAGCATGCGAACGTGCAGCCGCACTCGGGCGCGAGCGCGAACATGGCGGTGTACCAGGCGATGCTGAAACCTGGCGACGTGGTGCTGGGCCTCAGCCTCGACCACGGCGGGCACCTCACGCACGGCTCGCCGGTGAATGCGAGCGGCATCTTCTACGACTTCCGTTCGTACAAGGTGGGCGTCAACGACGAGCGCATCGACTTCGAAGAAGTTCGTCGCCTCGCGCACGAGCACCGCCCGCGCATGATCGTGGCGGGCACGACGAGTTATCCGCGGCGCATCGAGCCTGGGCCGTTCAAGAAGATCGCCGACGAAGTCGGGGCGTACATGATGTTCGACATCGCGCACCTCGCGGGTCTCGTGGCCGGCGGCGCGCACCCGAACCCCGTGCCGTATGCCGACGTCGTCACGTTCACCACGCACAAGACGCTGCGCGGCCCGCGCGGCGGATGCATCTTGTCGTCCAAGCAGCATGCGCAAGCGATCGACAAAGCGGTGTTCCCGGGTCAGCAGGGTGGCCCGCTCGAGCATGCCGTGGCTGCCAAGGCCGTCGCATTCTTCGAGGCGCTGCAGCCTGAGTTCCGTGAGTACGCGCATCAAATCGTGAAGAACGCCGCCGCGCTCGCCGAGGCGCTCGCGACGCGGGGTTTCCGTTTGGTCTCGGGCGGCACCGATACGCACATGATGGTGGTCGACTTGCGGCCCTTCGACGCCGAACTCACCGGCAAAGAAGCACAAGCGGTGCTCGACCAAGCCGGCATCACGCTCAACAAGAACACGGTGCCCAACGATCCGCGCAGTCCGTTCGTCACCTCCGGGGTGCGCATCGGCACGCCGTCGGTCACGACACAGGGGATGGAAGAGGGCGAGATGTCGACCATCGCCGACTTCATCGTCACCACTCTGAAGGGCCGCAACGACCCGGCCATCATCGCCGACGTGCGCGCCAAAGTGGCGGCGTTGTGCGCCGCGTACCCTGCCTATCGTTGAGCGGCCTATCGTTGAGCGCGTGGGCGCCCGACATCTGTGCGCACGGGCACCCGTGGCAACGGGTCCACTGAGGTAGCCAGGTGATCGGTCTCGGCTCGTACCTCATCGTCGGGCTCATTTCGGCGGTGGTGACCGCCGCGTTCTTGCCGTTCGTCATCCGCCTCGCACGTCGTCAAGGCTGGATGGCGACACCCGACGAGCGGCGCATGCACCCGGTGGCGACGCCCGACGTGGGCGGCATCGCGATGTTCGCCGGAATCCTCGCCGGCGTCGTGAGCGCGAGCCTCATCGGCGACTTTGATCCGCTCTTCCGTGACTCCACCGAGGTGGTCGGCGTGCTCGTCGCGAGCGCGATCATCTTTGCACTCGGCATCGTCGACGACATTCGCGACATCTCGCCGCCCGCCAAAGTCACCGGCATCGTCGTGGCGGCGGTGGCGCTGGTGTGGTTCGGCGTCACGATGTTCCAGTTCCGCGTGCCGTTCCTCGACGTGTTCGTCTTGTCCGACGACTGGGTGCCGCTCTTCACGGTGCTGTGGCTGCTCGGCATGACGCAGGCGATCAACTTGATCGACGGCCTCGACGGTCTGGCGGCCGGCATCGTGGCGATCGGCGCCGGCGCGTTCTTCATCTATGCGCGCGACCTCACCGAGGGCAACCTGCTGCCGCAACCCAACCTCGGGCCGCTCGTGTCCATCATCGCCGTCGGTGTCTGCGTCGGGTTCTTGCCGTTCAACTTCAACCCCGCGCGCGTATTCATGGGGGATTCCGGCGCGTTGTTGCTGGGGCTCTTGATGGCCATCTCGACCAGCGTGGTCGGCGGACGCGCCGACCCGGGCACGCAGTCGGCGAACGGCCAGACGTACTTCTTCCTCGCGCCCATCTTCATCTCGCTCTTGGTGCTCGCGGTGCCGATCGTCGACGTGTTGTTCGCCATCGTGCGGCGCACGGCGAGCCGCCGCAGCATCGCACGAGCCGACATGGGGCATCTGCACCACCGGCTCATCCAGCTCGGCCACGGCCCGCGACGCGCCGTCGTCATCTTGTGGGGGTGGGCGGCGTTGCTGTCGACTGCCGTCTTGGTGTCGGTGCAGTACTCCACGGGCTCGGCGCTCGTCGTGCTCATCATCCTCGGCATCGCGATGTCGGTGTTCACCGTGTTGCACCCGAGAATCCGCCGCAATGACGCACAATCACACGAGTCGGATTTGGTGGAGAGCGAACCACACGCCTAGATTGTTCTACGGTTCACAAGCCCCGTGAGCCGCACACGCACGACAAACAAAGGTGTTTACGTTGGCAACGCAGCCCGACTCGATGACGCGAGGAATGGATATTGCTGGCACGACCCTCGTCGTCTTTGCGCTCGGGTTCTTCGTCGATCGCTGGCTCGATACGAAGCCGTTGTTCATGATCGCGCTCACCGTCGTCGCGCTCCTCGCGCAATTCGCCAAGCTCTACTTCGCCTACACCGCGCAGATGGATGAGTTGGAATCGCAGCGTCGCAGCGTAAGTCAAGGCCGCGCGTGAAGACCCAAGCCGGCAACCTGCTGCAGATGCGCTCCAACGAGCCGGCGCCGGAAACCGAGATCGTGCGGGACATGGTGAAGCATGCGATCATCGTGTCGCCGCTCGTCTTTGGTCTCGCGTGGGTCGTGCGTGGTGCAGACGGCGCGTGGTCGAGCGCGTACGCATTGCTCATCGTGCTCTGCAACTACGTCATCGCAGCCGGTCTCGTTGCGTTGACTGCGCGCGTCTCCTACGCGCTGATGCTCGCCAGTTCCTTCTTCGGCTACCTGCTTCGCCTCGCGATAGTCGCCGTCGCGATCATGGTCGTGCGCGACGCGGCATGGGTCGACCTGCTCACCATGGGCCTGACTCTCATCGTGCTGCACCTCGGTCTGCTCTTCTACGAACTTCGTTTCGTCTCTGCGACGCTCGCTTTCCCCGGCTTGCGGCCGCGTGACGCAGAAAGGTCTCACTGATGTCCCTCGCCGCACTGGTCGCCTTCGAGTTCCCGCCGATCAACGTGCTCCTGCGCTGGCAGGACGTGTTGCCGACGGTCAACAAGGTGGTCATCATCTCGATCCTTTCGGCGCTCATCGGAATGGGCATCTTCCTCGGTGCGGCGCGCAAAGACCCGAAAGCGGCACCAAAAGGCGTGCGCAACCTGGCCGAGACGATCGTCGAGTTCATCGAGAAGCAGATCGTGATGCAGACACTCGGGCCGACCGGGCTCGGCTGGACACCGTTCCTCACGACGATGTTCATCTTTGTGTATCTCTGCAACGTGCCTGGCATCATTCCGCTCATTCAGATGCCGGCGACGGCCCGCATGGGCATTCCCGCCTTCCTTGCGCTCTTGGTGTGGGTGGTGTACAACACCGCGGGCATCAAGCACCAAGGACCCGTCGGTTACTTCAAGTCGGTGCTCTTCCCGCCCGGCGTGCCCAAGGCGCTGTATGTGCTCGTGACCCCGATCGAGTTCATCTCCACGATTCTCGTGCGGCCGTTCTCGCTCGCCGTGCGACTTTTCGCCAACATGCTCGCCGGCCACTTGCTGCTCGTCATCTTCGCCTTGCTCTCCGAGGCACTCTTCCAGGCCCGCGACCGCATCCTCATCCCCGTCGGAGTCCTTCCGTTCGCGATGCTCATCTTCCTCACCGTCTTCGAGGTGCTCGTCGGCTTCTTGCAGGCCTACATTTTCACCACGCTCACCGCCGTGTACATCAACATGGCGTCACACGCCGAGCACTAACCAGGTCCCAACGAACACCAACAACAAGGAGAACAACGAATGGAAGCCCTACTCACCATCGCCAGGGTCGCCGTCGAGGCGACGGGCGACGAGAAGAACATCTCGGCTGCCGCGTCGGCCGGCCAGGCCTACGGGTTGGCGGCGATCGGACCAGGCATCGGCATCGGCATCATCTTCGGCAAGGCCATCGAGTCGATGGCTCGCCAGCCCGAAGCCGCCGGCATGGTGCGCACGACGATGTTCCTCGGCGTCGCCTTCACTGAGGCGCTCGCCCTGATCGGATTCGTCGCGTTCATTCTGCTGAAGTACGCCTGACGTCGGTTTTCGCCGCTCATGCTCGCATCCATCATCGTCTTTGCCGCCGAGGGCACGGGACCGAACCCGATCGCGCCCGAGAACAAGGAATTGCTCTGGGGCGCCGGATCGTTCCTGGTCTTTCTCCTTGTCATGCGGTTGTACCTCGTGCCCAAGGTGAAAAAGGGGATGGAAGCGCGCTACGGATCGATTCGTGAGGGACACGAGTCGGCGCAGTCGATGCGGGCCGCAGCACAGGCTGACGTCGCCGCCTACGAGGCGGCGCTCGCCGAGGTGCGCGCCGAAGTCGTCGCCCGGCTCGACGCCGTTCGTCAGACGATCGACACTGAGCGCCAAGCCAAGCTCGGCGAAGTCGGAGCCCGACTCGCCGCCGCGCGGGCCGAGGCCGATCAGGCCCTCGCAGCCTCCCGCGCCGCCGCCCGCGGCGATGTGGCAGCCGCCGTCGGCAGCGTCACGGCGCGAGCCACGCAACTCGTGCTCGGCAAGTCAGCCGACGGCGCCGTAGTGAAGCAGGCGGTCGACGCCTCGATGAACGGAGGACGCCAGTGAATCTCTTCTCAGCACTCGTCGCCGCGGAAGACCCCACGCAGTCGCACCACTGGCTCTTCCCGGAGATCGGCGAGATCATCTACGGCGGCATCGCCTCCGTCGCGGTCTTCTACGTGCTCTACCGCTTCGGTTGGCCGGTGGCCAAGAAGGGTCTCGAGTCGCGCACCGCAAAGATTCAGAAAGAAATCGACGACTCGGCCGCCGCGCGCGCACAGGCCGAATCCGATGCAGTCAACATCCGCCGGGCGCTCGGCGACATCGCGAGCGAGCGCGCCAAGATGCTGGCAGATGCCGACGCGCAGGCCGCCGCCATCCTCGCCGAGGGCCGTGCGCGCATCGCCGCCGAAGTGGCCGACCTCGAAGCGCGAGCCGCCGCCGAACTCGCGGCCGCCAAGTCGCGCCTCGGCGACGAATTGCGTGCAGAAATCTCGCGCCTTTCGGCTGCCGCCATCACCGTCGCCGTTCGTGATTCTTTGGATGACCGCACGCAGCAAGAGCTCGTCGACGGCTTCATCGCCAAGGTCGGGGCTTTACGATGAGCGCCCAGCAGGTCAACTCCTACGTCACCGCGATGTTCGAGGTCGCCGTCGCCAACGACGTGGTGTCGACGGTGGAAGACGAGATGTTCCGGCTCGCCCGCGCCTACGAATCCAACGACCAACTGCGTTCGTCGCTCGACGACGCCTCGCTGCCCGCCGAACGCCGCCAGCGCATCGTCGAGCAGTTGCTCGGCGGGAAAGCCAACAACGTCACGGTGCAACTGGCATCGATGCTGGTCGGCACTGGTCACGCGTCGCTGTTGCCGCGGGTCGCCGACGCCTTGTCGCGCCGAGCCTCCAGCGAGCAGCAACTCGAGGTCGCGGAAATCCGCAGCGCGGTCGACTTGAGCGACGCGCAAAAGAACAAGGTCGCCGACGCCCTCGCCAAGGCCACCGGCAAGCGGCTGAACGTGAAGGTCGTCGTTGATCCGTCGGTGATCGGTGGCATCGTCGCCACCGTCGGTGACGAAGTCATCGACGACACCGTGCGCACCCGTCTCGACCAAGTCAAGTCTCTTCTCTAAGCGTCATTCGAAAGGAAATCCACATGTCCGAGCTCACACTCTCCGCCTCTGAAATCGCGGCGGCGATCAACAAGGGTCTCGAGGGCTACACGCCGTCGGTCGAGGCCCGCACCGTCGGTCGCGTCGCGGAGATCGGCGACGGCATCGCCCGCGTGAGCGGCCTGCCCGACTGTGCCGTGAACGAGCTGCTCGAGTTCGAGGACGGCAGCGTAGGCCTCGCGCTCAACCTCGACGAAGACTCCATCGGCGTCGTCGTGCTCGGTGATGCCGACGGCATCGAAGAACAACAGACCGTGAAGGCCACCGGCCGCATCTTGTCGGTGCCCGTCGGCGACGCGATGCTCGGGCGCGTGGTCAACGCGCTCGGCGTGCCGATCGACGGCAAGGGAGAGATCGTCGGTGCACAACTGCGCCGAGTGGAGGTGCAGGCGCCGGGCATCATGGGCCGCAAGCCCGTGCACGAGCCGCTGCAGACCGGCATCAAGGCGATCGATGCGATGACGCCGATTGGTCGCGGCCAGCGCGAACTCATCATCGGCGACCGCAAGACCGGCAAGACCACGGTGGCAATCGACACGATCCTCAACCAAAAAGGTCTCGGCGTGAAGTGCATCTACGTCGCGGTCGGCCAGAAGGGTTCGACCGTCGCGCAGACCGTCGAGGTGTTGCGCCAGTACGGCGCGATGGACTACACCGTCGTCGTCGCCGCACCCGCGAGCGACCCCGCGCCGTTCAAGTACTTGGCGCCGTATGCCGGTTGCGCGATGGGTCAGCAGTGGATGGAACTCGGCGAGCACGCGTTGATCGTCTACGACGACCTCTCCAAGCAAGCCGAGGCGTACCGCCAGATTTCGCTGCTGTTGCGCCGTCCGCCGGGCCGCGAGGCGTACCCCGGCGACGTGTTCTACCTGCACAGCCGCCTGCTCGAGCGTGCCGCGAAGTTGAGCGACGAAAAGGGTGCGGGTTCGCTGACCGCGCTGCCCGTCATCGAGACCAAAGCCGGCGACGTGTCGGCGTACATCCCGACCAACGTGATCTCGATCACCGACGGTCAGGTGTACCTGCAAGACAGCCTCTTCAAGTCGGGCGTGCGCCCGGCGGTCGACGTGGGCATCTCGGTGAGCCGCGTCGGTGGCGCCGCACAAGTCA
>Ga0233425_10011224_pt1 | contig 10545 bp, 5 predicted proteins | sample Watercolumn_Towu_2_FD_181712 | JGI IMG/M metagenome (GOLD analysis project Ga0233425, IMG submission 181712) | Freshwater microbial communities from Lake Towuti, South Sulawesi, Indonesia - Watercolumn_Towuti2014_140_MG | ecosystem: Environmental > Aquatic > Freshwater > Lake | place: Indonesia... | reverse complement strand
GCGATGGGAATTGATAGGCATCATTATGAACCTCGATATAATACTCCCCGGGCTCGACAATGAATTGATAACGACCATTCTTATCTGAGACTCGAGTTTGACGTAATTGCCCGGTCGCCTTATCAAAAATTCTCACAATCGCCAAGGACACCGGCCGCTTGGTAATGGAATCGTAAATAATCCCCCACTTGGCGCGTTGTTTTCTCGACAAGAGCAGCAATGGCTGCATGGCGAAAAATTGTAAATAAGTTAACAATCCCACTCCACCACTGACGCCACCGGCCGCCGCGGTCGTGGCCGTCGCCACATTGGCGGCGCCGAGAGCGGTAAAAGCCACCATAGTCGGAGCACTTATCACCTCGGTGGTCATTTCCACTTGTTCGTTATTAATCACATCATTGACCAAGATCGATGATTCCAAGGCAATCTTTTCTGTTTGCTTCCAAGTTCTTTCGATTTGCAAAGCCACCAATTCGCTGCCCGTAGCCTCCATGATTCTGCTATTCAAGGCATCAATGTCTTTCTCAATGCTGCCAATCGTGGCTTGATTGGTATTATCAAATTCAGTCTGAGGTTTATCCTGAGCACAAACACCGCAATCAGTTTCACAATTTCCGCATGTTTCTCCTATGCCGCATTGACTATTACCGCAAATTTCTTCTTTCGGCACCGGACAAACGCCACAATCACCCGCGCAAGTAGAACAGGTCTCATTATTATCGCAAACACTATTCCCACAAGTCACAATCGCCGGACAAATAGCCTGACAGCTATGGTCCGAACACAAAGTCAAGCTACTCGCACACTGCCCCCACATATTGTCCTGACACACTTGCAATCCAGAACAAGTATTATTGGCCGTACAGCTACGAGTCTGACCATCGCTGCAAATTACTTCAGTTTTTAATTTCAATCCCACGATCGCCTGATTGTCAGACAACACCAACGGCGAAGAAATCAATAAATCAGTATATCCATTGTTATCAGAATCAATAGCCCAATTACTGTTCTCAGCCACGGTAAAGTTCTGAGGAACTGAACGAACTTCCAAGCTAATCTGACGATTTACTCTGTTGGCGGACACCAATTCAACGGTATGAGACTCACCTTTAATGTTAATTCGCGCCTTGGCGGTCGACATTATGTTCAAATAGGTCCACTCGCTGGTGGACAACGTCACATCCACCGTCTGCCCGGCGCCGATAAAGGTGTCGGAATTTTCAGTATTGTCAGCAGCTGATGAGCAACCGAAATCATCGGGAAAATCAAGCTGACCATCACCATCATTGTCCAAGGTATCACTGCACTCCGGTAACTTTACAATTATTTCATTGCTCACCGTATTACTGGAAACATTGGCAACCCTCCCACCGCCGTAAGCAGCGGCCGCGGTATTAACTGTTGAGTGACCGACAGCACCGTTCACCGTGGCCTTAAATTCCACATAACCGGTCTCGCCATACGCCAGAGACCCGATCGCGCAATTGATGGTGTTATTTTCAATCATACAATTATCTCCATCTCGTACCTCGGTTTTTACCGATCCTTTCACGTTCAGACTATTTGAAACATAACTGGTCTCGACCGGTATTAAATCGGTCAGTACCACATTGGTGGCGGTATTCTTGCCCGTATTTTGATAATCAATACGATAGCTCAACACATCACCCACGGCCACACCACTGCCGGACTGATTGTTGTAAGCCTGAACACCAATATTGGTATAAACCAAACACAGAAGCACCACAACCATCGCCAGCTTCACGATCACCCCGACAACAAACAACACCCAAGAGACGGCCGCATAACGATAGAAGAAGTGATGACGCTGATAACGTTTCTGCTCCCCATCCGCCGCATGACGATGAATCAATTGATAGAGGTGATCACCTTTTTGGATACGCAAATCAGCCAATAACGGCCCAATATATCTCAAATGTTTCAAACGATGGAGAACTCTCTTGTCCGCCCCATTAAGTACCAAGCCCAAAACGAATAATAGAACAAAGGCTCCAAACACGACCAAATACACATTGGTCATATTGGAATACCACGGCAACCGGTTCATCACCTCGCCGGCCAAACCGCTGGCACTCACCACCTTGCCAAAGTAAATACCTTCGACTAAACCAGCAAACTGACTGACATTGATACCCACCTTTTTACTTATCACCAGGTTGGCGGTCAGCGGGGCGGTCACGACAATATTGGCTGACGAAGATAACTCCGATCCAGTGCCCGCTTCATTGATCGCCTTGGCCAATAGCAAATATTCGTGTCCCTCCTGCAAACCGGAAATTGTAATATATTCACCGGCAGCCAACCAATCAGCATAAGTTCGGTACACTGCCATGGTCCCTAAGTTCCCATTACTTTGTAACCATTGAGAAGTACTAGACTCATAAATGGCATATTTGGTATAAGTCGGATTGCTATCAGTATTCAACTGAAAATGGACAGACTGAGCATCCACTGAACTTAAATTAATAATACTGGGCACGCTGGCTAAAGTATAAACCAATGATGACAGAGCGCTGACCGGACTGTTACCGATACTATTGTATGCCAAAACTGTCGCCTGATAGGCAGTATTCGGAGTTAAATCAGTCACCGCAATACTTGATTGATTCTGTCCCGCGCTGGTTTTTAAAGTTTGACCATTTTTATCTTTGAGAATAAATCCTTCTTCATTGTCAGCATTGTCCACAAAGCTCCATTGAATACTGGTCGCCGATAAAATCTGAGGAATACCCATAGTCGGGGCTATGGGCGCCACTATCACCGGTTCATTATATTCATCCATATCCTCGACGGAGCTGCAACCAGGGTCAGCCGGGAAATCAATCAAACCGTCACCATCATTATCAAGACCATCATTACAAATATAAATTGTCTCCGAGACAATTTGTGGCCCGTCACCACTTGGTCTGACAAATTCAATTGGAATAGCTTCAGTAAACTCAGTCTCCGTGCCTTCAAAGTTTCGAGCTTTGACTCGGTATTCATAAGTAGTATCCAACACCAAGCCCTCATCCAGCCAGCTATTGGTCGTCACCCAGCCGGAATTGGTAGCATTGGTCAAATTTTCAAAATATAGCGCCGCATCACCAATTCCCAAGTTAGGGAAAGTTCCAACCGCGGTCAACTCCATGGTTATTTCCGAATCAAAATTACCATCTACGCCGGTCGGCGTATTCTGAGTCGTATAAAAACTAAATTCGTCTGAAGTGGCTGTCAAAACACTGTCGCCATTTCTAGCGGTGACTTGATAAGTATACTGAGTATTGGCAACCAAGCCTGAATTAACCCAAGAATCAGTCTGAATCCAACCAGAATTAGTTTCATCAGTTAAATTTTCATAATAAAACCCCGAACTGCCATCCTCCAACCACCGAAAATCACCCAAGGCCTGAACCGACAAATTATCAGCTTCCGCCCACATCAAATCCATACCAGTCGGGTCAGCCTGATGCGTGTAATAAGTCACCGACGGACCAGGCGCCGGAATTTCTTCCAAAGATTCATTACGGGCGAGAACATACAAGGTGGCCAAGCGATTGGGTTCCAGATTCACGGTTTGCAACCAATCACTGGCCACGTCCCAATCACGCCAATCCAATAGATTGGCTTCATAGTCTAATGAGGAAGCGTAAAAATCTTTCTGACCGCCACCACTCTGCCAATCCCAAGCAATGGAATCAGTCGTAATCGCCGTGGTCGTCAAAGCAATCGGGACACTGGCGCCGGTGTAGGTACTCGCCTCGCTGGAAGCCATACCTTCACCATTGGCATTGGTGGCGCGAACATAAACAGTATAAAAAGTATTGGGAGTCAAATCCTCCGCAATATAAGTGCTGTCGGCAGTCTCAATCGTCGCCAACAACACATCATTATTATCATAAACCTGGTAACCAGTGGCGTCGGTGACATCATTCCAATCCCATGTCACCCCAGTGGTGGATACAAAAGTCGCCGACAACCCGGTCGGTTGACCAGGAGGTAAAGTCAATGAGTTACTTTCGGCCGCATCGCCAACATTCAAAACACCATCGCCATTATAAACCGAAATTCGAAATTTATAACAAGTATTGCCATCCAGCCCGGTCACTGAATAGGGACTGTCGGCCAGAGCCGCGACATTGTCAAAAATAGTTGTTTCATAGCCATCACAACCGGTATCTTGCTCGATCTTCATCCCCGACGGTGGGTATAATATGACCCCACTCCAATCACCTAAATCGATCACATAATCATCCTTGGTAGTCATATTGGTCGCCACTGGTGTTCCCAAAGATTCCGCCAAAGTATAAACTGGCGCGCATTCCGCCGGGGCGGATGCTCCGACATCGTTCACGGCGAAAACTCTAAAATAATATTGAGAATTGGAATACAATGTGGCGGCCGGTGGCTCCACGGTATAACTTTCAGCCTCAGCGGCCGCTGACCCCATGGCCGTCCAATCCGAACCGTTTGTTGAAATCTCCAAATCAAAACCAGTTTCATCACTAGAATTATCCGTCCAGGTAACATCCAACGTCGTGGTGCCTAAATTTGATATGGCGCAAGCAGTCGGTGGAGTGGGAGTTCGGGGACCGGCGTTAAATAGTAGTACCCGCTTTCCACCACCAACATATAATAATTCATCACTGGCATTATAAAATAAACCACTGCCAGTAATATCTCCAAACAGACTCTGGGTTGGACCTTGTGCCTGATATAAATAATAATCATAATTCGGACGCCCGAGAACATTGATTGCCGCCTCTCCATCGATTATACCATTGACATCAAAGACCAGAACTCTTTGATTACTGTCATCACGCACAAATAAACGACCAAAAGCTTCATCTAAACTCAATGAACTCGGGTAATTTAAACCAGACGTCCCGCCTTGTGAATAACTATTATTCGTAAAATTGGATTGTCCCAGCACATGAGAGGCGCTCATACCATTCGTAATACCGCCCGCAAAATTAAATTGCAATACCCGATGAGCCCCCCTATCAGTCACGTACAAAACATCATCAATTGAATCATAAGATAACCCCGAAAGCCCGCTAAAACAGGCATCAGTCGGACCGACACAGGGAGAATCAAAAGTCAGTCCTCCCAACAAGTAAACCGCGTCCATGCCGTTAACAATCCCTCCAGTCAAATCAAAAATCATGACTCTTTTTGAAACATCCCCGACAAACAATCGATCATTCACGGCATCATACTCAACCGAAAGGACTTGATTCAAGTCACTCTGAGCTGTCAACGCCCCATACGCCGAATCACCCAAAACATAGGTCGCTGCCATACCATCCGAAATACCTTCGGACAAATCAAAAACCAACACCCTTGAATTATATTGTTCACCAACAAACAATCTCTGATTAACAGAATCATATGCCATATCATTTATCGAATCCAAATGATTCAGGCCGCCAGCAGCCAGCGTATCAAAATCCGGTTGCCCAATAACATTATCAGGGATCAAATCCAGCGGCACGTTATTGGCGTCCAGATCATACACCATGATTCTAGCTGCCGTACTCCCGCCGGTATAATTGTCAGCGACAAACAACCGGTGCTCCACATCATCCAATTCGACGCTATTCACTCTTGAATACCCCAAGTTATTTGGACCGTTATTCTCCCTGGCTTTCGCAAAAGTTGGCAGATTGGTGGCACTGCTAAATTGTCCCAATACTTGAGTGGCGTTTTCACCGTCATTAATCACCGTAATGTCAAAAACTAACACTCTAGAACTGGTAGTCACGTATAATAAATTATCTGAGACCGCTGGATTGGTCGGGAAATATAGAGAGCCCTCGGCTGAAGAATTTCCAACATACGCGTCACGCGCCTGACCATCAATCGCCAAACTAACATCATTAAAAACATGAACAATTCCGATATAAGAATCATTCGACCCGCCAGAATCGGAAACATATAAACGATCGATGGCACTATCATAATAGACTCCGCCAACATTTCTCATCACGGTTTCTCCATTACTGATGTAATCCGACTGACCTAAGACCAAATTGGCGTCATCACCATTTGAAATAGTAAGAGGGTCAACATTGTATCTCACCACTCGATGATTATATTCATCAGCCACATAGATATAGTCATTATTGGAATCATAAGCAACATCAGAGGGGAAATGCAAAGTGTTAATCGTAGTAGAAAAAGTACTGGTATCAAAATCCGGCTGACCGAGAACATAGGTGGCGTTTTCATAATCAGTAATCACGGCCATATCAAACACCAACACTCGATTATTTCCATAATCAGCTACGAACAATCGATCATTTATTCCATCATAATCCAAACCTCGGATCTGACAGATATATTGCTGTCCTAAGCAAGAATACGGCCACGAAGCATCTCTCCCCCCCAAAGCATGTATTGGAGACTCACCATTTGTGATGGTACTCACATCAAAAACATAAACATGAGACCCCCCAAGGCTAGAATTATTCTCGCCAACGAATAAATAATTACGACTCGCGTCGAAAACCAAAGAAGCCGGAGTATCCAGACCATTATTACCACCATTTAAAAAGTCAACCTGGCCCAATACATAGTCAGCGTCATAATCCACCAAAACATTTGACACGTTCAGATTAAAAACCAACACCCGATTATTTCCAGAATCAGCCACAAACAATCGATGTCCCACCGAGTCGATAACCGAATCCTTCGGTGAATTAAAATTCCTTATACTCGGACCATCGAAAACATCCAATCTAGTATATATAGGAAGACCGCCGGCATCAGTCTGACCAAGAATACCAACAGCATTGTCCCCGTCAACAATGGCCACCGCTCGCGCTTGATTAAAATAAAACAGGCAATATCCGCCCGTCAAAATTAAAATTAATAATATCATTATCAATAATAATTTTTTATTGATCACGTTTTGCCACATTTTCATAATCCCCAATTTTATTTCGTGAATATATTATACCATGTTTTTTAACAATAAAAAAACAATCAACAACAGAATTGTCCACTGTTTTTGTGACATGTAATATGCAATGAGGAATCATTAATTAGTAACTGGCAATAAACCAGAATACCACATACGACCGGCAACATGTCGCCCACACCATAAAACAGATCAGACCACCTACTCTTAAATGTTAACGTTGTTACTTCCCAACTAAACGATAATTGGCTATAATATGTTTGGAACTTATCATCAAACAATATGGAAACGCTCAATTCAAACTGGTTAATAATCATTCTCTTCATGGTAATTCTAATTGTCTTTTGGATTACCAGAAAATCAAATCTTAAACTCCCGAATCTATCCGGCGGCTCGCCACTGAATATTTACACCTCTGACCTGACCGCCAAAGCCAAGGCCGGAGAAATCGATCCGGTGATCGGTCGAGATGAAGAAATTGAACGCGTGGTGCAAATTCTCAGTCGGCGCACGAAAAACAACCCCCTTTTGATCGGCGCGGCCGGTGTGGGCAAGACGGCGATCGTTGAAGGTTTGGCCTTGCGAATCGTGACCGGCAACATTCCTCACACTTTAATCGATAAAAAAGTTCTGGTACTCAACCTGTCGGACATGATGGCCGGCACCAAGTATCGCGGTGATCTAGAAAACCGCGTGCAAAAAATTGTCGAGAGCATTATCGCCCAGCGGCGCCAAGTCATCCTGTTCATCGATGAAATTCACACCCTCGTCCAAACCAAAGGTACGGAGGGCGCGATGAACATCACGGATATTATCAAACCGGCCCTGGCGCGCGGTGAATTGCAGACCATTGGCGCCACCACCATTGAAGAATACAACAATTATATTGCCAAAGATGAAGCCCTTGAGCGCCGCTTCCAGTTAGTCGAAATAAACGCTCCGACGGTCGAACAAAGTATCACTATCCTCAAAGGCATCAAAGATAAATATGAGCTTCATCATCAAGTAATTTTCGAGGACGCGGCCATTGAGGCGGCGGTCCGACTATCAGATGAACACATCCGCAACCGAAATTTACCTGATAAGGCTATTGACGTCATTGATGAAGCCGGAGCCTCAGTCAACATGCACGCTCACGATCTCCCCGACCACGCTCTGAAGCTGATTCAGGCCGCGGCGCAAGAAGTTCATCGCAAGATCAAAGACGCGCCCAAAGAAATCAAAAAGCTGTTAGCTGAATTAGAAGAACTGAAAATCGCCGATGAAAAAACAGAATCTGAGAATGAACATGAAGATTTGCAAAAAAAAATAATCACCGTGACCACCGAAATTGAAGAGTTGGAAAACCACCATCGCGATGATCTGAATGAAAAAAGCCCACCGGTCGTCCGCGTGCGTGATATTCAAAAAGTGATCGAACAATGGATCGGAAAAAAAATTTAACATAAAACACATGAAAACAGCTACCCAGGTCTCAACCAAAGTCAAAGTGCTCATCGGTGTCGGCATCGTAGCCGGTCTGGCCGGTGCCTTCGCCATCATCAACTCTCTCGGTCAATCCAATGGTCTTGTCCCTTCTCTCCTCCGCCGCACCGCCGTACAAACCGGTCCGGTCATCAAGACTATGCCCAAACCAAACACGCCGATCAAACTAAACGGCACGCTGCCAAAGTCAAACACCCCGATCAACGCGCCAATTAGAAAATAAGCGTTATGATTTCATCCGATCTTAATGATCGTATTCAATTTCACATACTGGCCGGGATGGTTTTTGCCATCCCGCTTGTTTTTTTGCCGTTTCAATATGACATCTATGAGTGGCCCAAACTCAGTCTATTCTGGGCCGGAATCCTGCTCACCGCCATCATTCAACTGTTTCGTTTCCAATCAATGACTGATTTTTTCCAATGGCTCAAAAATTCTTTTCGCCGTTGGTCATTATTTGATGTAAAAACCGTTTTTCTTTGTCTCATACTGATCTATTTTGTCGCCACCTGGCTGTCAATAAAACCGCTGGAAAGTTTTCGCGGTAGCGTAGAACGGTCGTTTGGAACCGTAACCATTATAAGTTTTTTTATATTCTTCTTTTTATTTCAAAAACATCGGTTTTCCAAAACCGATATTCATTTTTTATCAAAAATACTCATCCTTGATTCGTTCATCATCAGTCTATTGGCGATCGCCCAGAAATTCTGGGGTTTTGGTTTATTTGGTGAAATCAAAATCCATGGCATTGTCCGTCCGTACGGAACTTTTGGTCATCCCAATTATCTGGGGGCATTCCTCGCCATAATCTTCCCCTATTTGTTATATGCTTTTACCATTCACAAACAATCAATCGATCGCGGCCTGATCAGTTTAGCTGTCATTTTAAACCTTTTTGCCATCTATCTCACTCTCAATCGCGGCGGCTGGCTGGCCTTATTCTTCGGATCTCTTGGTTTTTGTTTGATCTATCAATTTTTCCACAAAAACAACAAAACCCCGTGGCATTTCTGGCGCCACATTATCATTACGATCATAATTCATGTCCTGATTCTTACTTCCTTCATCTCCGGTCTGTGGGGCCTGGGGGGCAGAGAAAGACAAGATGATCTGACCGTGGACTCTGGTTCTATTTATTTGCGCATCCAGGAAGCGAAATTTGCCTGGTCAAAGATACAAGAACGACCATGGTTTGGCTATGGTCCGGAAACTTATTACTATTTATCTTTGGCCCGTGTCATCCCGGAAAAAGAACAAAAGCTTGACGGCGCCCTAGCTGATCGCGTTCACAACTGGTTTCTGGATCAATGGATAACAATCGGAATATTCGGGTTGCTTTCCTGGATAATCATCTATAGTTATTTCATAAAACAATCTTGGCGAAAACTTTGGCAATCGCAACAAACATTATTCATCGTTCCCATGACCTCACTGCTCGCCTACGTGGTATTAATTCAATTTCATTTTGACACGACAATCATCCTCTTCCTGGTTTTTCTAAACTTCATCATTATTCAATCATCAGAACCTGAATCAACTTAAATAAAAAAACCGCCATTTGCTTGGCGATTTTTTTATTTGAAATTTATTTTTGTACAAATATCACTTTCTTTCTAATCACGTATTGTACAACCGTAAAAAACGCAATCACCACCAATTTACTTAACACCAAATTATTCAACATATAATTCACGGCCAACAAAGCCGGACCGGACAAAGCGATCCCGATCACCACCAGCCAAAAAGACCAAAATGACGTGCGTTTGATATGTTGGTTATGATCAAAGACCGCATAATGAAACCACAGATGGTTATGTAACGAACCAATGATCGCGGCGATCCATTGGGCGATTAAAATTGTCAGGCCCAACCATTTAAAAAAGAAAAAACCGGCATAATCAATTACCACTCCCAGCAACCCCACCAGCAAATACCAAATCAACTCTTTCTTATTTTTTCTCAGCCATTTCACCATATCAAGATTGAATAAATTTAATCACTTTGGACAAGTACTGCTTCACTTGTGTTGGTTCTTCCAACTCATGATCACCACCTTTCACCTTAATAACCTGAATTACCTTAGGAAGAACGCAACTTTCCAATGGCACTTTTTCATCCTTGAGACCATGAACAATCAG
>Ga0233425_10011223_pt1 | contig 10546 bp, 9 predicted proteins | sample Watercolumn_Towu_2_FD_181712 | JGI IMG/M metagenome (GOLD analysis project Ga0233425, IMG submission 181712) | Freshwater microbial communities from Lake Towuti, South Sulawesi, Indonesia - Watercolumn_Towuti2014_140_MG | ecosystem: Environmental > Aquatic > Freshwater > Lake | place: Indonesia... | reverse complement strand
ATACGGCTCGCTTTCTAAGACTAATTGCTAATTGGCTTTAGCTTTATATTTTAGCTTAGAAGTGAGCCTTATTTAAAATAATTTTTTTTATATTTAAAAGTACCTGGATTGGGACACATCCTTTTTACATACTGGCTTTTTGGCACCCCGATTATACTGCATAATTTATTTAAAGATTATTCAGGATTCAGAAAGCTGGGGAATTCTTTCCATTCCATAGTTTGAAGGGAACACTCCTGTTGGGCAGATTTCAACGCACTCCATACACTTTTCACAGTATTTAAAATATGAGGAATCGGGTATGAAAGCAACTTTTTTATCCACGCCTCTGCCTGTAAAACCTATGGCATTGTACCCTTTGACTTCCGAACAGTACCTTACACAAAGGCCGCAAAGTATGCAATAATTGCTTACCTTTTTAAACCTTGTTGAGATAAGCCTGTATTTCTTTGCCAGTCTTTTAATTTCTGGATGGTACGGATACATTGCCAGATAAAGCTCCGTTAAGTGTTTTCTTATCTCTTCCACCCTCGGGCTTTCAGTGTATATAATTAAACCATCTTCTGCGGGATAGGCGCAGGATGCAACTATCCTGGTTCTGCTGCCTTTTTTTATTTCCACCAGACAAAGCCTGCATGCTCCATGGGGTTTAATTTTTTCATGAAAACAAAGGGTCGGAATATGGATATTATTTTTTAATGCAGCTTCAAGAACCGTACTGCCTTCCGAAGTTGAAAACTCACTGCCGTCAATAATTATTTTATTCATCCTGGACTCCTGAAATATTTTTTTATGATTCTTATATTTTTAAACTGTTTCAAACTGCCTTGTTTTTTCGGTCTTCCCTGTTCCCTTTACCACTGCATTGAATTTTTCCGGGCATACATCGATGCACATTCCGCATTTAATGCACAGCTCCTGGTCTATTATGTGGGGTTTTTTAAGCTCACCGGATATTGCGTTGACGGGACACGATTTGACACATAGTCTGCACCCGCTGCATTTGTCTTCTGAAATCGTGTAATAAGTGAGCCGGCTGCAAACCATCGCAGGACAGGTTTTATAATAAATATGCGCCTCGTATTCTTCCCTGAAATACTTCAAAGTCGTTTTTACAATGTTATGAGCCGTCCCTCCAAGAGCGCATAACGACGCCCCTTCAAGAAGCACTGACAAATCCTCGAGAAGGGAAAGATCTTCAACTGTACCCTCACCGGATGTGATCCTGTCATAAATAAATGTCATCTGCCTCAGACCTTCACGGCATGGCACACACTTACCGCAGGATTCATCGGCAAGAAATTTTATAAAATAACCTGCAATATTTACCATGCAGTCCGTCTCATCCATGACTATCATTCCTCCGGAACCCATCATGGATCCGCCCTTATACAGCTCATCAAAATCAACTGGCAGGTCCAGAAGCTGCTCGGGAAGTATTCCCCCTGATGGTCCCCCTGTCTGGACCTTTATATTTTTGCCGCCTCTAACCCCTCCGCCTATTTTGTAGATAATATCTCTTAATGTTATTCCCATGGGCACTTCAACAAGACCGGTGTTTTTAACCTTTCCAACAAGTGAAAATATTTTGGTGCCACTGCTGCCTTTGGTTCCTATGCCCAGGAACCAGTCTGCACCATTATTAATTATATAGGGTACGTTTGCATAGGTTTCGACATTGTTTAAATTTGTCGGTTTGCCCCAGAGGCCGCTGACCGCTGTATGGGTGTATTTGAGCCTCGGTTCGCCCACATAGCCCTCAATTGCACTCATAAGGGCGCTTGACTCTCCCGACACAAAGGCACCGGCGCCACGGTGTATCTTAACATTGAACTCAAATCCCGAGTTCAAAATGTTCTGTCCCAGAAAACCGTATTCTTCAGCCTGCTTTATTGCTTCTGAAAGATTGCTGACAGCAACAGGATATTCCTGTCTTACATATACAAAACCCTGGTTTGAACCTATAGCATAAGCGGCTATTATCAGTCCCTCAAGGACACTGTGCGGGTTGCCTTCAAGGATGCTTCTGTCCATGAAAGCGCCGGGGTCGCCTTCATCTGCATTTACGATTACATACTTGGGGTTTGAAGAGGCATTCTTTGTTGTTTCCCACTTTGATCCTGCCGGAAAACCTCCGCCGCCCCTGCCCCTTAAATTTGATTTTTTTATCTCCTCTATAACTCCTTCAGGCGTCATGCCGGTCAGCACCTTTGCCAGGGCCCTGTAGCCGCCAAGCCTTATATAATCCTCTATGCTTGAAGGATCTATTTTTGAATTATTTTCAAGAATAACCCTCTTCTGGTATTTATAAAAAGGTATGTCTTCTTCTTTTTCAACTGGCGTTCCGTTTTCGTCCACATAAAGAAGCCTTGTCACAATACTGCCGTCTACTGTTTTCTGAAGTATCTCTTTTGCGTCGTCCACTCTGCTTTTTATATAACATGTTCCTTCTGGGTGCAGCGTTATTATGGGGCCGTTTTCACAAAATCCATGGCAGCCAGTCTTTTTAAGCACGATATTTTTTACTTTTTCTGGATCGGCTTTCTGCATTCCGGAAAGCTCGGATTCCATTATGCTGAAAATTTCATCTGAAGCATAGGCCTTGCAGCCTGTTCCGGCACAAATGGAGATAACTTTTTTACCCTGAAACTGCAATTGAAGATTCTCTTTTAGCTGATTCAGCTCCCTGGGGCTTTTTATAATTTTTTCTTTTTGAGCTTGCATTTTTACTCCAGTTTAAAATAATAAGTTAAATTTAATTCTTTTACCTTTAACTAATTTGATGATTCGAATAATTTTTCAAGCTGTCTTGCTGGCGGATTGCTGTAATATTTTCCGTCAAACATCATAACAGGGCCAAGCGCGCAGCATCCAAGACAATTGACCGTATCCAGTGAAAACCTGTAATCAGGTGTCGTCCCGCCAGGTTTTATTTTTAAAATGGAAGTAATTCTCTGCAGAAGGCTCATTGACCCCCTCACATGACACGCGGTACCCGCACAGACGACAACCTGGTATTTGCCCTTTGGTTCAAGGTTGAAAAATGTATAGAAAGAGGCAATGCTGTAAATCTGTGTCAGCGGCACATCAAGTTTTTTCCCCACATAAAAAAGAACATGTTTGGGCAGCCAGTTATATTGCTGCTGAAAATCTATGAGCATTTGTATCAGGTTGCCCTTGCTGTTTTCGTGTTTTAATATCACTCTGTCTATATTGCTTATGTCACTTACCAGTTCTTCCAATTTTATCTCCTTTTTTAAATTTTCGTTTTTAACTTCAAAATACCTGTCATCGTTTCCCTCTGAATTTATGTCCACCGGTAAAATTCCCGCAGTTTTTTTTTGTCTTTTTCTTGCTTTTCTGTTTTCCAGTGATTTCAGTTCTTCTTTAAAATTAAGTTCCTCTTTAAGTTTCTGAGAGGATGGCGCCAGTTTATATACCGGTTTTCCATCATCCCTGTAACCTCTATCTAAAAGTTTTATTTCTTCAAGCAGTTTTATTGTCCTGTATACAGTGGCAATGCCAATATCCGGATATAATTTAACTGATTTAATGAAGATTTCTTCAGGGGTAAAAATATTTTTGGATTCAAGAATTGAACTTATTATTGCTTTTCTTGGGTTGGTCAGTTTAATCTGTTTTTCTTTTAAGCTTCTGCCGACTGAAATAAATTGTTTTTTGACATTTTGCATTTTAAAATAAGCTAATCTGCAAAATAATTTTAAAATAATCATTTATTGATAATGATAATGATTATCATTTACATATTTTACTACTGAATTCGGCTTTGTCAAGTTTTTTTTCAATTGATTATCAATACTAAATTCCTCTTTACTTTTTTACATTTTATGTGTTAAAATAAATTCAGCTTGTAACATATGTAACTTGTGCTTGATTTTACCGATTCTTTACTAAGCCTGGTGCTCTTCCTGATGACTTTACAGTCAAGATTATTGATTATTTTTAAAGATTATTAAAAAAATAATGAATAAAAACAGAATTTCAGAGTATATCAGCTGTCAGAAGTTTATAGTAAAAAGTGAGCTCAGCTATCACTGGTTTAATATGAAATTAAATATTGCCCAGAGTGAATTTATAGAAAAAACTGTCGATTGCATTTTTAATTCCCTTGAAAAAATTGCCGAGGAAATCGAAACCAAAAATTCAAATGAAGATATCCGGGAAGGATGAAAAAATGGCTAAAGTTTTAAAAGAAGAAACCGGCCACCCCGAAAGCATACTCAGTATTCTCGAAAAAAAATTAACAGGGCTTGGTTATAAGTTTACGGGCCAGAGAAAAACAATACTGAAAGCCCTTGCAAATAAACGGGAACTCTTTGACACAGACAACATTTATCTTCTTATTAAGAAGGATGATCCGGCTATTGGCATTGCAACTGTTTACAGGACACTCGAGCTTTTGACCAGGCTTAAGCTGATATGCAAAATCAGTGTTGGTATTGACAAATCCATGTATATGCTTGCAGATGACTGCATCAAGCAGACATCGGTTTATTTGATATGTGAAAAGTGCCGGTCAATAATCACCAACAATGACTGTCTTAAAAGCGCGATAAAAATCAGGCTCCGCGAGGATGCTGAAAAAAATATTCTTGACAACTGCAACCTGAAAATAGGAAACTTCCAGGTTGTATTTACAGGGCTCTGCAACAAGTGCCTTGAGTAAAATTTCTCAGGATTTATTATTTATTATTCTTTCAAGCTTTAAGGCAATTGCAGAAACGGCATCGCTGAATTTTTCATCAATGCTGCAAGGGGAGTAGTTTTTAAGGTCCGATTCCCTGACTTTCCGGCTGTATGGAAGCTCGCCGATTATGTCAAACCCCTTTAAGGATTCAAGTAAAAGTTCCTTTTCATCCTGTGAACCTATTTTATTTATAACAACATAAAGTGATTTTATTCCAAGATCTCCGGCCATTTTTTTTACAGCTTCAGCAGTTTGTATGCTTCTTTTTCCGGGTTCGATTACAATAATCAGAATATCCATGTTTTCACAGGTACCTCTTCCAAGATGTTCAATTCCGGCCTCCATATCAAGAATGACAACATCTTCTCTGTCAACAACAAGGTGCCTGAAAAGCCTTTTAAGAAGCACATTCTCAGGGCAGTAACAACCGGTTCCTCCTGCTTTGATCGTTCCGGCTACAAGCAGACGGACCCCGTCCACTTCCAGCCCGAATTTCTGGGGAATATCATCAACTTTTGGATTAAGCCTGAAGTAGGAACCATACTCACCGGATTTTGCCCCCGTTCTTTCCTCTATCAACGCTTTCATTTCTACCAGCGGGGTAATTCCGGCTGCTTTTTCCGGTGCAACTCCGAGAGCAGATGCCAGATTTGCATCAGGATCTGCATCAACAGCAATGACTTTTAAATTTTTTAACGCCCAGTATCTTGCCAGGCAGGCTGCCAGCGTTGTTTTCCCTACTCCGCCTTTTCCGGAAATTGCTATTTTCATTGACTCAGAACCCTCTTTTTATAAACAGAATGAAGCAATCACTATCGCATCTTTTTCAATCCAGATAAGAATGGGCGTAAAGGATCCTGTTGGTAAGTATGTCAAAAGTCTTTACGGCATTCATCAGATCCCTGTCCAGAGGATCACATATGGCACTGTCAAGACCATGGCTTAAAAGCACAAGAAGATAAGTCCTGTTAAGCAGGCTTTTAAGCTCAGGAGGGGATGACTGTGAAACATTTGAGAGCCCCACGATTGTTTTTGGTTCTTCAGGCAGTCCCATTAGGTCCTTCAACTGTTTAAATGCTTTAAGGCCCTCAATACAGTTATAAACCTGCTGCTGAAGAACTGCAACAGGAAGAACTATAGGGTCAAGGTACAGATCGGATAAAGGAAGGCCGTATTCCAACGCTGAATTTACAATGTTCATGATAATTTCAATCCTGCTGTCAACATCCGGTGGGACACCTTTTTCACTTAACGCAATGCCGACTATTTTTGCATTGTATTTGGTTGCCATTGGCATCAATATATCAAGCTTTTCTTTGTCACCGGTAACAGAGTTTATCATGGCCTGGCCCCTGTGCACCTGAAGTCCGGCTTCTATGGCTGATGTGTTTTTTGTGTCCAGAGCAAGTGAAACATCAATCTTATCCTGAATAGTTTTGACGACCCACTGCATCAGATCCTCGCCGTTTTTTGTTGCGGGTCCGATATTTACGTCAACAAAGTTGGCCCCTGCATCTTTCTGAGCCTTTGCCATTTTAATTATTGGTTCCGGGTCCCTGTTTCTGATTGAATCCCCCACAATTTTTGATGTGACACTTATATTTTCCCCCACTACTAACATTTATCTGACACCTCCATTTCCTTAAAAAACTTTATTATTTATTTTCCGCTGTAAATTTTTAAAAATTTCGGAACTTCTCCGGCTTCCCTCGGTCCCACGATAACTTTCCAGCCGTCGCTAAGCTCCTCTTCAAGTTCACCCTGAAGCTGTGCAACATAACCTGGAACAATTATTTCCTTTTTTCCGACTTTCTGGTCTATTCCGCTCTTTTTTATGAAATTTGCTATAAGTTCCGGCACAAACTTTCCCGCTGCCCAGGCGGTCAGCACCGACTGCCCCTCTACATCCATGACCAGGAGCCATGCGGGCACCTTGCTGCTTTCAATTTCCCCTGAGATTATGAAGTAAGTGAGCGAGAAGTTTGTTGTGATAAGAACCGGTGAACCTGAATCCGGATTGTTTATTTCATATATTTTCTGTTCGACAGCCATTGGTTTTCTTGGATCGGTGTAAATATTCTGTCTGTAAACAAGGAGAGGAAAAATATTTTCAGGCTCCATATTTGACAGAACAATGATTGAAGCGTATTTGGCGACAAACACTGATGCAAGCAGGACCTCTTTTGAAACATCGTCTGTCATCTCACAGGGAAAGACGATGGTGGGATAACCGAAGAGCCTGTCCTTTTTATTTATTGCCGCTCTTCTGAGAATGACCTGATTTAAAAAATCATCCTTGAAGTTTCGTGTGCCTGCATCTATTATTATATTTTTTATCCCTTCATTTCTCAATTTTGAAGTGATTTCAGAAATTTCATCAAAACTTTCTCCCCTGACAACAACAGGGCAGCCGGATTCCTTTATTGCATCTTTAAGCACATCATAATTTTTTGAGCTGATGCAGTGTATAAGCGGTTTCTTATCTTTAAATTTTAATGCTGCATCTTTTAATGTCCCGGCATCCTCAGACATTAAAATGAGCGGTTTTGCAGTCTTCTGGAAAACCTTATCTGCGACAGCTAAAAAAACATCCTTACCGGATGACTTATTTTTCAGACATATTGCATCTGCCGATAGAATCTGACCGACACGGTCATAATTCAGATCATTAATTTTACCGGCAATTTCGGTTATCTTATCGTCACTCTCATTGTCATTTAAAATTACCGCAAAGGCATTCTGGTTTACAAATGTCCTGTCATGGCGGAACATTACAGTTTCCTCTCCGATTTTAAAGGAACCGGCGCCAACCCCAACTTCCACTTTCAGTATCGGTGGCTGGGATGCTTCAGATAAAGCCTCCTTTGCCTGTTCGGAAACATGCGGACATTTTTCAAGTTCAATTTTACCGGCAGCAAGCTGCATTGCAAAGGCAAGGCAGGTTGGAAATCCGCAATCCTTGCAGTTTGTCTTGGGAAGCAGCTTGAAAATATCCAGACCGCTTAAAGGCATTTTTCCCTCCTTATTTATGAAAAATATTTTTTACATTCAATAAAATACCATAGAAATTTTTCGGCTGCGCCCAGGTCATGCCGGTATTTTTCTTTACATAATGGGTTCCATCTCAAGTGCCGGATGGCCCACATCCATCATCCACTTCAACACTTCCTCTTCGGTTACTGCATTTTCCTCTGTTGCAATTTTATCCGGGAAATCCGGAATTCCAATCTCTTCAGACCTTACCTTTAAAAGCTCCCCTATCTCCTCTTTAAGCTGTTTAGGCATCCAGGCAAGTCTTTTTAACCCTCCGTCAGCTTTTATGAATTTTTTAGAAGCAATGAAGTACTTGCTGATGCCAATGAATCCCGGGGTTTGAATACCGCCGCCAACCATACCGGCAATTGTAGAAAATTTCATCCCGCTTGGGGTCATTTCGGAAAATTCCCTATTAACCGCCATAACCCCGTTTGTTGTTGGAAGTATTGTCACGATCACTTCAAAGCATCCGCATGAAGTCATTGGGTCTACCATCATTGAGTATGCTGAAAATGACTCAAGTTTCTGGTGCGAGGCTCTGTAGACAAATTCATTTACACCCTTCCATATACCCAGCTTCTCATCAATGGTCTCACCCTTCTTTATCGGCTGATTGGGACCGGTTGGGTTAATCTCGAACGCTGCTTTGCAGTCGAGCCAGTTGTATGCCCCGCAAAGTCCCGGCCTTTCAGGGGAAACTGCACAGATATGGTTAGGGGCAAATGACTGACACAGGGAGCATGAATAAAATAAATCGACTGATTCATCCGTTAAAGTCTTGAGTCTCTCATCCCTGAGTCTGAAAGCCTCTTTAGCCCTGACTTTCAGTGCTGAAACATCCTCGGGATTTGTAAATATTTTAATCTGAATCTTATCCATAATATTTCCGAAAGTCGAGTGCATCTTTGCATGAAGAATTACACCCAGATGCCTGATTTTAAATCCTGCCTTTACCGCATCTTTGGAAAACCTCACCCAGGAAATGTCCCTCTGACCCATATGAAAAATGCCGGTTGCATAATTTATAAAATAATGGATCTGCCTTTCCATTACAGGTTCAAAATCCTCCTGCATTTTTCTTCCGAAAACAAGAATCTCGATTCCAAGCGGAAGCGAGCTTCCATCTGCTACATCATCAACCTCGGGACCAAAAACCTCGATTTTTCCGTCTTCGACTTCGGTTGAATCCGCCATATGAAGATATTCTACAGCTTCAGTAACATTTCCTCCGAATTCCAGATATGTGTTTTCTTTCCTGACACGCTCACCTTCAAAAGCAGCTCCGAATGCCACCGGGATGTCAACTTTGTCGACTGTAATTTTTAATCCTCTAACTTCAATCGCCCTGGAGACGATCTCCTCATCAGGTATATTGGAAACAACATGTTCATATGTGCACACACCTCTCGGAAGTATTTCAGGTATCGGGGTATCCGCTATAGTGGGAAAACCGAAATTGATTGCCCCCGCAGCATTTGCATATTTTTCTTCATCGACTTCTCCGAGAGCAAGAACAAATGCAAAAACCCTGTCCTTGTTGTACAGAAGCATCCTCCTGTAATCACCTGCCTGGACACCCCCAAAGCTCAGAGCTGCCCTGGCGGCGAATCCAAGAGAATATACGGTTGAGGACATTTCCTTTCCGAAGGGTACCAGCCTGGTGTCCCAACCAAGTTCAACACCTTCCTCTGCAAGCTGTTCTGCCATTGATACACCGTCCGTATTTCCGGAAATGAAAACATAAATATTTTTTTCCTGGAGTTCCCTTACAATCTTAACTGCAGTCTTGCTGTCTTTGCACGCTCCCACGCATGCTGCAAAGCCCGGTGCTGTGCCATCGACAAACTCGATTCCTCTTTCCCTTATGATGACATCAGTTGCGGCGCCAAGCCATATTCCTTCAACAGGAGATGGACCATCAAGGTATTTGATTACTTCCACAATCTCTTCGGCCCAAAGCGTGGCTATCCCGGCGTCAAGCGTCCCTCCAAGATATGGAAGCCACATTTTTTCTGCAGGAACCACAGGCAGAAGCTTTCTCGCTTCAGCCAGAACCTGAACCGCATCCGAGAGTTTTTCAACTGCAACGCCTGTCATGCTGTAAATTATCGGCAGATAATACCCTGTGTTGGGAAATTCAATCCTCTGGTCAGGCCCATGCTTTTCTATTGTTTTTGCCAAAATATCTTCAGCTTTTCCGACAATATCATATGCGCCTTTAATTGCACTTGTTGCGATTAATTTAGACATCCTGTAATGCCCTCCTTGACTCCATATCCATTAACACTCTCTCTTTTTTAACATCTATCTTTAAAGCTTTTCTCTTTTCCTGTATGACATTTATGACCTTTTCAAAAAGCTGGTCAATATCAGCTATATACTCAAGCTGGCCGCCAAATTTTGCCTGCCATCCCTCAGTCATTATTTTCTTAACCTCTTCACTTGACTCTACCGGAATAGGCTGGCCGCTGAAGGCCACATATACACCTGAGGCTGCAAAATATGCCCCGATTGATAAGGCTTTTTCGCTCATCCACTCCGGAGCTATTCCTGCTGCAGGGAGGTCGCTTATATCATCACCCAGCCCGCCTTCCTGGACAATTTCCGATGCAATGGTTAAAATCCTTGAATTATCCACACATGAGCCAAGGTGAAGTATTGGAGGAATGCCCACAGCTTCACATATCGACCTCAGTCCTTCACCTGCATATTCCATGGCTTCCGGGGTCATTATACCGCATTTGGCCGTTGAAATTGCCCCGCAGCCTGTCTGCACTACAAGATAATCCCTTTTTCTGAATT
>Ga0233425_10011222_pt1 | contig 10547 bp, 11 predicted proteins | sample Watercolumn_Towu_2_FD_181712 | JGI IMG/M metagenome (GOLD analysis project Ga0233425, IMG submission 181712) | Freshwater microbial communities from Lake Towuti, South Sulawesi, Indonesia - Watercolumn_Towuti2014_140_MG | ecosystem: Environmental > Aquatic > Freshwater > Lake | place... | reverse complement strand
GACTTCGACCGGCGGCGGCTCGGAGGCAGCTTCCCGCAACGCCAGTTCCAGCATCCGCGCCCAATGTTCGTGGCCGAAGCGGAAGAACGAGGTGGTGATGTCGTGCGGCACGTAGATGACCTTGCCCTTGCCATAAGTGCTCTCGATGATCGCCAGCGTGTTCGTGCGCTTGATCTCGCCGGTCTTCTTGTCGGTCGTGGTGGTCACGAGTCGCATCGGGCTGGGCGCGCCTTTTGCCGGTTCGGCGAGGAGAAGATGGCAATTGAGCGGCAAGCCGTAGCTGATGTTGGTGATCGGCTGGGTCGCGCCGCGCCGTGACAGCGTTTCGAGGATGACGGGGTCGGCGGCCCAGCGGTGCTGCGGCGCGAGATGCAGATGCGCGCCGTGCTGTTGCTTCACGTCCCAACTGATGACCACGCGCTGACAGTCGAATGCGCCGGTTTTCTTCGCGTTGAGCACGTCGGCGAGGCCGAACGTGTCGCGCGGCTTCGCGTGCTCGTCGTAGAGCGAGGTCTCGTAGGTCGCAACGAGGCCGCCACCGTTGCGGACGAAGCGGCGGACAGTCTCCAACTCGGCGTTGCTCATCGCGGCGCAGTTCGGCATGAAGAGAACTTTGTGGCCATCGAGCTTGCCGCGTTCAAGATCGCGGTCAGTGACGAGCGAGACGGGCAGGTGGCGCTCCATCATCGCCTGGAACGCGCCATAGACGCTCTTGACGTAGCGGTTCTTCGGGTCGTCGCGGCCATACCACATCTCGGTCTTCTCCGACACAACGAGCCCGCACCAAGGATGGAGGTGGTCGTTGCGGAAATACCCGTCGCGCGCGGCGATGTCGGCCATATAGCGCGCCATCACGTCGCGGCCCGGCACCGACTGCGCGGGCACGGAGCCGTTAGCCATCATCGCCAGCACGCGGATGGAAGCCTCGGTGTAGCCGACCGGCTGCGAGCGCATGTAGCTCGGCGACGACCACATGAACGCGCGCTTGTCCTTGCAGAGGCCGCCGAGGTGCCAGCTCATGAAGTTGTGCAGCGACGGGAATGCGAAGAACGACGGGTCCACCGTGTCATACCAGCCGGTCTCCTCCAGCATCCCGTCCACGACCTCGGCGACGCGGATGGAGTTGCGGATGTTATGCGGGTTACGATAGACCCACGCGTTCCAGGAGTTCACGACAAGCGCGGCTTCGGGATTGGCGGCCTTGATGGCGCGGTTGAACTCCAGCATCACGTTCTCGATGGAGCGGTATTTGAAATTCACCCAGTCCTGCCAGAGCACGCTGTCGAAGTCCTCCTTCAACGGCGGTTCCTTGCCGAACTTCGCCTTGCACGCCGCGCAGTAGCACTCGTCGGCGCGCGCGTGGAACATGTCGAAGAAGATGCCGTCCACGCCGACCTCCTTGACCAGCTCAACGATGCGCTTGCGGACGAGATCGCGATAGGGCGTGTTGATGCAAAAGTAAGCGGTCGGTTTGCCCCTGCTGTTCACGCAGCGCCAGTCGGGATGCGCCTCGCCGAGCGACGCCGGCTCGCGTTGCGCCCAATAATAAGGGATGTAACGAATGCCGTGCTTGTGGCAGAGCGCCAGCACCTCGCGCGTGCCGTCGCGGTCGCCCATCCTCGGGTCGGGCTTGCCGAACGCGCTCTTCCAACCGAGTTCGTTCCAGCTTTCGCCGCTGTGCGCCCGCGAGAAGAACAATTGCACGCCGGCCTTGCCGCAATCCTCGATGAGCTTCTCCGGCCAATCGCCCGAGTGCGAGATGTTCGGCAAGTCGGTGTAGGCGACGCGCGTGATGTCTCCGAGCCACTTCGGCGTCGGTGGAACTTCGCCGGCAACGGCTACGTTGAAACTCGATAGAAGCAGGAACAGGATGGGGCGCAGATTGGTCATAGCATGTTCTCGTTCCGCGGATCGGTGGAGTCTCTTCTCGGTTGCACTCTGTTTACGTCTGATGACCCCAAGCGTTTAACGCAAGCCGCATGGTGACGCAAGCTCCGCCTCAAACCAGACATCAAGCTCTTGCCCGGCTGCAGCCGACGCCGTAGTATCACGTCCACCTATGAACAAGCCTTTCTCGCTTACGCTGGCATTCGCCCTTGGACTCTTCCTCCTCGCGTTTTCCTCCGCTACGCCCGCCGCCGAACTGGTCCACGCCAAAGACGGCTCCGGCGTCTGCGGCTACAAGGACACGCCCAAGCTGCCGTGGTATGGCTGGCTCGTGCATGACTGCGACCGGCCCGCGCCAAAGCGCATCAATCCCGGCCCTGCGCCCACGCCCGCCGCGCCACCATCGGATGCCATCGTGCTCTTTGACGGCAAGGATCTCTCCAAGTGGCAGACCAATACTTGGAAGGTCGTGGACGGCTGCATCGAGGCAGTCAGCGGCAGCCTCATCTCGAAGCAGGAATTTGGAAGTTGCCAGATCCACGTCGAGTGGATGTGCCCGGCCAACTTCGAGACGACTTGGGGCAATCGCGGCAACAACGGCGTCATGCTGATGGGCCTTTACGAAATCCAGATCTTCGATTCCTACAACGAGAAGCTCTACCCCGACGGCCAGGCCGCCGCCATCTACGGCCAGAAGCCGCCGCTCGTGAACGCCTGCCGCAAACCGGGCGAGTGGCAGAGCTTCGACATCGCCTTCACCGCGCCGGTGTTCGACGGCGACAAGCTGGTCCACGCCGCGCGCGTGACGCTCTTCCACAACGGCGTGCTGGTGCACGTGAACGAGGAGATTCACGGCGAGACCGGCCACCGCATCGTCGGCCGCTACAACAAGAAGATCAGCAAAGGCCCGCTGCGGCTCGCCGGCCATCATTGCCCCGTGCGCTTCCGCAACATCTGGCTGCGGCCGTTCTGAGCGTCGCCGCCAACCTTATGGCCAGGACGATCCTCCTCATTGGCACGCTCGACACCAAGGGTGCGGAGTATGCCTATGTTCGCGACCTGATCGCCGCCCGCGGCCATCGCACGCTGGTGATGAATGCTGGCGTCGCCGAAAGTAGTCCTCATGCTCCGCGTGAGGATTTTTCTGCTGCCGATGTCGCTGAAGCCGGCGGCGGCAATCTCACGACGTTGCGCGTAAAGGGTGACCGCGGCGCGGCGCTCGATGTGATGACGCGCGGCGCGGCGGTTCTCGCAGCGCGGCTCTACGCGGAGAAGAAGTTCGACGGTGTGCTGGCGATGGGCGGCTCCGGCGGCACCGGCATCGGCGCGGCGGCGATGCGCGTGCTGCCCGTTGGCGTGCCGAAGGTGCTGCTCTCCACGCTCGCCTCCGGCGACGTGCAACCGTTCGTGGGCATCAAGGATGTCACGATGATGTATTCCGTCGTGGACATCGCCGGCCTGAACCGCCTCTCGCGCCGCATCCTCGCCAACGCCGCCGGCGCGATCTGCGGCATGGTCGAGCAAACGGTGCCGCGCGCCGAAGACAGGCCGCTGATCGCCGCGACGATGTTTGGCGTGACGACGCCCTGCGTGACCGCCGTGCGCGAGCAACTGGAGCGCGCCGGCTACGAGGTGCTCGTCTTCCACGCGACGGGTAGCGGCGGACGTTCGATGGAGAGCCTGATCGAGGCGGGCTTCATCGCCGGCGTCGCCGACGTGACGACGACCGAGTGGTGCGACGAATTGGTGGGCGGAGTCTTGAGCGCAGGGCCGCATCGGCTCGAAGCGGCGGGGCGCGCGGGCATTCCGCAGGTCGTCTCCTGCGGCGCGCTGGACATGGTGAACTTCTGGGCGATGGAGACCGTGCCGGCCAAGTTCAAACAGCGCACGCTCTACAAGCACAGCCCGAACGTCACCCTCATGCGCACGACGCCGGAGGAGTGCGCGAAGCTCGGCGAGATCATTGCCGTCAAGCTCAACGCCGCCAAAGGCCCGACGGCGATGTTCATCCCGCTGCGGGGCGTGAGCGCGATTGACCGCGACGGCCAGCCGTTTCATCTGCCTGCGGCAGACGCCGCGCTCTTTGGCGCACTGCGAAAGAACATCAAGCCGCCGGTGAAGCTGATCGAACTGGACCTGCACATCAACGACCCGGCCTTCGCCGCGGCGATGGCTGAGAAGCTGTTGGCAATGATGAAGTAACAAGAGGAGAACCACGAAATGCACGAAATGCACGAAACGAAGAACGACGTGCGCTCATCCCGAAATCCTTCCGTGCATTTCGTGCATTCCGTGGTTGCCTCCAAATCGTGAAAGGACGCTCTCATGCCATTCATCCCTCGTGAAGAATCGTTGCGCCGGTTGCGGGCGCAGGTGGCGTCGGGCCGGCCGGTCATCGGCGCGGGCGCGGGCACCGGCATCTCGGCGAAGTTCACCGAGCGCGGCGGCGTGGACCTCATCATCATCTACAACTCCGGCCGCTACCGCATGGCGGGACGCGGCAGCCTCGCAGGCCTGCTCTCCTACGGCGACGCCAACGCCATCGTTAAGGAGATGGCCAGCGAGGTCTTGCCGGTCGTCAAGAACACGCCCGTCCTCGCGGGCGTCTGCGGCACCGACCCGTTCCGGCTGATGCCGGTGTTGCTGAAGGAACTCAAGGCGATGGGCTTCGACGGCGTGCAGAACTTCCCGACCGTCGGCCTGTTCGACGGCAATTTTCGCGCCAATCTCGAAGAAACCGGGATGGGCTACGGCTTGGAGGTCGAGATGATCCGTCAGGCGTGCGAACTCGATATGCTGACCTGCCCCTACGTCTTCAATCCCGACGAGGCGCGCGCGATGGCGAAGGCGGGCGCGGACGTGCTCGTGCCGCACATGGGCCTCACGACCAAGGGCGCCATCGGCGCGACGACGGCGTTGACGCTCGCCGAGTCGGCCAAGCGCGTGCAAGCGATGCGCGACGCGGCGGTGGCGGTGAAGCCGGACATCCTCGTGCTCTGCCACGGCGGGCCGATTGCGGAGCCCCAGGACGCGCAGTATATCTTCGAGCACACGACCGGCATCGCTGGCTTCTTCGGCGCGAGCAGCATCGAGCGGCTCGCCGTCGAGCCGGCCATCGAAGGCCAGACACGCAACTTCAAGAACCTCGCATTGAAAAGGAACTGAACCATGAGCGGCAAATTCGTCATCGGAAAAGAAATCGCGCGCGACCAGCTCGATTGGGGCCAGATGGGATGGATCAGCCGTCCAGCCAACGCGGCCAGACAAATCTGCGAGATCGAGGTAAAGCTGGAGCCGGGGTTCGGCCACAACTTCCACAAGCATCCGCGCCAGGAGGAAGTCATCTACGTCATGGCCGGAGAGATCGAACAATGGTTGGAGACCGGCAAACGCACGCTCAAGCCCGGCGACGCGGTCTTCATCCCTCCGAACGTCGTCCACGCGTCGTTCAACACGGGCCAGCAAACCGCGAAGCTGCTCGTCGTGCTTTCACCCTGCGTCGGCGACGGCGGCTACGAACTCGCGGATGTCAGCGCCGACGCGCCGTGGAATTCACTGAGAAAGTAAGACCATGCACACACACCACAAATCCCTCATCATTCCGCTGGCCCTCACCCTGTTGACGTGGACTGCCACCGCGCAACAACCTCGCCCCAAAGGCCCGCCGCCGTCGCAAGGCGGCATTGCCTTCATCGCGTCCACGCTGCCGAAGGACGACACCGAAAAGAAAATCCTCGCCGTGCTGGCGGACGTCAACGCCACCCAGCGCCGCGGCAACATGACCGTGCCGGAACAGGACGGACGCATCCTGCGCGTGCTGACGGAGTCCATCGGTGCCAAGCACGTCGTCGAGATCGGCACCTCCGTCGGCTACTCCGGCGTCTGGTTCTGCCTCGCGCTGCGGAACACCGGCGGCAGGCTCACGACGTTCGACATTGACCCCGAGCGCTCCGCGAAGGCCCGCGAGAACTTCAAGCGCGCCAGCGTGGACTCGATGGTGACGATGGTGCTCGGCGACGCGCACGACACGGTCAGGCAGCTCAAGGAGCCGATTGACCTGTTATTCCTCGACGCCGACAAGGAAGGCTATCTCGACTACCTCAACAAGCTGTTGCCGTTGGTCCGTCCCGGTGGCTTGGTCGTCGCGCACAACATGGACCAGCGCATGGCCGACCCGCGCTATGTGAAGGCCATCACGAGCAATCCGGCGCTGGAAACGCTCTTCCTCAACATGCAAACCTCCGGTATCGCCGTGTCGCTGAAGAAGCGATGAGACAAGTCATCTTCATTGGTTGGCTTGGCATTCCATCGCTGCCCGAGCCATAGCCCGCATGTTCTCGACGGGCGTGTAACGCGGCACAGCGCAGGCACTGCCGAGGACAAATCGTCCATCCGTGCCACCAGCGCGAATGCAGTCCATCGCTTCAGTGTAAATCTGGTCGGGGCGCGCTTGCAGCAGGCTGAGGCAACTGACGCCACCGATGAGGCAGATCCGTCCGCCGGTCACCTCGCGCGTGTGGGCAACGGTCATGCCGCTCGTGGGATCCAGGCCTTCCATGCCGTCGAGATGATTGCCGTCCATCAACGGCAGGAGCGGATTGTAGTTGCCGCAGCAGTGTTTATAGACCAGCAGCCCCAGCGCGTGCGCGGCGTCGGCGGCGCGACGGTAGGCGGGGACGCAGAACTCGCGATACATCTGCGGCGAGATGACGCTGCCCGACGCGTAAGAGTCGCCGATATAAACGCAGTCCACGCCGATCCGCGCGAAGGCGGTGATCATCTCGATGGAAGCGTCGGTGGCCATCCGGAACATGCGGTGAACGAACGCCGGCTCGGTGGCCATCGCCATCAACGCCTCCTCGCTGCTGCCGACGCGGGCGACGAGCGTGTTGATGGTTTGCGCGCCGGCCATGCCAACGACAAACAGGCTGCGCTCGTGCGCCTCGCGGGCCATCTCGCGCGCCGTGTCGAGACAGCCGGTGGCCAGCAACTGATCCGCCGTGGGAAACGTGATGGCCTCGATCTCCTCGATGGTGCGGACGGACGGCGGCGGATCGAGTAGCATCAACTGCCCGCCGCCTTGCACGTCGAAACAGCCGTCAATCTTTCCCGTGCGCCGGTCCACTTGCGCGAGCTTGCCGTCGCGGAGCCGCACCTCCTTTTCCTCGAACCATGAACGCTCCGGCGTGGCGCGCACGCGCACCACATCGCAGCCGTAAAAGAAACCCGCCTCGACCATCCAGCGGACGCCAAGCCGCGGATCTGCCAGCGCCTCTTCAAACGTGTGGCCCAGCGCGACGCAGGCGTGGTCGGTGAAGATGCACGGGAAGAACGGCACGCGGTCGGTCTTCTGGCCGGTCAGAGCCGCGCGCATGCGTTCACGGGAAGTCATGGAAGGAGGTCACGAGGGCGGTTTGGCGCGGTAGGCGATGACGCGGACCTTCTCCAGCGTCACCAAGCCATCGTCGACCATCGCATCAAGTTCGGGAAGGAACGTCTGGATTTTTTCTTCCTTGTCAACGATCTCGATGATGACCGGCAGGTCTTCGCTGAGGCGGAGGATTTTCGCCGTGTGCAGCCGCGAGCGCGCGCCGAAGCCCATTGGCCCGCGCAGCACCGTCGCGCCGGCCAGCCCGCGCTCGCGGGCCTTGAGCACAATGGCCTCGTAGAGCGGTTGGTGATGCCACTTGTCGAGTTCGCCGATGTAGATCCGCAACAAGGTGCCTTCGCCTTCGAGTTTCATGATCAACCTCCGTGCATTTTTGCCTCCAACCATAACGCGCAGACGCGGCCGAGATAGACCGCCAGCAGGCAGAGGACGTTCGAGCCAATGATGTTCGCCCAGACCCACAGCCACTCGGCGTCGCGGGCGAGGTTGAGCGTCTGGAGGCCATAGCTGGAGAAGGTCGTGTAGCCGCCGCAGAAGCCGATGAGCCAGAAGTCGCGCCACTCGGGTTTCAGCCACGCGCGGCCCATCGCCGGGCCGGAGACGGTTGTGAGAAAACCGATGAGGAAACAACCGCTGACGTTCACCAGCACCGTGCCGAGCGGGAAGACGGCGGCCCATGGCAGGTGTTTGCCCTGGTGTTCCGACACCAGCCCGTTCAGCCCGTAGCGGGCGAGCGTGCCGATGGCGCCACCGAATGCGAGCAAGAGCAGTTTGGACATCGGCCAGCCTCCTACGCCCGATTGGCCGTTTCATCAAGCAAGAAACCACAGCCGTGGAATAACACACCGTTGTGTTCTTCATTGAAAATCGCCGCCGCTGCCGTTAGATACGATCCGGACATGCATACGCGCACCCTGTGGATCATCATGGCAGCCGCGGGTCTGGCCTGCTTTCTTCCTTTCGCAGCAGCCGCGGCCGATGAGAAGCCCGACGCGCAGGACATCATGCGGCGTGTGCTTGCGAACCGTCCTGCCATCAACCTCTGGCTCGAAGCCGAGTTGACCGTCCAACGCCGTGGCGGCGGCAGCTACGACCTGCACATCTTCTTCAACGGCGATCTGAAACAGCCGCGCAGCGTTTATCGTGTTACCGACCCGGAAGAAGCTGCCGGCTTGACCGTGCTGATGATCGAGGGCGGCGACACCTGGGTGTGCGATAAAGGCAAGACCGAGCCGCGCAAGCTCACGCCGGCCGAGCGCGCCGCGCCGTTCCTCGGCGGCGACTTCGGTTACGAGGATCTGGAACTGGCGTTCTTGCGCTGGCCCAACCACAAGTTCATCCGCGAGAGCCGGCGGCTTGGCTTCGACTGCTGGGTCATCGAGAACACGCCTGCCGCCGCCGCGTCCTCGCAATACCGCCGTGTCCTCATGTGGGTGGACAAACAATACATGGCCGTCGTCATCGCCGAAGCCTACGACGCGAAGAACAAGCTGCTGAAGAACTTCGAGGTTAAGAGCGTCCGCAAGCTCGACGACAAGGGCCATTACATCGTCGGCCAGATCGCGCTGGAGAACGTCCAGAAAAAATCTCGCACCGTCCTGCGCATCCGTGAAGACCGCGTTGGCCCGCTCGATCCCGCGCTCTTCGCGCCGGAGACTTTCGTCAAATCCGCCGCGACACCGCCGACGAAGCCCTGAGTTCGTGTCAGGGGCCAATCTGGTTTGCGAGAGACCAGGGAGCCATTGTGCAAAGAGCAGCGTGTTGTTGACCTAGGTCAACAAGCATCCCGCCCCGCCGTGCTACGCAATCCTGCACGATTGCATGGAAAGGCTCACTCAAGGATTCGCAATGCGCGCATACCGCAGTAAACGAGGCGGGGCGTGGAGATTCATTTCGCAGGCGATAACGTGTGGCGTCCTTCTCGGCGCGACGGCAGCGAGCGTTGCCGCCGCCGACAACCCCGCTCCGCCCGCCCAACCGCAGCAACGCGACGCGGCGGCGGGTAAATTCATGATGACGTGCGCCGGTTGTCACAGTCTCGCTGGCGCGAAGCTCAACGGCCCTGACCTTTCGCACGTCGTTGCGTGGCCGGAGGCGCAACTCAAGACCGCCATCAAGCGCATGACGCCCCGCGTTGGCCCGCTTGGCGACGCGGACGTGGACACGCTCGCCGATCTGCTGCGCGCGCCGGATGTCCGCGCGCGGCTCAAGGCGGAGGAGGCGCGCATCCAGGCGATGTTCATGGCCAAGCTGGAGCCGGCGAACGCGGCTATCGGGAAGATGCTCTTCTTCGGCAAGACGGAACTGCAGAACGGCGGCCTCGCGTGCGCCGCTTGCCACGCCGCAGCGGGCGAAGGCGGCAACCTCGGGCCGGACCTTGCCAGCGCGTTCAGCCGCATCGGCGAAACGCCGCTAGTCTCCGGCATCGAGAAGGCCGGCTACAAGGTCATGGAGCCGCATTACCGCTGGCGACCGATCACGAAACAGGAGGCGGTCCATATTACAAAATACCTTTCCACGCTCGACCCGAAGACCGCGCCCGCCGGCCGGTCGGCGTTTGCCCAAGTCGGCGCGGGCGGCGCGATGGCGGCGATGATCGGACTGGTGCTCTACCTCAAGAACGGACGCAAAGGGCGCGAGATGAAATTGCAGCGGAGGAGAAAGTAACCGCATGAGCTGGATTCAAGACATCTTCGCGCCGGAGGATCGCACGTGGGAGTCGTTCTACCGCAACCGCTGGAGCTACGACAAAAAGGTCCGCTCCACCCACGGGGTGAACTGCACCGGCTCGTGCAGTTGGGAGATCTACGTCAAGAACGGCGTCGTCGTGTGGGAGCTTCAGGCGCTTGATTACCCGATCATTGACAAGACCATCCCGCCCTACGAACCGCGCGGCTGTCAGCGCGGCATCAGTTACTCGTGGTATGTCTATAGCCCCATCCGCGTGAAGTATCCCTACGTCCGCGGCGCGCTGCTCGATCTCTGGCGGAAGGCGAAGAAGGCGAACCCCGACGACCCGGTCGCCGCGTGGCGTTCCATCGTCAGCGACCCGGAGTCGCGGAAGAAATATCATCAGGCGCGCGGCAAAGGCGGCTTCCGGCGCGCCAGTTGGGCCGAGGTCAACGAGATCATGGCCGCGGCCAACCTCCACACGATCCAGCGCCACGGGCCGGACCGCATCGTGGGTTTCTCGCCGATCCCCGCGATGTCCATGCTCAGCTACGCGGCGGGCGCGCGGTTCTGCCAGCTCATGGGCGGCGTCTCGCTGTCG
>Ga0233425_10011221_pt1 | contig 10547 bp, 9 predicted proteins | sample Watercolumn_Towu_2_FD_181712 | JGI IMG/M metagenome (GOLD analysis project Ga0233425, IMG submission 181712) | Freshwater microbial communities from Lake Towuti, South Sulawesi, Indonesia - Watercolumn_Towuti2014_140_MG | ecosystem: Environmental > Aquatic > Freshwater > Lake | place: Indonesia... | reverse complement strand
TACGATCAATTTGGCCCTTTATCACATGATTTTTGACGCGAAAACGGAAACCCTTCTCCACGGTAATGGGCACATTCCACCCTTCTTGTTCGCTTTTTTTATAGAATTCCTCAAGAATTTTGAAGCCATGCTGTTTGTATTCCTGTTTTTGCTTGGTGCTATAATACCAGCTATTTTGCCAAGCGCTTTGATAAATTTCTTTTAATTCTTCTAAGGTGGGCACTTTTATCTCCCCACTTAATTTTGGAGCAGTAGGTGCAAACAGTGAATTTTGTTTAGCGCTATTTAATTCCATTACACGCTGATAAAATTTTTGCAGAGTATTATGCATGGTTTTGCCAAAACTAAACACGCCTTTGCCAAAAGTTGGAATTTTTAGGACAAATTGAAAACGATATTGCCAGGGACATTTCTCATAGGCCTGTAATTGTGAAAAAGAAAATTCTTTGGGAACTTCCAGCTCAAAATTTTCTTTGGGAACTTCGCTAGATTTTTGTTCCAATTCAATTGTCGGCCGCTGACTAAAAATTTCACGACTAAATTGGGTATCATTGGTCGTTTCCAATTCCGTTATAAATTTGGAAAGTTTTTTATCCCGCGCTCCGCCATAATTTTTGGCGGCGGTAAAAAAGACACCACGTTTAGCGCGCGTAATGGCCACATAGAGCAGACGGCGTTCTTCTTCTAGATGGGCATCACCGCTAGGCAGGGCGGATTCACGCACGAGCGCATCAGGGAGATCTATACCATTGCCGCGATCAGTACTCGGGAAACGCTGGTCTACAAAATTAGGGATAAAGACATAATTAAATTCCAGTCCCTTGGCGGAATGGATAGTCATTATTCTCACGGCATCACCTTTGGTATTAAGAGCGAAGTTTTCACCGTCATCACCAGATTCTAAGAGAGTATCAAAATACAAAAGCCAAGCGCGCACACTGCCATCATAATTATTTTTTTGGAAGTCATCAATTTTTTCAAAAAATGATTGCAGGCAAAAAATATCTAGTTGATATTTTTCGGTATCATCGCTAAGCAGTTTGAGATAAGTGGATTTTTCTAAAAATTTATAAAGTACTCGTCCCACCGGTTCATTTTTGCTCAGTTGAGTGCACTCGCTCACCACCATAATCAAGCGCTCAATTGCCTCCTGGCCATGGGAACTTAGCTTAACCACTCCCCGCGAAGCAGCTTTGACGGCTTCAAATAACGAAACGGTTTCCCGGCGACTATAGAGCAGTAGGGCTGATAAATCACTGTAATACAGATAAAAAGGCAGTGAAGTAAGGAGGCGATAAGTAGCACTACTTTCGTGATAATTATCACATAGACGCAAAAAAGCCAGACAATCCAAAATCACTTTTTGGCGAAACAAACCGCTGATGGCATTAAATTCGTACGGGATTCCAAGCTGATTGAAATAAGGAATAAATTGGTCGGCCATATTATTGGCGCGACATAGGATAGCAAAATCACTCCAAGTAAGATTTTCGGTTTCTTTGAGGGCGATTATTTTTTTGAGTAATAAGTTGGCTTCGTGGGCGGCATTTTCACCAAACAATAAATCACACTCCCCTTTTATTTTAGTTTGAGCGGTTAGTTTTTTATTTATTTTCAATTTATCTTCCAGACGATCCGGATTATTGAGCTGGATAAAATTATAGGCTAAGTCTAATATTTTTTGTCCGGAGCGGTAATTTTCGGTGAGTATTACTTCTTTGGATTTTGGAAAATTATCTTTGAACTGCAAAATATTGGACACCGAGGCGCCGCGAAATTTATAAATACTTTGGTCATCGTCACCCACTACGGTGAGCTTGATATCGCCATCATTCACTAAAAGTTTAATTAATTCATATTGCGAATAATTGGTATCCTGAAATTCATCCACCAAAATATATTTAAATCTTTTTTGATAAAATTTCAAAACATTTGGTCGTTCTTTAAAAAGTTTGACCGTATAAAAAATCAGATCAGCAAAATCTAGGGCGTCATTGTCCAGCAATAATTGATTGTATATATGATAGGCTTCGGCCAGCTCATTTATTCTTTTTATTTCGAGCACCACATCTGCGCCGCTGTCTTCATCTTTCTTTTTCTTTTTTTTGCTTGGTTCAAGATCAGAATCAAGATTTAAACTTTGCGCATATTCCAAATAGTTGGCCGGTGTCACCAATTCATCTTTGCATTTTTGGAAATGTTTGATCATCGCGTGGATGAATTTAGTCGGATTGCCCAGCGGTCGATAATAATCCAGATTAAATTTATCCAGATTTTGACGCACCAGCAACCAACTCTCGGTTTGATTGAGCAGTTTAAAATTATTGGGGATACCAATATCTAATGCATGGCTTTCGAGTATCTGCTGGCACAAGCCATGAAAAGTAGAAACTAAAACGTCAAAACCACCAAAAGACAGCAGTTCCTGTACCCTGTCCTCCATTTCAGTGGTAGCTTTTTCGGTAAAGGTGACCGCTAAAATTTCCTCGGCGCGCGCGAGTTTATTATTGATGAGATAAGCAATCTTCTCGGTAATTACCGTAGTTTTACCGGTGCCGGCGCCAGCTACTATCAGTAGCGGTCCATCATTATATTCTACGGCGATTTTTTGATTTTTATTCAAATTTGACATAGCAAAATATAGAGTACACCATACCCTTTTTTAGATTTCATCTAAATGTGCGATGCTAGGCACCCGCAACCGCAACTGTCTTGGCACTCACAGCACCCATGACAAAGACGGCTGTTGCAGACGCAAGCATCTTCTTCGTTTTCTAAGCTCAGAGAGCAAGCTTTGCAATTGGACATATGTGGGTAGTATAACAGAGAAGAAAAATGGTGGCTAGATCTGTATTAGACTATTTAATTGAGTGTAAAATCGCTTCTTTTAATTTACTGGGTTCATCCGTTCCTATTCTATAAGTTTTCCCATTTTTAAGTTTTATTTCCACCGCATCAAAACCGGAAACATTATAAATCCACATCTTTGGCCATAGCCAACCTCTTATTCCCCATCCGTAGTACCATTTATTTTTTACGGTCTTGGCGGATACTAAATCACTGATCAAAAATTTCTTTTTATAAATTCCATAGCCAAATTTAATTTGCAAATATTTTTCATCAACTTGGAGCGAACAAAAAGAAGCAAGAGTAAATAGAATTAAGGTCATTATTGCAGTGACAGCAAAATTGGTGCCGGAGTCCACTGATGGTGGTTCGGCACGGGCTTGAATTTGTGCTTGTGCAAAAAGTACCAGCACGACGAGTGTGAGAGCTAACATTAAGTAGCCAACTTGGGTATGTTTGTAGTTCATAAATAGGTGTTATTGTTTAATCTATTTTTATATACTCCCACCCCGGTTTCCAATCTTTTGTATTTCTCCAGTCCTCCCTCATCGCCTGCTCCCAAGTTTTGCCACCTAGCAACACATCCAGCGCCAGTTGTGGTGCTTGATGAGCCACGATGGCGATATGTTTGTCTTTATACTTTTGGGAAATATCTTTGAGAAAATTGGTCATCCGTTTTTCTACATCTTTATAACTTTCTCCATTTGGAAATGAATTATTTATATATTTTTCTAAGCCTGTTTTAAATGCATCCGAATCTGTCTCTGTAAAATCCCCATAATTCGCCTCTCTTAAACGTTTGTCTTGGATAATTTCGTATTTAGAGGCAAAGGCCAGATTGGCTGAATCGACGGCTCGTTTTAAATCTGAACAAAAGACAACATCAAATTTTTGATCTGATACCATCTCGCCTAATTTTTTAGATTGTTTTATTCCAAGTTCTGAAAGTTCGCCTGGCTGCCAACCGGTGGCAAGGTTGTGTTCGTTGTCGGTGGTGGTGCCGTGGACGAAGTATGTGATGGTGAGCATAAAAAATAGAATTTTTATTCCATCAATTTTTGTAATAATTTTTCTCCCTCTGGCCATTCTCCAAAACCAGCATCAGTATTGATGTGACCATGTGGTCCAATATTTACCAACTCTGCTCCCCAACACTGTGCAAAGTATTTAGCTCGGTCAATGTCTACCCACGGATCATTACTGCTGGTCACAATAATACTTCTAAATTTCAATTTTTCCAAAGGCATTGGAGAAAATCCCCTGATTTCTTTGGGGAAGTTTGGCAAATCCATATCACTCGGACTCACAAGTAGTGCGCCTTTAATTTTTGCGGAAGTTTTTGGATAGTATTCGTTTGACCAAAAGGCAATTGTAGTGCAAGCCAAACTGTGCCCGACTAAAATAATGTCTTTATCGGGATATTTTTCAATATGTTCATTGAGAGTCTTTACCCATGTCTGTTTTTCTGGATACATCCAATCTTTTTGCAAAACCTTGATTGCATTTGGATATTTTTTAAGCCAAATACTTTGCCAATGTTGGGGTCCTGAATCTTGCCAACCTGGCAAAATGAGAATGATTGTTTGACTCATATGGGATAAATAAGATTTCGCTGAATAGCGGGGTTCCTGCTGTTATGCGATGTCGCTGAACGTTTCTCGATATCCGACGTTTCAATGAAGCGAAGCGAATTGAAACGTGGCGTAGCCTTTACGGATATCGAGTGTTATATGATGTTTCACCCCTCCGGTTTATTTCACTAAATGTTTGTCATACCCAAGATTAACAAGTTGTTCATATGCCAACCACACTTCACTTGGTATCTCTTGAAAAATCTGAAATCCTTTTTCTGGGTAGATTTTAATTCTTTGTAAGTCGCCGACCATGATATTTATCACCTTCTCAAGCGGAATTTCATCGTTATAGTATTTTTCAAAAGAAATTTGGGGTGATGTGACGGAAAGTTTTTTATCGGGCCAATGCTTTTTAAATGTCGCATAGCTTCGTCTTTCCATATACGGTTTTTGCACAACAATAAAACTTTGCGGATCAAGACCATTTTCTTTTAGCAACTGTTGCGTAAACAATATATTTTCGCCAGTGTTTGTAGATTTATTTTCAATCAATATTGCTTCGCGCGGAACGCCCATATTCATAGCAATAGTTGCGAACTTGTCAGCTTCAGACTCATCCCAAATTTCTTTTGTAAAATTTCCAAGACCTCCAGAAAAAATTATATAAGGTGCCAATCCTTGAAAATATAATTCCGCGCCTCTTTCGGCGACCCTCAAATCATGGCTACCCAGAACTAAAATGCAATCAGATTTTTCAAGAGATTGATTAACATGGTGGTAATCCCACAACTTGTTTGCTAATTCAAATGTTTGTTTATCTACCATAGTGAGGAGGGGTGAAATTTCATATAACTACCTTTATCACAACCAATTGATTTTTTATGATAAATTAGCTATAATTTTATTATAAATATTTCTATACCCCCTGGGGATATGAATACCATATAAAGTATAGTTTATCCCCTTTTCAACAAAAAAACAATGGCTATCAAACCATTGTTTTTTATAATTTTATTCAGTTTTTCTTAAATGTCTATACTTTTTACCCACTCTCAATCTATTTGTTTCCCTGTCAATCACCGCCTGCAATCTGGCGAAGTCCACATCTTCCCTATTGTGCAATTCACGCATTTGAGCCTCGGCCTTAGCTTTGGCGGCCTCGGCTTTTTCTAGATTTATTTCATGGGCGCGTTCCACATTATCGGCAAGGATTATTACTTCATTTTTATCTTTTATTTCTAAAAAGCCACCAGACAGCGCAAAATAATTATCTTGTCCATTTGCTTTAAAAACCATTTCGCCGGATTTTAAAATACTTACCAAAGGAATATGGTTTGGTAAAACAGTAATTTCACCAGTCGAGGTCGGGATAGACACCTGATCTATCTGGTCATTTTGGTAAATTACTTTTTCCGGGGTGACGATTTTTAAGTTGATTTTTGACATATTTATTATTAAACCACTTCGTCAATTCCACCCTTCATATAGAAAGTTTGTTCACTCTTGTGATCGTGTTTACCATCCAAAATTTCGCGGAAGCCCTGTACTGTGTCGGCCAAGCGGACATATTTACCAGCAGAACCGGTAAATACTTCGGCGACGAAGAATGGCTGGGACAAGAATTTCTGGATCTTGCGAGCGCGGGTCACGAGCAAGCGATCTTCTTCGGACAATTCTTCCATACCCAAGATGGCAATAATATCCTGCAAATCTTTATAGCGTTGTAATACTTTTTGAACTTCGAGAGCGGTGCGATAGTGTTCTTCACCGACGATGTTTGGATCAAGCATAGTGGAAGAAGAGTCCAGCGGATCGACAGCTGGGTAAATACCAAGTTCAGATAGTGAGCGATTCAAGACCACAGTGGAATCCAAATGGGCAAAAGTAGTAGCTGGAGCTGGATCGGTAAGATCGTCAGCTGGCACATATACGGCTTGCACAGAGGTAATAGAACCTTTGGCAGTAGAAGTGATACGTTCTTGCAGGGCGCCCATTTCCGAAGCCAAAGTTGGTTGGTAACCTACGGCAGATGGCATGCGGCCAAGCAAAGCGGAAAGCTCGGAGCCAGCCTGAGTGAAACGGAAAATGTTGTCTACGAAAAGCAATAAATCACGGCCTTCCTCATCACGGAAATATTCGGCCATAGCCAGAGCGGTAAGAGCGACACGAGCGCGAGCACCCGGTGGTTCATTCATCTGACCAAAAACCAGAGCAGTCTTGTCGAGCACGCCGGATTCTTTCATTTCACGATAAAGATCATTACCTTCACGAGAACGTTCACCGACACCAGCAAACATGGAATAACCACCGTGTTCCTGGGCGATGTTACGGATTAATTCTTGGATAACGACGGTCTTGCCGACACCAGCACCTCCAAAAAGACCGATTTTACCACCTTTTAAGAATGGACAGATAAGGTCGATAACTTTGATACCAGTTTCTAGGATTTCGTATTTGGTAGATTGTTCTTTAAAAGTTGGAGCGGTGCGGTGAATGGGATAGCTTTTTTCGGCTTTGACGGCTGGTTTGTTGTCGATAACATCACCGACTACATTGAACATGCGACCCAAAGTGACAGCGCCCACCGGTACAGTGATTGGAGCGCCGGTATCTACTACTTCCATACCGCGTTCCAAGCCATCGGTAGTGCTCATGGACACAGCGCGCACGGTGTTGCTACCGCGGTGCTGTTGTACTTCCAAAACCAATTTTTCACCTTTGGCAGTTTTAATTTCCAAAGCGCTATAAATTGCTGGAAGTTTGTCCTCAAATTTTACATCGACTACCACACCAATAATTTGTGAAATTGTACCTTTATTTTGTGTCATATTATTCTTTATCTTTTAAAGTTTCAAAAATTTAATTTATTTATTCTAAGGCCGCGGCTCCACCAGCAATTTCGGCAATTTCTTGGGTAATAGCGGCTTGGCGAGCTTTATTAAAATTCAAATTCAGCTCGGCAATCATATCCACGGCGGCGTCACTAGCATTGCGCATCGCCATCATACGGGCAGAGTGTTCCGAGGCGCTACTTTCAAGCGCGGCTTGCAGAAGCTGGGTCTCTACTAGTCGTGGCAATACTGTTTCTAAAACTTCTTGTGGATTTGGTTCAAATAAATAGTCGGCCAATTTTTCCGCTATGGCTGGTCTTTCTTTTTGTAAATCTTGCTCCCCTAGTTCGGCCAACATATTTTCTAGATCAAATTTAGAAATTGGAAGCACTTGTTTTAATTTGGCAGTTTGCGCAATAGCTGATTTGAAATCAGTATAAGCTACCACCACTTTATCATATTCTTTTTTAGTATATTGTCCTATCACCATCTGACTAATCGGTAAAATGTCATTGAGACTAGGTGTATCAGTAAAGGTGGTAAATGAAGCAACCAAATTATAATTATTTCTTTTGGCGAACTCAGCACCTTTTCGTCCAATCCCGATAACATCAATATTTACTTTATCAGTTTTTAAAATTTTTCCTTCAACATGTTGAATACCAAAATTATCTGGATTTTTTAGGGCTAAAGAAGTTTTTTTGATAATATTGGAATTAAAACTACCACAAAGTCCGCGGTTGGAAGTAATTAAAATTACCAAAACATTTTTTACTGGGCGTACTTCCAAAAGTGGAATTTTTACCTCAGCGGTTTTGGACAAATCCACCAAAATATCCCAAGCCAATTTAGCGTAGGTGCGAGTTCGCAGAGCAGTATCCACGGCTTTGCGCATTTTGGAGGCCGCGACCATCTCCATCGCTTTGGTAATCTTTTTGGTAGAAGAGACGGATTTGATGCGGCGTTTGATGACTTTGGAATTGACGGCCATAATTAAACCTTATTAAAATCGGATATTGCTTCTTTTAATTCACCTTCAACTGTTTCATCCCAAGTACCGCCAGCAATTTTTTCCAGTAAGGCAGACTTGGTTTTGTTCATAAAATCGTGGAATTTGGCTTCGTAGTTTACAATTTCTTTTGGTTCAATGTGATTGGCATAACCATTTTGGACAGCGTAAATAATCGCTACCTGATTGGCTACCGGTAGTGGTTGATATTGAGGCTGTTTCAAAATTTCTACCAAGCGCTGACCAAGATCAATTTGTTTTTTGGTTTCTGGATCCAAATCTGAGGCAAATTGAGCAAAGGCTTCCATTTCGCGGAATTGGGCCATAGCCAATTTGAGTTTACCAGCCACTTTTTTCATTGGTTTGGTCTGAGCATCACCACCGACACGAGATACGGAATAACCTACGTTGAGCGCTGGGCGAATACCCCGGAAGAACAGATCTGTTTCCAAAAAAATCTGACCATCAGTAATGGAAATAACATTGGTAGGAATATAAGCAGAGATATCGCCAGCCTGAGTTTCAATAATTGGCAAAGCCGTGATACTACCACCGCCGGCTTCTTGGTTGCGGCGGCAAGCACGTTCGAGCAAACGAGAGTGTAAATAGAACACATCGCCCGGGTAAGCTTCACGACCCGGTGGACGGCGTAGTAAAAGTGAAATTTCACGGTAAGCCCAAGCTTGTTTGCTCAAATCATCATAAACTATGAGCACATCTTTGCCTTGATCCATAAAATATTCGGCGATAGCGACACCGGAATATGGAGCGATGTAAGAAAGGGCGGACGGAGAAGAAGCGCCTGATAGTACGATAGTGGTGTATTCCATCGCGCCGGCATCTTTGAGTTTTTGTACGATACGAGCGATTTTGGATTCTTTTTGTCCAACGGCCACATATACGCAAAGAATGTCTTTGCCTTTTTGGTTGATAATGGTATCGATAGCAATCGCGGTTTTACCGGTCTGGCGATCGCCGATGATCAATTCGCGCTGACCACGACCAATCGGGATCATAGCATCAATCGCTTTAATACCAGTTTGTAAAGGTTGATTGACGCGTTCGCGGCTCATGACACCCGGAGCGATTTTTTCAATTGGATAAAAAGTTTTGGCTTTCACATCAGTACCGCCGTCAATAAATTGACCAAGCGGATTGACCACACGGCCGATCATCTGCTCACCGACTGGTACCGATAAAATACGGCCAGTGCGTTTCACAGTGTCACCTTCTTTGATATGTTTGTATTCTCCGAGCAATACCGCGCCGACAGTTTCTTCTTCGAGGTTCAAAGCCACACCGTATGTGCCACCAGGGAATTCGATCATTTCCGAAGCCTGACATTTTTCGAGACCCGAAAGTCTGGCGATGCCATCACCGACTTCAATCACAGTACCCACTTCTTCAACTTCCACCTGCTTTTCAAAAGATGAAATATTCTTTTTTAGTTCTTCGATAATTGAGTTTATGGACATATAGGACTAAATTAGTGTTTGTTTTAATTTATTCAATTGAGTTTTGAGGCTAGCGTCTAAGATTTTATCGGCGGTTTTTATTTTTATACCACCAAGCATTTCTTCTTCAATTTCCACTGTCGCTTCTGTCTTATCACCAAATATCTTTTTAATTTTTTCAATGATTTTATCATCCAATTCGCGAGCGGATTTGATCTTAATCTCCTCTATCCCCTGCTCATTTTTGGCAAGCCTGGCAAATTCAGCGATAATCTTGGGCATTTGTTTGAGCTTGTGATCACGCGCTATCAATTCTACAAATTTTTTTAGCGCTTCACTTATCTTTTTATCTGACAATCCTCTAATAGATTGTAGCAATGCCAGAGCGTAAATTTTTGGCGTATTTTTGGCCATACGGTACTATTTTAATTTCTTCAATATTTCTTCAATCATTTTTTTATCAGCGGCGGCGGTCATCTTTTCACCTAAAATTTTCTCCAAAGCCAAAGCCAAAAAATTTACCGTTTCTTCTTTGAGCTCTGTATTCATATTTTCTTTTTCCACTTTGATGCTTTCGCGGGCTTGAGAAACCAGACGCTCGATCTCTTTTTTAGCATTATTTTTGGCCTCTTCACTAGCTTGTCCAGCCTCGGTTACCGCTCTATCCATTATTTTATTAGCTTCTACTTTGGCCTGATCAATACGGGTCTGGTAGTCTTTCTCACTCCTAGTAAGATTTTCTTGGATTTTTTTGGCGTTATCAATACTGTCATCAATCATTTTTTGGCGCTCAGTCATTTTTTTAGTGAGTGGTTTGAGGATCAAAACCAGA
>Ga0233425_10011220_pt1 | contig 10548 bp, 7 predicted proteins | sample Watercolumn_Towu_2_FD_181712 | JGI IMG/M metagenome (GOLD analysis project Ga0233425, IMG submission 181712) | Freshwater microbial communities from Lake Towuti, South Sulawesi, Indonesia - Watercolumn_Towuti2014_140_MG | ecosystem: Environmental > Aquatic > Freshwater > Lake | place: Indonesia... | reverse complement strand
AGCTCCGTTCAGCGTGGACGAGGTGGACGGTGTGGACACTGTGGACAGAAAACGAAGGGGCGATGTCCACCACGTCCACCACGTCCACTTCGTCCACCAGGGCAGCGGGGCTCCATGCCTTGTGGTGCCTCGATGCATCTGACGACGGCCAGGACGAGCATGCGATCGTGGTCGAAGTCCAGTCGCGTGCGCCCGGCCGCGAAGCACACCGCCTCCCGGGCCGAATCGAGCATGTGGCGCACCCTGACCAGGTCATTCGGCTGCATACTGCACCTCGGCCGTACGCAGGACCTCGTCCCGGAAGTACCGGCTCAGCTCGGCGGGAGTGCGCAGGTCGACCTTGCGACCGAGCATGCGCGCGAGCTCGATCTCCATCCTCGCCAAACCGATGTACCCCACGGCATATCCCAGCTCGAGCTCCACGAGGATGTCCACGTCGCTCTCTGGACCAAACCGGTCCGTCAGCACCGACCCGAACAAGGAGAGGCGGCGGATGTGATGCTCCCGACAAAACCGCTCGATTGCCTCACGCGGAAGCTGGATGACCGACCGTGCCATGTCCTCCGTTCCTCCCTGGGCCTGTCTCTCCACCGCATGCTATCTCCGGCGGGGACTGGCCGCAAACGAGCATGTGCTCACGCCCACAGAGGATGAACCTACAGGCGCCGTGGCTCATCCGGTATACTCACCTCCGATGGGGGAGCTTGCCAGATACCCTGTCGGGTACGTTGCGGGCGGCCGCTACGAGATCGTGAAGACGATCCGGAGCGGAGCCATGGGGTCGGTGCACGAGGCGCTCGACCGGCTCATCAAGAAGCGCGTGGCCGTGAAGTTCCTGTCGGCCGAGCTCGTGGGGGACGCGCAGATCGCCAGGCGGTTCCACCTCGAGGCTCAGGCCGCGGGTCAGATACGGCACGACAACGTCTGCGACGTGTCGGACCTCGGTGTCACCGAGGACGGAGTCCCCTACCTCGTGATGGAGCTGCTCGCCGGCGAGACGCTCGAGGACCGCCTCACCCGCTGTGGCAAGCTCCCGCCGAAGGCGACGGTCGAGATCGCGTTGCAGGTCCTGTCGGCCCTGGGCGCGGCCCACGACCGCGGGATCGTGCACCGCGACCTCAAGCCCGGGAACGTGGTGCTCGCTCACGGCAGCGACGGACGGGAGAAGGTCAAGCTCATCGATTTCGGCATCGCCAAGTTCCTCGACAACACCGGCTCGTCGACCGTCACGGCCTCGGGCATCGCGGTCGGGACGCCGTACTACATGAGCCCGGAACAGGTCCGCGGCGAGACCGGGAAGATCGACCACCGCACCGACATCTGGGCCATGGGCGTCATCCTGTACGAATCGCTCACTGGCAAGCTGCCGTTCGATGGAAAGAGCTACCAGGAGATCTTCGCCCAGATCTTCTACGAGGAGCCGGCTCGACCGCGCGAGCACGAGCCCGACCTGCCGCCGGCACTGGAGTTGGTCGTCCTCAAGGCGCTCTCGAAAGACCGGGACGAGCGGTACTCCAGCGCCTCGGACATGGCGGGCGCGCTCATCGACGCCATGGAGGGCAAATTGGCCGCCTCGATCGGGCTCGGCGACACCGAACGCGACGACAGGGCGCCGGACAGCCCGGCGTCCTCCGACATAGCCCTGGCCGAGACGCAGCCGTGGAAGCCAGGCCCGAGCACACCTCCGCCCGCCGAGCCACCAGCCGGCCCGTCGATCGAAGCCTCGCTCTCGTTCACGGACCTGGCCTTTGTCGGCCTCCGCAACCGGTGGGCGATGCCGGCGCTCGTGGTGACGGCCTGCATCATCCTTGGAGGCGGAATCGCCGCGGTCCTGGCCAGCGTGATGCGAAGCGATGCACAGGCTCCCGTGCCGGCGGCGACGGGACCTTCCGACGTGGCAACGCCCGAGCCGGCTGCGCCGCCATTCGAGGCGGCGGCATCCCCGGTCACAGAGGACCAGGGCGACGCCGCGACCAAGGCCCCACAGGTGGTGGACGTCGCCCTCGATGGCATCCCGCCAGGCGCCGTGGTGCGCTTCGACGGTGTCGAGGTCCGGGACGGCGTGCTCCGCGGCCCCGAGGGGTCTTCCGGCCTCCTCGAGGTCGAGGCCGAGGGGTTCCACACCGTGCGCGAGCCCGTGGTCCTCGAGCAGGGTCAGCGCATCGACCTGGGGCGGGTCCTGGTGCGCCGATCCCGCTCCTCGGAACGGCGTGACGACTCACGACCCCACGACACGCCTGCTCCGCACCCGGCGAACGCGCCACGCATCGTGGGAGGGTGGGGCGACGGTTGAGCACGGCCTGGCCCGTGGATACTGTCCGCACGAGGGCTCACATGGAGATCACGGTCCGCACAACCCGTCTGGCGACGCTCAGGACCCCGCTGCTGGCCGTGCCCGCGTTCGGACCGATCTCGGCCGACCCCGTGATCGCCGCGCTCGACGAGCTGCGCGGGGGCGACGTCGCGCGGCATGCGCGCGAGGAGCGGTTCAAGGGCACAGCGGGGCAGACGCTCGACATGACAGCCGCGGTTGGAGTCGCTGCGTCGCGTATCGTCGTTCTCGGCCTCGACGCGTGGCAGAAGCACCCAGCGGCGCAGGTCCGGACCTTCGCGCACAGGGCGGGGAACCTCGCGCGCACCAAGGGGCTGAGCTCGCTGGCCCTGGTGGTGCCCGCGAGCCCGCGGGCCGCACCGGAGGACGTGGTCCGGTGGCTCGCCGAGGGCGTGTGCTCCGGCGTGTACCGCTTCGAGCGATACCGGACGGGCGACGGACGGCCCGAGCCGGAGCCGCGGCAGTGCGTCCTGGTGATCCCGCGAGAAACGGACGCGAGGGCGCGCCGCGACCTCGGCCCGCTCCAGGACGCCGTCGCTCGCGGCAGGGCAGCGGCAGAGGGGGTCGCGCTCGCCCGCGACCTCGTGAACGAGCCGGCCAACGAGCTCGGCCCCGAGGGGCTGGCGGAGCGAGCCCGGCAGCTCGCGGAGCGGCAGGGTCTCGAGGTCTCGGTCCTGGGTGCGGGGGAGATCGCGGCCAGGGGGCTCCGGCTCCTCGAGGCCGTGTCGAGCGGCAGCGCCCGGCCGCCGCGGTTCATCCACCTCGTGTACCGGCCGAGCGTCGCCGCGAAGGGGCGGGTCGCGCTCGTCGGTAAGGGGATCACGTTCGACTCGGGCGGCCTGTCGCTCAAGACCGGCAAGGCTCAGCAGGAGATGAAGTGCGACATGGCCGGCGCCGCGGTCGTGCTCGGCACGCTCTCGGCCGCCGCGGCCCTCGGTATCGAGCGCGAGATCCACGGCATCGTCCCGGCGACGGACAACATGCCCGGCGGGAACGCGGTCCGCCCGGGCGACGTGGTCCGGTCGTACCAAGGCACGACCGTCGAGGTCCTGAACACGGACGCGGAGGGGCGGCTCATCCTCGCCGATGCCCTGGCGTACGCGGCGGAGCTCGAGCCGGACGTGATCATCGACCACGCGACGTTGACGGCCGCGTGCATGGTCGCGCTCGGCCCGCGCCGCGCCGGGGTCTTCGCCTCGGACTCCGGGTGGGCGAACCGGTACGTCCAGGCCGCGCGACGCGCGGGAGAGGCGGTCTGGCACATGCCGCTCGCCGAGGAGCTGCGAGAGTCGCTCAAGAGCGACGTGGCGGACGTCAAGAACATCGGCGGGTCCTGGGGCGGTGCGATCACGGCGGCGCTCTTCCTCAGGGAGTTCGTGAAGAAGGTCCCCTGGGTCCACGTGGACATCGCCGGCCCGGCCTTCCTCGACAAGCCGCACAAGTTCCACCCCAAGGGAGGGACCGGCTTCGGCGTGCTCACGCTGCTCGAGATGTTGCGCAGGTGACGCGCGCCCTGGACCGTGCTCGCCGCCGGCGCGGGTGCCGTGCTCGTGCTGGTCCTGCTGGTCCTGGTCGTGAAAAGGAAGCTCAGTTCACCGGGAAGGGGTAGCCGCGCACCGTGAGGGACGCGTCACGGAAGCGCGAGAAGCGTGCGCCCCGGATCGCGCGGGCGGCGCAGGAGCCGACCGGTGTTCCGGCGAACTCGCCAGTGACCGTCACGTCCGTCACGCGACCCGACGAACCCTCGATCACGACGTCCACCGTGACGCGTCCGGCCTGGCCGTTGCCGCAGCGGGCCACCCTGCCGGCCACCCTGTTCATGCCCGAGCGGACCGCGCCCCGATCGAGCTTCTGGGGGATGCTCTCACCGCCGGCGTTTCCGCCGCTGTCGCCGCCTCCCCCGGGCGTGGGCTCGGGTTGCGCGGCCTTTGCCGGGCGGCTCGGGGCCGCACCCGGGCTGATCGCCTGGTCGAGCAGCGAGTCGAGGTCGTTCCTTCCGCCGCGGTTCGTGGCCGGAGCCTCGGCCTTGGACGGAGCCGGGGTTGGAATGGCCGCCGCCGAACCACCTCCCGGCTCGTCACCAGAAGCCACCTTCGCGCCGGGGGCCCGCTTCGAGTCCCGCCTCCGGTCCCGGTCCGCAGCTCCGTCGCCGCCGCCCGCGCCGGGGTCGGCTCCACCTTCCTCGCCGGGAGCCGGTGCGGCGCTCTCCCCCCCGGCGCCTTCCGGAGCAGGCATACCCGGGAGTGGAGGCGCCGGCGTCGCCGGCACTCCGACGGCAGGTGTGGGAACGCCGGGCAGGCCGGGGACCGCGGGCTGTGACAGGACCGGCTGGTTCGCCGCCACGGAGGCCGGCTCGGGTGGCCTCGGCCACAGGATCACGATGACGAGGGCGATCACACCGAGCAGGAGCGCGGAGCCGATCCCGATCACCGCGATGAGCAACCCGCTCGACTTCTCCCTCGGAGCCGCAACGAGCACCGGCGCACCGAGGGTCGGAGCGAAGCCGCCGCCTCCGCCGATGGACAGGAGGTCGTCCACTCCATCAGTGGGCTCCGAGGTGTCGATGGCCGATGCCATGGCCTTGATGTCGATGAGCCCGGAGCCCTCCGTGGTGCCGCTGACCTGGGGCCCGACTCGCGGCATGCCGACCGGAGCCACTGGCCCCGGATGCGGCGCCGCCGCTCCCGACGCCAGGGCCTGGAGGTTCGACAGGGAGAAGAGGACGGAGTTCTCGTTCCTGGTCCCCGTCATGCGGGACACATCGACCCTCGGGGAAGAGGTCATCACGTCCAGACCCCCTCCTCCGGCCGGGAACATGCCCCCTTCTTCCTGGGCCTCGGCGAAGAGGTCGGCTCCCGCGCCGTGTCCGCCGCCCCTGGCGGCGAGCTCGGACGCCGACGGCGCCGTGAACCCCGCACCGAACCCTGGCGTGGGCTCGGGTTGGCCCATGTACCCCGGAACGGTCGCGACGTGCTGCTCGCCTCCGAACAGGTTGGCCAGGGCTCCCTGGTCCTGGCCGGCGGACGCGGGGGCCGTGAAGCCGTACCCCTGAGCGCCAGCGTCGGCGGACTGGCCGTACCCGCTCATGTCGGGGGCCTGCTCGCCGTAACCGGCGGCCTCGGCTCCCTGGTACCCGCCGTATCCTCCGACGTCCGGGGTGGGGTGTGCGTACCCCCCCTGGTCCATGCCCTGGTACTGGTACTGGTCGGCGGCCGCGGGGTGCTGGTCGTAGGCTCCACCGACCGGGCCGCTCTCCTGGTATGCCGCCGCGCTGCCATCGTCCTGGCCGTACGCCGCGCCGTACCCCTGGTCCGCGCCGCCCATGCCGGCTCCGTAGTCCGCGCCCCCGTCGGAGGGGTATGCAGGGCTCTGGACGCCGGGGGCACCTCCCTGCACGAGGCCCGCGAGCTCCTCGATGTCGCGGAAGTGCATCCAGTCCGAGAACCCGTCGCGCCAGCAGTAGGTGTCATAGTCGAGCTGGCCGGCGGTGACGTAATCGACGATCTGGGTCGCGGTGTACGGACCCTGCTGGTCGCCGTCGATCACCACATGCCATATCGCCGCGGTCGCGGCATCGAAGCCGCTGTACTCGGCGGCGGGCTGGCCGGTGCTCGCCTCGGCCTCGGCCTCGGCGCCGACTGTCCCGCGAACGACGATGATCTCGCTGCACTTCTTGCAGCGGATCTTGAAGACCTTTCCTCGGACCTTTTCGTCGGCGATCGAGTACTTGGCCCCACAGTTGTCACAGATGATCTTCATCGAATCGCTCCACGACGGGCTGGCATTCTACTGGAACGTGTTGATCTCGTTGCAAATCGGCATTCTAAATGACCGATTCCTTCGGATCAAGTCGATTCCAGGCCTCTGCTCTCGCCCGCTCCGCGCCGCTTGCGAGGCGCTTCTGGATCGTTGGACGCGGGCCAGGATGCAACGCTTGGGACTTTTTCACTCTCCTGGCGCGCGTCAGTTGACGGGCTCGAGCTTCGTCCCGTCGTTGGCGCAGAACAGCGTCCCGGGATCGTACCTGGCAGCGCAGGACGGGCAGATCATCATCCCGTGAACAGCCGACCGGTGCTCCGCGAGCTTCGAAGCGCGCCACTTCGAGTACGGGATCAGCTCGACCCCGTCCGTGGGGCAGGTCCGGACGGTGGGATCGAACCCGCGGCGGCACCTCGGGCAGATCACGTTCTCGCTGCCGCCGGCTGAGATCGGAGTCGGTGCGGGCGCGGGCTCAACCACCGCCGCGTGCTCCACCGTTGGCGGCTCGATCTCCACGACGTGATCCAGCCTGGCCCGCCGCCTCCGCGCGACGGCGATCAGGACGCCGAGCAACGTGACGATCGCCAGCGCGCCGATCAGGACGGCGACGAGGGCCATCGACGGCTCATCCGCGGGAGTGACGGCCGGCCTGTCCACGCCCTGGACCGCGCCGGGCCGTGCCTCCGCCACTGGCGGCTCGGCGCCCGCGTCCACCTCGTCGAATCCCTCCTCGAGACGGGCCGCGATGAGGTCGCTGATGTCCGCGAGGCGCACCGACACAACGGCTTGCGCGTTGAGCTCACCGACGCTCGCGACCACGACGCACCGTCCTTCCGCGTCCGATATCGCAGGAGCTGCGGAGTAGCACCCGTCGGCGCTCAGCCTGTTTCCCGAGCTTCCCACGGTGGTCCCGGAGCGTGCCTTCGACCAGCTTGCCGTGACGGTGACCGGGCACCCGTTCGCGTCCCTGCCCACGGCCCGGAAGCAGACCCGCTCTCCCGGCTCGATGCGGGGTCGCCCGGGGTGGACCTCGAGCTTCACCGGGGCGCCCGGTGGCCCTTTGCACAGAGTCGGGACCACCGGCTCGACGGGTGGTGGCGCCTTGACGGGGTTGCCCGGAGTCCCTTCGTCCACGTCCGCGAGCCGCTCGTAGGTGCGGGTCAGCACGACCGTGGCCTCGCAGTGATCCCCCTCGAGCCGCCAGTCGTACCGCGACTCCTCCCGCAGCCTCAGAGTCGTCTCGTCCACTTGCTCGACGGAATATTCCCCGTGCTCGAACCGCGGATCGTCCAGCGGGGTCTCGCACACCACGAGCCAGCTCCTCGGGCCGGCGGTGGCGCGCTGGCGCTGGACCTTCGGGTTACGTGACCAGCAGGCGTCGGTCCGCTGGGACCCGATGCTCAGGTGGGCGCCGGCGCGCCGGACCTCCACGACCTTGCCGCTCCCGGACGAGTACGACCGCGGCCTGGACCCGCAGTTCTCACCCCAGGTCTTGACCTGGACGCTGACCTGCTGGCCCCGGGTCTTGTACGACCCTTCGAGCTGGGCGAGGGCCGGACCGCCGCGCGCCACGAGCACAGCGGCGAGACACGTCACGAGGGGTTGGGCACGGCCAAACATCGGACTCCCGCTTCGATTCCGTCTCCCGTCGATCAATCATCCCACATGCTCAGGCGCGGGTCCCACGCGGCCCCGCTCTGGCCCTGTCCCTTGGCTCCGCCGCGCTTGCCTCCTCCACCTCCCCCGCCCCGTTTCTCTCCGGCGAGCAGAGCGCGTTGCTCGGGTCCCCAGATCACCGAGATCTTGGAGCTCGTCTTGAGCCCCAGAGCCGTCGCGAAGATCTCGACATCCCCCTCCGCGACGCCCTGGACCTCGCCCTCCCGGCTGACGTGTGCCTTGGTCTCGTCGGAGCTCGACCACACGATGGGGACGTTCTGGAACACCGTGCCGTTGTGGTCGACCACCTTGGCCTTGAGCAGCCGTACCCCACCGATGTTGCAGGACGTGATGGCGGGCCGGAGCTCGATCCGGTCCGGGATCCTGACGACGACGCGGACGAACTCCATCTCGGAGGTCCCCTCGGCCTGGACGACGACGGTCGTGGTGCCATGCCCGCGGGCCGTGACCAGGCCGTTCGGGCTGACCGCGGCGATCTCGGGAGCCTGAGAGCGGAACGTGAGGCGCACGCCCCTCGGGACCTCGCCGAGGCGGTCGCGGGCCTCGGCCTTGATCTGCTCCGTGGCCCCCGCCTGGTTCAGGGCGATCTCCGTCGGCTCCACCCTGAGCGAGTGGACGTCGGGACCGCAGGCCACGAGGACGATGGTTGCCGCGAGTACCAGGACAGCGCGTCGCATGGGACCTCCGTTGAGTGGATAATAGCATCTCGCGGCCTCCCGCGACTCGGCAGCGAATGCGGACCTTTTCACGGTTCCCGCCTTGGCCTATCATGCGGGGAATGGATGCAAGCGCGACCATCCTCGTTGCGGACCGGGACCCCTCGATCCTCCAGCTCCTGCAGACGATCCTGACCGGCATGGGGCACGAGGTGCTCCTGGCCTCCGACGACGAGAAGGTGCTGTCGCTCGCAGACGAGCATCCGGTCGATGTCGCATTGCTGGACATCGAGCTCCCGGTCCTTGGGGGAACGGGGGTTGCGCGGGAGCTCGCCAGGAAGAAGCCGGACGTCGTCGTGACGCTCATGAGCACCGCTGGCAGCGCTCGATCGGGGCTGACCGAGCTGGCGCTGGGGATCCGGCGCCACCTGTTCAAGCCGCTCGAGGACACGGCCCAGGTCGAGCGCGTCGTGAGCGACGTGCTGGAGGAGCGCACGCGGCGGTTGCACCAGCGGCTCACGCTCGACGGAGGCGACGCGAACGCCGAGGGCGACGACGCCGGCGATCCAGTGCACGTCCTCGTGGCGGATACGAACGACCAGGATCGCGCTCAGATCCGAGACGCTCTGAAGGCGCTCTCGTGCGAGATCAAGGAAGCAACCTGTGCCCAGGAAGCGCTGCTCCTGCTCAACAAGGGTCGGCACGATGTCCTGGTCGTCGCGTACGACATGGGCGACATGACCGCTGACGACGTGCTCCTGCGCGCCAAGCGGCTCGACGACGGCGTCGCCATCGTCGTCACCGCGGCCGCGCCCACCCTGAGCATGACCACGTCTCTCATCAAGCGGGGCGCGGCAGGCTTCGTGGAGAAGCCGCTGAAGGACGCAGCCCGCACGGCCCGGGCCATCGTCCGTCAGGCCCGTGCCGCACGTGCGGAGCGGGAAGAGGAAGAAGAAGAAGGTGAGGAGGCCGACCAGGACGACGGAGGCGAGCAGGAGTAGCCGCCCTCCGAGCCCCCGTCACCCCCCGCATTCGTTCCGACCGGTCGCCGCGAGCACACGCTCGCTCGTCATGGGGATCCGACGCAGCCTGACACCAAGGGCATCGGCCACTGCGTTCGCCACGGCCGCGGCCACCGGGATGATCGGCGACTCGGCCATGCCCTTTGCGCCGAACGGGCCGTCGGGGTCGTCGGTCTCGATGAGCTCGACCTGGATTGGCGGGACGTCGGTGGCTCGAGGGATGTGGTAGTCGACAAACGTCGGATTGAGCAGCTTCCCCTCCTCGACCACGAGCTCCTCGCACAAAGCGTAGCCCAGGCCTTGCACCACTCCGCCCTCGACCTGGCCTTGCAGGGCCAGCGGGTTCAACGCCTTGCCCACATCGTGCGCGCAGACCATCCGCACGACGCGGACTTTTCCGGTCTCGAGGTCCACCTCGACCTCGGCGGCGTGCGTGGCGAAGCCGTAGGTGGCCGACACGTTGCCCACGAAGTTCGCGTCCTGGTGCACGCTCGGCGGGTCGTAAAACACCTCGGCCACGAGCTGCTGGCCACCGGTACGGAAGTGCACACGCCTGGCGAGACGGTCGTACGCGATCTTCTTCTCCGGCTCCGCCGCGACCCTCACGACACCGTCCCCGACCTCCAGCGCCTCGACCGGCACGGTGAAGACCTCAGCCGCGACCTCGGCGAGACGTTGCTTGAGACGCTGCGCGGCCAGGCGCGCCGCGTTGCCCGCGATGAACGTGGTCCGGCTGGCGTGGACGCCGACGTCCCACGGGGCGAAGTCCGTGTCGTTGCTGATCACCGAGACGAGCGACGGCGGGACGCCGAGCTCCTCGGCCACGATCGTGGCCAGGACCTCCTCGCACCCCTGCCCGATCTCGGTCGCTCCGGTGAGCAGCGAGACGCGGCCGAAGTCATCGATGCGGATCACCGAGCCGCACCCGTCGGAGCCGTAGATCCGGGCGCCGCCGCCGACGTGGATCATCGAGGCCAGACCGAAGCCTCGCCGGGTGTTTCCCCCCCCCCCCCCCCCCCCCCCCCCCCCCCCCCCCCCCCCCCCCCCCCCCCCCCCCCCCCCCCCCCCCCCCCCCCCCCCCCCCCCCCCCCCCCCCCCCCCC
>Ga0233425_10011219_pt1 | contig 10548 bp, 7 predicted proteins | sample Watercolumn_Towu_2_FD_181712 | JGI IMG/M metagenome (GOLD analysis project Ga0233425, IMG submission 181712) | Freshwater microbial communities from Lake Towuti, South Sulawesi, Indonesia - Watercolumn_Towuti2014_140_MG | ecosystem: Environmental > Aquatic > Freshwater > Lake | place: Indonesia... | reverse complement strand
AGGAAGAAGGCGGGGGCCCTGCACCCGTCGGTTTGCAGCCAAGGCCTCGCGCGGTGAGCCGCCTTCGCCGAGCCTTCGGCGTGCCAAGGGGCACCGCGCCCAAAAGACGGACTCCGTTCGACCCTGTGGGCGCGACGGCCTCGTCGCGCATCGCATGCCATCGGACTGCCCGTAGCCGCGCGGTGAGAGCACCGCGCCCACAGAGGTAATCCGAGGAGTTCAGCACAACGTAACAAGGTGGAATTAGAACACCTGGTCGTAGATGTACTCCAGCGATCGACTGGGGTTGCGTTCGTTCAGCAACCGCCGGATCTCGTCCGTGTCGAGGCGAGCGGTGAGGTTCTCGATCTTGCGCGTCAATTTGGCGACGAGGCGGAAATGGTCCTCGAGGTCGACCTCCTTGGCAAAGACATCATAAGCAAACCAATCGTTCTCGTAGCCGGCCAGTTTCAGGTAATGGTGAAACTCGACGAATTCCAGCAGGTGAAAGGCCCCGGGGAGCATGTCCCAATCCCACGTCCGGTCGTTATCGTTGAGATGCACATAAAAAAGCCTCCCGGCGCGATGCGCCAGCGCGAGCGATTGCGCCGGGCGTTCACCTGACAGCAACGCGTGACCAAAATCCAATGTCAGGCCCAGGTTCGGCGCGCCGATGGATTGGCAGAAACTCACGGTTTCGCCGGCCGAACCCAGGAGACAGCGGGTGCGCGGATCGTTCTTCTTGTACTCGATGCAAATCCTGACTTCGCGATTGTGCGCGCAAATGGCGGCGAAAGACTCCTCCGCATATCGGTAGGCGTCGAAATAATTCATTTCGAACACATAGTCGTGACCATCGTTGAGCGGGCAGGTCGTGATCCGGTTGGTTCCGACTTCCCGCGCCAGATCCATCGCCATCTTGAATTCGTCGACCACTTCACGGCGTTCCGCCGCGACCGCGGAGGAAAAAGAGCCGCGCAACCATCGGCCTTGGCGCCGCGAACGGACATTGATGGCGGAGACGCCCAAGCCCGAATCGCCCAGGGCCTTCTTCAAGTCGCCGACGTTTTCGAAGTCGCTCGGGAAACACAGTTCCAGACCGTCGATCCCATCGATTCTCCCGGCGCTCTCGATGATCTTCCGAATGGACCGATCGGGGTGATACTGGATGTAGCGGTTTTTGACGCCACCGAGAAAGGCGGAAATGACAGCCAATTTATTCATAAAAAACTCCTGCTTGTTCGCGATCGCCAGCAACTAAAGACTCGAGACAATTCGATTCAGGAAGGCCATCCCGTCCGCCACCCACTTCCTCTCTGCCGCGAGGGTTTGCGCCAAGGATTCCCCAGGGTCCATCCACTGTTCCAGAAAGAGATTGCACTCGGGGTTCGCAGCGTGGACCTGGCGGAGGTAGGTTGGGATGTCCGCGTCGCCCTCCCCGAGCGGACAACCGGTGATCAGGAACCCGGCGCCTTTTCGCCGAACAGTGACATCCTTGACGTGAGCGGAGACGATGTGTTCCTGCAAGCAGCCGATCGTCTCCTGCACGCCCCACAGATGGGAAATGGAATTCAATGGATCCATGCAGATTCCGACCAACGGGTGATCGAGGTCCACGATCAATCGATGCAAGTCCGGCGGCGGCAGATCGAAGTGGTTCTCGATGGCCAAAGTCGTCTGGTTCGCTTCGAGCGCAGGAACGAGGCGCCTGATCTGCCGCAAGACATCGTCCGCTCCGCCATCGACACATCCGCCTCCGAGCACCGCGCGGAGAACCTTGGCCCGCAATAACCGGGCGATCTCCACGTACCTCGTCAAGTGCTCGCTGGAATACCCGATCGTCCCGATTTCCAGTTCGATTCCGTACTGTTGGGCCAGGTCGCGGGCTTCCTGCAGGTCCGCGCCGGACATTCGATGCAACGGAAGGTTGTCGCATACCTGGACAACGGGAATTCGTTCGAGATGGGAATACTCGAGGAGCCGGGCGAGATTCATTCTTTCTGCCGGGGGCAGCGTCGGATCGCCGATGGCATAGCGGAAGGCATAAGAGCCGATCCCGACCTTCATGGCGCTAGCCCGGAAATTTCCCACTCAGAGGTGTGAAATTTCCGCCCTGTCGGGCCGACTCCGTCGGGGCTAGCCGCGACAAGGTCGCCCCGCCCAGAGGGCGGGCGGATTTTTCTCTGACATGGCAGCTTTTCACTGTGAAAAATCCGGGCTAGGTCGCGGCGGCCGCAGGCGTGTTGGCGGCCCGCGGCGAGTTTCCAAGCTGCACCTTCACGAGCGCCGTGATCTTCGTTTCGCTCTGGCTGATGCCGTCTTCCAGCACTCGTTGCGCCTTCCGGTAATCCTCGGCCCGGATGGCCGTGAGGATTCCGCGATGCCTCTTCACGGAGTTCCGGTTCCAGTCTTGCCAGTCGCGCTCCAGCGAGCGCAGCACCCGAATACGGCTCCAGATCTTGAGCAAGTGCGCCTTGATCTCCTCGTTCTCGCAGCGCGAGCACAGCTTGATGTGAAACTGCTCGTCGAGGTCGAGGATGCGGAGAAAGTCCGCCATGGTGAGGCTCTCCTGCTGCTTCACGATTGCCTCGGCCTCGGCCAGGTCGCGCTCGTCGAAGTTGCGCACCGAACGCGCGAAGGCGTGGCTCTCCAGCAGACGGCGCAATTCGTAGAGGTCCGCCACCTCGCGCAGGTTGAGCGGCCGCACAATCACGCCGCGGCGCGGCTGCGTGACTGCCAGCTCGCGTTTCTCCAGCATCTTCAGCGCATCGCGCACGGGCAGCCGCGAGACGCCGAATTGGGCCGCAATCTCGGTCTGCACCAGGTGTTGTCCCGGTGCCAGGGTGCCGACCAGGATCATCTCTTCGAGCTTGTGCGCGATGAACTGCGCGACGTTCTTCAATTCCATGATGCCGGCGGTCAGATCGGGCATCGGCGCGGCGGCGGGGGTCGGGGACAGGCTGGGTGGTGTCATGGGGAAAGTGGTCGGCGCCAGGGGGAGCAAAGGCAATTTCGAGGCGCGGGCCGCATCGGGCTTGTCAATCTCATGGCTGCTTGTATACAGTCATACCGCTTTATCACAAGCAGAATTCTCGCGCCCCGCCTTCGCCATGCCCGACGTCCCGCCCTCGCCCGCACCGCCGGCCTCCCCTGCCCCCACGGCGCCGCCCCCCGCGGCCCGCGGCCGCCGCTGGCCGTGGATCGTCTGCGTGGTGCTGATGTTCGCCACCCTCATCAGCTACCTCGATCGCCAGTCGTTCAGTGTGGTGGGACCGGTGATACGCGACGAGCTCGCCCTCGACAACGCCGGGCTCGGCAGCGTGCTCTCCGCGTTCTACCTCGCCTACGGGATCATGCACCTCTTCGTCGGCTGGTTTCTCGACCGGTTCGACACCCGCCGCACCTACGCGGCCTTCGTCGCGCTCTGGTCGCTGGCCCAAATGGCGACTGGCCTGGTCCGGGGATTCGCTCCCCTCTACACTTGCCGTTTCGCCTTGGGAATCTTCGAGGCCGCCGGCCAGACCGGTGCCGCGCGCATCATCTCGCGGATCATCCCGCAGGGGGATCGGACGCTGGCCAACGGCATCATGATGAGCGGCAGCAGCCTCGGCGCCATCGTCGCCCCGATCGTGATGGTCTTCCTCAACCAGACGGTCGGCTGGCGGACGGGCTTCATCATCCTCGGCGCGGTTGGGCTCGCCTGGGTGATCTTCTGGCTGCTCTGGTTCCGGCCGCCGCCGGGCCTCCTCGCCGGCCACGCGCAACCCGGCCACCGCACTCCGCCCGAACCCTGGGGCGTCATCCTGCGCGACCGACGCTTCTGGGCCTGTGCCTTCGGGGCGGCGTTCACGATTCCGATCATCCATGTCAGCGGCGCGTGGCTGCCCACCTACTTCGTGCAGACCTGGAACCTCAAGCTCAGCACCGACCTCGCCCTGTACCTCACCTACATATACCTCGCCGCCGATGTCAGTCTGATCGGCACCGGACTGATCGTCAGCCGGCTCACCCGCCGCGGCTGCCCGGTCGGCCGCGCGCGCAAGTACGTGCTTGTGGCCGCCGGCCTCTTGATGGTCTCCGTCGGCGCCGTGTTCCGGGCGCCCACCGTGCCGGTCGCGGTGACGCTCGTGCTTCTGCTCAACATGGGCCGGGCCGCGTTCGGCGCGATCTTCCTCTCCTTTAACCAAGAGATCGCCCACGGCCGGGTGGCCACGATTGCCGGCCTGATGGGCGCCATCGGGGCGTTCTCCGGCAGCGCCATCGTCTACCTTGTCGGCCTCCTCACGAAGCAGGGCGGCTTCGGGGTCCCCTTCGTCATCATCGCGGTGTTTGGCCTGATCGGGACGCTGGCATTGCTCCTGACCGACTGGGATTCGGCCACGAAACACCCCGCACCGCAGCTGCGCGCAGGCTCCTGACCGGCCTCTGGCGGCCACCCCTGGCGGGTGGCAGCGTCCCACCAAACCGCTTGACGCCGTCAGACAGTATCTCTGTTTGCAGCAGTTCGGAGAACCGCGACCATGGGCAGCCGACCACCATTAGCCCAACCCGCAATGCGGCCCCGCTCATTGCCGTCAAGGCCCCGGCTGCGAGTCAGCGGTCTTTCATTCCGGCCGCTGGCGCCCCCCTCTCCCTCGGCTCCGCCTTTGCCCGACTGCTTTTCCCCGAACCGCACTCTTACCATGAAAACCGCACCACGCTCGATTTCCTGGGCCCTTCGATTAATGGTTGGCGCGCTGGCAGCGACGCCGGCGCCTCCCGTCCGTGGTCAATCGCTTGCCCCCGCCCCACCCGACTCGCGCCAGTCGACGTCCCAGGAAGTGGTCAAACTCGAGACGTTCACTGTCACCGGCTCCAACATCAAACGCCTCGAAATCGAGAAGGTCCTCCCTGTGACCATGCTGAACCTGGAGGCGATCGAGATTAAGAACCCGACCACGCCAGAGGAGATGCTGCAATCGCTTCCGCAGGTTACTGGTTCCACCACGAATGAATTCGGCAGTTCCCCCACCAGTGGGCGCGGCGACGCTGCATCGATTAACCTCCGGGGCATCGGTGATGGCCATACGTTGATCCTGCTCGACGGTATGCGCATCGCGCCGCGCGCGATCATTCAGAACCAGGCTCTGCCCAACAACGTCAATGCGCTGCCCTCCCGCGGAGTCGAACGGATCGACGTCCTGCGCGACGGCGCTTCGTCGATCTACGGCGCGGATGCGACCGCCGGGGTCGTCAACTACATCACGAAGAGAGACTATCGGGGTTCGGAGCTGATTCTGCGCGGCATTCTGCCCCAGCACAAAGGGGGAGAGACCGGCGAGGTCGCCTTCACCAACGGGACGAGTTTCGCTGGCGGCAAAGGCAACCTCCTCTCCTCATGGAGCTACCTTTATCGCAACGTCATCTACTTCCGCGACCGCCCGTTCACCAACACCGACGATCTTTCCCCGCGCGCCCCGCCGCCGTGGAATGTCCCGACGAGCGCTTACAACACGCAAAGCGCCACCGGCAAATGGCCGACCTTCGTCATCGGCACGACCACGGCCCTCAACTATTTCCGGCCGGTCAACGGCGTACCGACCATCACCACCGTCGCCCCGAATCGCCTCGCCGACTCCGATTTCTACACGAATGCCGCCGCCGCTTGGGTGGGCCAGCCGCGTACGGATCGCCTGAGCCTCTACGAAAAGGCCAGCTACCGCGTGAACGACCGCATCACCGGTTACGCCGACGCTTACTATTACCGCGCCACGACGGCTGCCCTTCGCGGCCCAATGTTCTCGACCAATGGCTCGGAGGGCGCGGTGACGATGTCGGCGGACAATCCCTTTAATCCCCGCGGCTCGAGGTTTTACTCGCCCACCGGCGCGCCCAACGCCGACGGCACACCTCGGCTCACCGGCACGCCCCAGACCATCGGCGTCCGCGATTACACCCTTCCCGACTATCCGAACCAAAACACCGAAGTCGTTTCGGCCATCTCCCGTTACGCCGCCGGCCTTCGCGGCAAGTTCGGCCAGACATGGAACTGGAACCTGGCCGGAACCTACTCGGGCTCGACCGTGCGCGAGTTGAACGAACGCGCCGTCTACATTCCCGCCTACCAGGCCGCGATGCTCCGCACGGATGCTACCGCCTTCAATCCCTTCGGCTACACCTTCAAGGTGCAGGGCGGAGCCGTCGTCGCTGATCAGGTCTACCGCAATCCCGAAAGCGTCCTGCGCGGCATGGAAGGCACCTTCAACAACGATGGCTTCACGAATCTCGCCAGCGGATTGGTGAGCGCCAACGGCGACCTCGTCACATTCTGGGGTCGCACCGTGTCGCTGGCGACGGGCAGCGAATTTCGGAAAGAGCACTACACCAATTCGCGCCGCCAGCCGGCGCTGCCTCAGACTCGCACCTTTCTCACGGCGGCGGCATTGCCGGACTCGGCCGGTGCCCGCACCGTGTTCAGCACCTACGCGGAGACTGTCCTGCCGATCGTTCCAGCCAGCCGCCCGCTGCCACTGGTCGCCTCGTTGGAACTCTCCGCGTCCGCGCGCTTTGAGGACTACAGCGACTTCGGCACCACCACCAAACCCAAATCGGCCTCAACTGGAAGCCCGCCAAGTGGGCGATGGTCCGCGCGTCCTACAACCAGGGTTTCCGCGCGCCACCGCTCCCCGCGCTCTACATGGGTCAGTTCACCGGCAACACTCTCCAAGCCGTCGACCCCTACCGCAATCCCGTCACGCTCGAAGGCACCTACCGCTCGAACAACACCACCGGCTCCAATCCGAAATTGAAGCCTGAGACTAGTGAAGGCCGCACCGGCGGCATCGTCATCGATGTGCCCAAGATCAAAGGCCTCTCGCTGGCAGTCGATTACTGGCGACTTGAGCAGCGAGGCCTGCTCGGCTCGCTCGGCACCAGCGCCATCGAGAACAACGACGCCATCCTGCTGCGCGCCGAAACCCAGCGGCAACTTGCCGCCGGCACACCCATCGCCCAAGTCAATCTCGGCAGCGGCACCACCAGCTACAAGGGCGACCCGCGGCAAACCCGTCTTCCGGTTAACGACTCCGACCGCGCCGTCTTCGCCACCTACAACGCAACCCGTCCCCCGGCGCAGCAGCTCGGCGTCGTCGGCCGCTTCGACAACGTTTTCACCGTCATCGAAAACCGTTCCCTGGCGTATGCGGCCGGCGTCGACATCGGCCTGAAGTATGCGTTGCCCGCGCTGCCCATCGGCCGGTTCACGCTCGCCTCCGAAGCCGCCTACATCGTCAAGTCCTATACCAGGACCGAGGCCGGCGGCACGAAAAGCTCCCGTCTCGGTCGCGGCGCGCTCGCCCGCTGGCGCGGCAACGCCAGCATCGCCTGGCGCAAGGGCCAGTGGAACGCGAGCGCCGCCCTTTATTACATCGGCAGCGTCCTCGACACCGGCGCCTCGACCAACGTGGCCACCTGGGAATCGCTCGGCCGCCCGGACTACATCTCAAAGGTGGTCGATGAACTCGGCAATGTGAGCTATTTCCATAACCTCCCCAGCCAAATCAGTCTGAACGCGTTTGTCGGATACGCTTTCCGTAGCGATAGCCGGTGGTTCAAGAACACCCGCGTCCGCCTCAACGTGAACAACGTTCTCGACCGGGAGCCGCCTTTGGCCTCCGGCGGCTTCTCCACCTCGTCGCAGCAAAACCTCCTCACCGGCCGCGCCTTCGGCGTCGAATGGACCCGAACCTTCTAATCCTCGTCCTCCGCTGTGAAAACCCGCCTTGCCTTCCGGTTCTTCTCGCCCGCTCTCACCCTCGTTGCCTTCGTCGCCCTCGGCGCCCTCGGCGCCCTCGCGGCCCGCGCCGCGGAAGCACTCTCCCAGGTCGGGCGCTGGGCTCGTTTCGAATCGGCGATCACCAATGCGAAATCCTACCGCGATCCGTATCGCGATGTCACGCTGGACGTCACCTACACCCGGCCCAACGGGAGCAGCGTTGCCTTCTGGGGCTTCTACGACGGCGACGCCACCTGGCGTCTGCGCTTCCTGCCCGACCAGACCGGCGTGTGGCGCTGGACGGCAAAATTCTCCGACGGCTCGCCCGCCGCAAGCGGTGCGTTCGAGTGCGTCCCGTCCCACCTCCCCGGCCCGATCTCCGTGGATGCCCAAAACCCGTGGTGGTTTGGTCGCAAGGACGGCGGCCCGATGCTCATCCGCGCCCTGCATGTTGGCGACCGGTTCTTCGCAAAGAACTGGGACGACGCCGCGACCGATGCCGACGGAAATAAGCGCGCCGCCTTCCTCGATTGGGCGGAAAAGCAGGGCTACAACACGCTTTCCATCGCCAGCCACTATCTGAACCGTGCTGCCAAGGGCCGCGGCGAAGGTTGGGATACGCCGAAACTCTGGCCGCTCGACGCCGCGGAGTACCAGCGCATGGAGAGGATCCTCGACGATCTCGCGGCGCGCCGCTTCCTCGTCTTTCCCTTTGCCGGTTTCTTTGGCCGCGCCTCGAACTTCCCGCGCGATCCGGCCGACCAGTCCCTCTACATCCGCTACTCCCTCGCCCGCCTCGCGGCCTCGGGGAATCTTCTCTTCAACATCGCCGGCCCCGAGCCGCTCCTGCGCAACAACACCTTTCTCTCCGCCGACGAAGTGAACCGCCTCGGCACCGCCATCGCCGCACTCGACCCGTTTCGCCATCCGATCTCGGTGCACAATCCAACGGGCGACGACGCCTTCAAGGATTCGCCATGGCTCACCTACGGCACGCTGCAAGGCCCCAAGACCTTCGACCGCCGCAAACTCGCCGATGGCCTGCTCCGCAACCATCATCCGCAAAAGCCGCTCCTCGCGCAGGAGACGCTCTGGTCGGGCAATTCCATTCACATGCGTGCCAATCAGGGCGCCGACTACAGCGATGCCGATCTGCGGAAGAACGCCTTCACCATCCACTTTTGCGCGGCGAATCTCGTCTTCGCCGACAACGACGGCGACTCGTCGACCGGTTTCACCGGCACGATGGATCCGAAGGACTGCCGGCAGGCGCGCCACGATATCGTCAAACGCGTCTGGGATACGATCGCCACTCTGCCCTGGCAGCGCACGGCACCGCATCCCGAGTTCGTCGAAGTCGTCAGCGGCGGCGCCGCTTCTTGTCTCGCTCGCCCCGGCGAATCGTATCTCGTCTACCTCGAGTCGCGCGGAAGCGTAAACGTCCGCGTCGAGGGCGGACCCTATACGGTCGAGTGGATCAACGCGCAAGACTCCTCCGATTGCCGCCGCCCCGGCACCACGCGCGACGGCGCACGACTCGCGACGCCCGCCGAAGGCGACGACTGGGTGCTGGTGCTCCGGGCCGCCTCGCGTTGAGCCCAGCGCGGCGCCTGCGCCTTGGCCTTTCGCCATGCCAACACGCTCATTCTTGACTTGGCGCGCCGCAGGCATCCGCTGGTATTTCGACTACCTGAAGGCGAAGCTCGCAGCGAATTCGCCCACGGCGACAACCGGTGAGCGCACCTCGCGCCTGTCTCCATGAAACTCCTCCGCTTTCCCGTTTGCCTCCTGCCGCTTGCCATTCCGCTGTGCGCCCAATCCGGGCCGCCCGAACCGGTCGCCGCGTCTCAACACGAGCCGGTCGCGCTCACTTTCACGGCATCGCGCGAGCACCCATGGCGCACGTTCCCCGTGCAGGCCATCTTCACGCAGGGGGCGCGGCGCCTCGAACTCGATGCCTTTTGGGACGGCGGCCGGACCTGGCGGGTGCGGTTTGCCGCGCCGACGCCCGGCGAGTGGAACTACACCCTCACCTCGACCGATCCCGCTCTCCACGCCCGCACGGGCACGGTGCGGGCCGCTGCACCGTCGGCGGCGCAACTCGCCCGGAACCCCAACCTCCGCGGCCAAGTGCGCGCCACCGGCCACCACTTCGCCTACGCCGACGCCACGCCCGTGCTCCTCCTCGGTGACTGCCAGCTCTTCGGCGGACTGGGCTTCGACAACGGCGACTTCACCCGCTGCCTCGAGCACCGGCGGGCCGCCGGCTTCAACGCGCTCAACGTCCGCCTCTGCAAACGCGGCGCGAAAAACGAGGGCGGCCCCGTTTACGCGAGCAGCAACGTCGAGGGACTGAATCCGCGCTATTTTGGCGTCGTCGATCGCCAGATGCAGGCCGCTTGGGAACGCGGCTTCGTCGTGTTCTTCATGCCCGACTTCCTCGGCACCGGCGGCTACGACCAGGCGGACGTGCAGGATCTCTGGCGTTACCTGCTGGCGCGCTACGGCGCGTTCAACGTCTGCCCGATCGTCACCGGAGAATACGACAATCCCCGCCGGCTCGTCCCGTTCTGGAAAGACAAGGCCCGCTGGATCGAGGTCGGGCATTTCCTGCACGCGCTCAACCGCCGCGGTCTTGAGGTGCCGGTCGGCACGCATCCGGTGCTCGGTTCGTCCGGCGCGGATTTCCGCGACCAGCCATGGCTCGATTACAACCAGATCCAGGCCAAGGTCTGGAAGGACTTCGACACCGCGCCTATCTCGATCCTGGAGGATTACGCCCGCACGCCGGCCAAGCCGACCTTCTACGCCGAGGG
>Ga0233425_10011218_pt1 | contig 10548 bp, 12 predicted proteins | sample Watercolumn_Towu_2_FD_181712 | JGI IMG/M metagenome (GOLD analysis project Ga0233425, IMG submission 181712) | Freshwater microbial communities from Lake Towuti, South Sulawesi, Indonesia - Watercolumn_Towuti2014_140_MG | ecosystem: Environmental > Aquatic > Freshwater > Lake | place... | reverse complement strand
ATAATTTTGGAAGACTGGCCAAAAATATCGCCAGCAGTATTGCACTTCCCAGTCTATGATTTGGATGCACTGTTCAGACAAAAAATGGAAACCTCAGGGGGTCAACATGTACATAAATTGCCCGATAATCTGATTAATTAAAAGATGAGGCAAAGGCATATTTAAAAAATAACTAATAAAAAACATAGAAGAGAGCCTAGGATAATATAATTTTAAATATTTATTAATACCATCTTGAGATAATTGCTTATATAATCTTTTTACAAAATCCTCTTCATAACAAAAACTCTCAAACCTTGCAGCACAAAGATGTAAAAACTGCAATTCTTCTGATGAAGCTTTAATTAGCCTATGTTTCTCATAATAAGTAAGGAGTTTTTCTAAAAAATTAGCAGCGCACTTAAACTCTTTATTGTGTTCAAATTTCTGCAACAAAAACTTTAAGCCATCTAAATCACTACTACCCATTCCGAAAATCTTGGCTTTCAGTATATGCTGAAGATAGACTGGTTGTACTCCCTTTGCAACAACAAATCTTTCCATACGACAATTTCTTAGCATTTGTAATATCGTTGCATTAGGAATGGGTGTTAATGCAGAAGAAAAAACTTTTAATTTTTTCTCCTTTCTAAGATGTTTTTGTCTAAGAATGTCAACAAGATGTCTTAACTTTTTTTTATTCTCTAAAAGAAGCAAAAGATCTTTTAATACTGCCAAAGAAAAATGCCTTCTTAAAAGTGACTCTTCTATTAATAAAACTAAATCCTCGCCATTTTCTTGCGTCAATAAAGCATTCAAAAACAATAAAATATCATTATCATTTAAGCTAGCATCAATTTTCATGACTATTAATGACACCTTATCATGAGAGTGAGCGATTTGCAAAATCTGCCTGATCAAGTCTTGCAAAAACAAGTTTTCCCTAGCAGCAATTTCACTAACTTCTCCAGATAAAATATTTTCTATTTCTTCTTTCGATAAATCTAAATGAGAGTAGAGAATTTTAAACATCTCCCTAACGATATAGTTTGATGATAACACAAAAAGAAAATCTTCGAATAATCCAAAACAATAACTCTTCATACTGGATGGAACATGATGTTTTAAATAATAAAACGCATGAAATAAGAAACTAACATCTTGTTTTGCAATATCGCGACGTTTGAACAGATCTCTACATGCTAATGCTAGTATTTTTACTTCGGTGACAGAAAATTTTCTTGTTTCAGTAACGCTATCTTCGTAGAGGGAAAAAAGTTGTTGCCATGAAAACTTATGTCGTATGGCCCATAAAAGGACTGCCATTTTTTCTTCATTACTCAAAACAGACCTAAAAAATTGCAAGGCGATGTCTAAGACGGCCCCGTCTTGCTTTTCACCGTTATTTAGAAGATGTTCGCATATTTTCTCCCCATGAATTGCGGGTATATGTCCTTCCATCATTTCTTTTGCCACCTGACCGAAAAAAGATTTTTTTTCCTCCCCAGTAAAAAAAGGCAAAAAGTCAACAATATCTAAAAAATTAGCCATCTCTTCTCTTGGTAAAAGTGTTAACACATCCAAAAGCATATTACCACCAACTTGTGGGGGAGCAAGATGAGTATAAATGGCTCTTATTCCTTCCATTAATATTTGTTCCTTATTCTCTATATTTCTTGATTTTGCAATTGCTGATAAAAGACACAAAACAGAAGAAATATTTTTCCCCTTTGATGCTAAATGTTGAAGCACAAGATGTGAAAAATTATCGCTATTTTTTCTAAAGAAATTTAAACACAATTTCTCTAAAACGCTATTCTCCGGCAAGGAAAATCCACTTTTTGCATGTTTTAAACAACGCTGCAGTCCATTAAAGATATAATCAGGGTAATCAAAAACCATTCTTCTATTTTCATGATCTTCTCTTGCTCTTTCAAAATCATCCGCAAGAGAAAAAGCACAAACATCATCTACCTCAACAAAAAAAGATCTGGCAGTAATGTCATATTCTACAGCTTCTCTAGCTACAAATCTTATATCTACTTTTAATGTTTCATCACCAATAGAAATCACCAGCCAATCATTCCATTTGTCGTGTAAAGAGAAAAAATTCTGTAAACAATATCGCGCAATTACATCTTTTAAATTCCAAAATCCCTGTTGCGCCAAAGCATTATACATAGCAGGACTTATATAACTTGTAACGAGCTCATAAAATGCATTAGCGATCTCTTCTTGATTAACCGCTACTACAGGTAAGTAATATACGATATCGATATCATCAACTTCTTCTGTAGAATCATTGAATAAAATAGTCGTAGCTGTTGATCCAAAGATTTTGGGAGTAGAGAGGCTAATACCTCTTGCCAATAAATTATCTTTTAAAATTTGCAAAAAATCTTTTAGTGGTATTTGCGTCAAAAACGGTGGTAAAACAAGTTTTCTTTGTGCTGATATAGAAGGAACAACATGAAAAACTCTTGCTAAGACCGTTTGCCGTCTTTTCATCTGCTGAGAGTCCAATATATGAATATTTTTTCTCTTTACTTTACTTAAATAAGGCTCTTCATACAAAGGTGTCATTTCCAAAACATCTGCACTATCACATCCACAAGAACAATAAGCAAAGCACCCCTCACGCACAGGAAACATAATTTTTTCCTAAAATTTTTATTTTTCAAATACGAGTTAATATAGAATACAATGCAAAAACTAAAACAAGTTTTAACAAAACAGTATTAATTACCAGTTTTCACTGCGGTTGTATCAAGTAATGTTTTTCTATCCTCATAAATCTCAAGGGTCATTTCTTCAAGTTTCTTATATTCTGCCATTAAACTGGCATATTGATTTTCTAATGTTTGAACATCTTTAATTTGGCTAAAATTATCTAGTTTATTTTGATAATCGGCACTAATAGCTTTTTGTCTATCATTTATTTTCCACAATTTATAATTCAAAATATACCAATAAACGAACGGAGACAGCAATATCACACAAATAGTAAAACCAATAAAACTCATACTAGACACATTCGGAACAACATATTTAATAAAATTAAAAAGAAAAAACAACGGTTCCGCAATTAATCCAAGCATTAAAAACTTACACCCTCTTCTGGTGTAGGGCCAATGTATCATCCACCACGCGAATGGAATGACTAAAAGTATGGATGAAAAAAATGACAGAACAACACGAGCAAAAATTCCCATTGCTATACCTTGAGTTTCAAGCATCCCAAATATAAAAACATTTACGTAAGACATAATAAGTGTGAAAATAAGCCAACGCTTTCTAATTTCTCTATCTTTATCAATTTGCAACATAAAATCCTCTTTAAAGGTGTAAATCATATCATTGCAAAAAATTAAAAAACAATATAATCTTGACAACGTCTTAAAAAATTAGTAGCGTGAAATAAAAATAGGTTATTTATGAAAAAGCTCTATCGTTCAAAGCAAAATAAAAAAATTTTAGGCATTGCTGGTGGCCTTGGTGATTTTTATAATATCGATCCTACAATTATACGCCTTATTCTCATCTTGCTATGCATTATAACTGGCGTTATCCCTATGATTTTAGCCTATTTTATTGCCGCCTTAATAATTCCAATAGAACCAAAAGAACATGAAGAGGTTAAATATCAAAGACTTTTCCTCTCTCAAACTGATAAAAAAATCGCTGGCCTATGTGGCGGCATTGCTAAATTATTAGAGGTAGATTCTACCATAGTAAGACTAATAACTATTATGGTATGTATAATAACCGGTGTTTTTCCACTTCTTTTCGTATATTTCATTGGTTGGATCATTATTCCAAAAGAAATTGTTGCACAATAATTACTTCTTATTTATTAGAAAAAATTAAGAAGTAAAAAAATGTTTTTTAGACAAGTTATTATAGTTTGTATTATTGCCTTCTACCTATTTTTAGGTTATGATAGCTTATTTCCACAAAAAACTTATGTATATGAAGAAATAACAAAAGAAAATCACAATCAGATAACTTATACTGTGGAAAATCATCCCAAGGCAATAATAGTAAAATGTAAAACCAAAGATCATGTTATTACCTCTGAGACAACCAATGATTTTCTTTTAAAGAGTTGTGCTTTAAAAAGTAAAAAAGAGGATTTTTCTTATCAATTACAAAGAGATCATAATATACTTTCCTTGGAAGCCTTTATTAATGGTAAGTTTGTTAAAAAACAATATTGTGTAAACAATGATCTTTGGGTACAGGATTTTACTTTCGATTTAAAACCTTTTATTATGAATGCTAATGAAAAGAAAATTCACTTCTTTGCTATAAATCCGCAAAATTTAAGCCTAGATAAAATGATTGCTAAAAAAGAAAATGTTGAGAAAATACACGTTAATGGGCAAGATTTCGATGCACAAAAAGTATATCTAAGCTATGCGGGATTAAAATCTATGTTATGGCATGCAACGGCCTGGTTTGATACTGCCAATAGTAAACTCATAATGTACAAATGTGATGATGGGCCCAATTCACCAATACTTACCCAAATTACTCTTCAGAAGAACTAATGTTTTTACGCCAGTTAAAGGTTTCCCGATGTAATTCACACGGCCCATATGTTTTTAATGCTTTTATATGTTCTTTCGTACCATAGCCCATATTATTTTTCCATCCATAGACTGGAAATTTCTCATGATACTGACGCATTAAAGCATCTCTCATACATTTAGCGATGATAGAGGCTAATGCTATAGAAAACACCAAACTATCACCACGCACAACAGTTTTTTTCTCTATACCACATTCGGGTGCATCTCTCCCATCAAACAACACGAAATCAGGAACTATAGCAAGATTGGATAATGCTTGCTGCATAGCCAAATGTGTCGCTTTTAAGATGTTAACCTCATCGATCTTTTTTTCATCGACGCTACCAACAGCATAAACAACATCCTTATTGGCTAAAATTAAAGAAAAAACCTTTTCTCTTTTTTGAGGAGTTAATTTTTTACTATCATCAACTCCCTCTATTAAAACGCCTCTAGGAACGATACAAGCGGCTGCAAAAACAGGGCCGACCAATGAACCTCTTCCCGCCTCATCTACTCCAGCGATATGTCGATACCCTCGCATCCAAAGATCTTCTTCGTAATGAAGCAAAGATTGTAATCTTTTGCGTTCACTTTTTAACAATTTTAACTCTCTTGCGTTGTTTCTTTCTCAGAAACTATACCCATTTTTTCTTCTACTTTTGAAGCCTTACCCTCTTTTCCTCTCAAGTAATAAAGTTTGGACTTACGCACCTTACCGGTACGTTCTATTTCTATTTTACCAATTCTTGGACTGTGTAACAAAAACACCCTCTGCATATTGCATCCATAAGCATTACGATATAAAGTAAAAGTAGTAGAAAGACCACTACCTTTTTTAGCAATAACAATACCCGTGAATTGTTGGATTCTCTCTTTTTCTCCTTCGATAATTCTTAAAGACACTTTTAAAGTATCGCCTATGGCAAACTTGGGCCTTTTTTTCAAATATTGCTGTTCTGTTTCAGTAATAAATTTATTCTGTCTCACCTTAAAACTCCTTGTTGTTCATAATTTTTATAAAGATCAGGTCGCATTTTTTTTGTTTTTTTAAGACCTTCTTGTAATCTCCACTGTTTAATCTTCTCATGATGTCCTCCAAGTAAGACATCAGGAACTTTTATACCCTCATATTCTAATGGACGTGTATATTGTGGACCTTCTAAAAGACCATTTTGATGTGACTCATATAACACAGCTTCGGCATTCCCTAAAGCTTTTGGTAAATAACGCATCACACTATCTACTAATACAATAGCAGCAGGACAGCCACAAGTTAACACATAACTACCAATACTTAGCTCTTCATCCACTTCACTTAGTATGACTCTTTCATCTATACCCTCATAATGGCCACACAAAAGCACTAAATGTTCTTCTTTCGAAAGTTCCTCACATTTTTGAGCATTTAATACTTGTCCTTGCGCAGATAGATAAATAACATGCGTATTTTCTTTTCTTACACTTCTTATCGCATCAACAATGGGTTGAGCGAGCATAACCATACCACTACCCCCTCCATACGGGGTATCATCCACTCTTTTATGTTCGTCCTTAGAAAAATCACGAATATTCACTTGTTCTATCGACAAAATACCCTTATCTCTAGCTCTTTTTACAATGCTAACATCAAAAGGTCCCTGAAAATATTCGGGAAATAATGATAGGATGTGGATCTTCATTTTGCCTTTTTAACTTTTACTTTCTTTTCTTCTTTCTTTTGAATGAATGCTTTTACCATTTCTGGCGCTGCTTTTCTAATCATAACCATAGCACGATCAGAACACATAGCTCCCTGGGTTAACCAAAATTTCACTCTCTCTTCATTCATAGTAAAACTATTATCTTTCGCAAAGGGATCATAAAGTCCTAATTTTTCCACATATTTACCATCACGTGGACTTCTTCTATCTGCTACTACTAGCCTAAAAGAATGTCTTTTATTTTTCCCCTGTTGCCTGAAGCGAATAATCATCGCCATAAATTGCCCCCTATCTGTTTTTTTAAATTATCCATATTGGCCAGCATCGATTTTTTTGACCCGCCAAATTCTTTAAACAATTGTTTTAGTCTCTTAAATGCTTTTATCATTCTATTCACATCGTCTATAGAAAGTCCTGCTCCCATAGCAATGCGCTTACGTCTACTATGGGTCAATTCTATCTTATCCAGCCTTTCTTGCTTCGTCATTGATTTTATCATTGCTTCCACGCTTTTCAATTCGTCTTCAGCCATAGAAAAATCACCAAAGCCTCCCATCCCTGGCATCATTTTCATAATACCGGAAAGAGGGCCCATCTTCTTCATCGCATTCATTTGTTGAAGATAATCTTCAAAATTAAACGATGCATTTTTAATTTTTTTCTCTAGATTTTGCTCATCTGCTTCAGAAAAATTTTCCTCCGCTTTTCTCGCAAGATTAATGATATCGCCCATACCCAAGATACGATCAGCCATAGATGAAGGATTAAACAGTTGGAAATCATCTATTTTTTCTCCTATTCCTTCAAATTTCAATGGCATTTGCGTTACTTCTTTTATAGAAAGAGCTGCGCCTCCTTTAGCATCGCTATCTAGCATAGTTAAAATTGATCCGGTTATGCCAACATGATTTGCAAATTCTTTGGCTACCTCAGCAGCATTTTGGCCTATTGCAGCGCTGGCAACGAATAAAACTTCATCAAAGGAAAATTCCTTTTTCAATTCAGCAAGCTCATGCATTAACTCTTCATCTATATGTAATCGTCCAGCAGTATCTAAAATGACAACATCAAACCCTTCATTTTTTGCTTTTTCATATGCTCTTTTCGCTACCTTAAGTGGATTTGTTTCACTCAAGGAAAAAACTTCTATTTGCGCTTGCTGTCCTAATTTTTTAAGCTGATCAATAGCTGCAGGTCTTTTTAAATCGCAAGCAACAAGAAGAGGTTTTTTTTGTTTTTTTTGCAGAAACTTTGCCAATTTAACGCATTGTGTTGTCTTACCGCAACCCTGAAGACCACAAAGCATAATCATTGAAGGAGAGGATGTACATTTTAAACTACTCTCCTCTTTCCCCATTAAATCAACAAGTTCTTCATGAATTATTTTTATAAACTGCTCACGAGGAGACAATGACTTTACTAGATTTTGTCCTAAAACTTTATTTTTTACTCTTTCTACAAAAATTTCTACAACAGAGAAATTAACATCGGCATCTAAGAGAATACTCTTGATTTCTTTGACGACCTCAGCCAAATTCTCCTCGGACAGACTCTTTACCCGAGAAAAAAGACTTTGAAATTTTTTAGTTACTGCTTCAAACATAAATTTACTATAATATGATAATAGAGGAACTTATTCAATTTCAAGGAAAAAGAAACGATCATGTCCAGATAAATCTTTATTTTTTTCTATTCTTTTCCAAGGACCATTCTTAAAAAGATCAAATACTGTTTCTCCTTGGTTATATCCTATTTCAAAAAATAATTTCCCTTTGGGGTTAAGATAATGAAAAGCCTCTTTGGCTAGTGTCTCATAAAAAATAAGGCCATTATGTTCCGCCAATAAGGCTATTTTAGGCTCAAAATCTCTTACCTCTTTTGATAAAGCAAAATATTCATCCTGAGATACATAAGGAGGATTGCAGAAAATAAAGTCAGTTTTTTCTCCTTTAAACGGATCGAAAAAATCTCCTTTTCTTATGGTTATATTCACATTATTTTTTTTACAATTTTTCCTTCCTACCTCTAAAGCTTCTTCACTTATATCTGACATACAAACATTAATTTCAGGAAGACATTTTTTTAATGCTATGGCAATAGCGCCGCTACCGCAACATAGATCATAGGCTACTTTATTCGTTATATTACCATGCTTTATTATCTCTATCGCCCAATTAACCCAATATTCTGTTTCAACACGTGGTATTAATACATTTTTATTCACCATAATTTTAGAGCCACAAAACAATACCTCTCCCAAAATATATTCTAGAGGTTCTTTTTTACTTCTTCTTGCAACCAACAAATTGTATTGCTTGATTTGTTCATCTTCAAGCACTTCGCCAAAACAACCATAAATGTCCAATGGTTTAATATTTAGTACATGAGCAAGCAAAACCTCCGCAGAAAATTTTGGCTTCAAAACATCATGTTCTTGCAATATTTTTACAGCTTTTTGCAAAGCTTCTTTTACGCTAATCATGAATTTATATTGAGGCTAGATTTTGTTGATGAAAATAGGAAACCAGGGCCGTTGTAAATTCATCCAGATCACCCTGCATTACCCTGTCTAATTTATAAAGAGTTAGTTCAATACGATGATCCGTAACTCTATTTTGTGGGAAATTATATGTTCTTATTCTCTCCGAACGATCTCCAGAACCTACTTGTACCGATCTTATTTTTGCTTGCTCTTTTTGTTGTTTTGTTCTAACTTCTTCAGCCACCTTTGCTGATAAAAGACGAAAAGCTTTTTCCTTATTTTTGTGTTGACTTCTTTCATCTTGACAAGCGACAACTGTTCCTGTGGGTATATGAGTAATACGCACTGCTGAATCTGTTACGTTTACGTGTTGTCCTCCTGCACCTGAAGCTCTATAGGTCTCGATACGTAGATCTTTTTCCTCAATTTTTACATCACTTTCTGTCGGCTCTAACAGCACAGCGACGGTAACGGCTGAGGTGTGAATTCTTCCTTGTGCTTCAGTTGTAGGTACTCTTTGTACTCTATGAGTCCCCGCTTCATGTTGAAGCAAACGATAGACATCCTTGCCGGATATTGCCATGATATATTCTTTATACCCACCAAGATCAGACTCAGAGGCAGAGAGATTCTCGCATTTCCATCCCTTGAAGCTAGCATAGCACTTATACATTCTAACGCAATCTGCTACGAATAAAGCTGCTTCCTCCCCTCCGGTTCCAGCTCTTATTTCCAAAATTATATCACGGCTATCATTAGGATCTGGAGGAACTAAAAGATTTTCCAGTCTCATTTGATATTGAGCTTGTTCCTTTTCCAAAGAAGCAATTTCTTCTTTAACAATTTGAATCATTTCCGGATCTTTTTCTGATAAAAGTAAAGATCTATTTTCATCCAAACTAACAAAAATTTTCTCTAGATATTCCCAAGCCTCTTTTACTTGAGAAAGATAAGAATACTCCTGGTTTAAACTACGGTATAAATTTTGATCGTTTAAAGTTTCTGGACGGCTTAAAGCCTCTTCAACAACTTTTAATTTTGCCAGGAGTTTTTGAACTTTTTCCCTGATCATTTCTTTTTAACTGTACGTTTCACTGGGCTTTTTTTCTTTTTCGTATCCTCTTTTTGTTCCTCTTTTTGCTCTTGTTGTTTCTTTGCATAACGTTTTGTAAATTTATCTACACGTCCTTCTGTATCGATAAACTGATGAGCTTTGGTATAAAAAGGATGGGAAAAGCTAGAAACGGGCACATGATGTACCGGATAAGTTTTACCCTCAAACTCTTCTTTTTGTTTAGGTTGCAGTGTTGATCCACAAACAAACTTATGTCCTGTTGATGTATCTACAAACAATACCTCTTGATATAGCGGATGAATTTCTTTTTTCATAAAAACCTTTATCTTTTAACCCTGATCAGTATATCTCAAAAGAAATCAAAAAGACAAGAATTTTAACATGATTTGACGTAAATAGCTAACATTTAAGATATTGCATTAATGCCTGTAGCAACAATTTTAAAACGATCAGACAAGACTTTTTTTTTCTTAATTTGTTGCTTAAAATAAACCATAGATTACTGTTCTAAAACTCCCCAACTTTTTAATATTTCTATGTAAGCTGCCGGTTTGAATCTATAATTCTCATCATAGAATCGTCTTAAAAATAATTTTTGGCAATCATTTACAGTCAATTCCAATGCCATTTGATGTTCTTTACAATATTGTCTAATTTCCTCTACTTCTTGTTTTACTAAAGAATCTTCATCTTGTGTCGGATCATAGTCATGAGGCATGAGGGATAAAATTATCCCTT
>Ga0233425_10011217_pt1 | contig 10548 bp, 9 predicted proteins | sample Watercolumn_Towu_2_FD_181712 | JGI IMG/M metagenome (GOLD analysis project Ga0233425, IMG submission 181712) | Freshwater microbial communities from Lake Towuti, South Sulawesi, Indonesia - Watercolumn_Towuti2014_140_MG | ecosystem: Environmental > Aquatic > Freshwater > Lake | place: Indonesia... | reverse complement strand
CCTCGCCGGTGAAGACGACCTCGGCGCCGGCAAGCTTCGACTCCAGATCGACAGCCTCCAGGACGATCCGCACGCCGGGCTCCAATGCCGCGCCGCAGAAGGCGACCAGCCCGAAGCCCAGTCCCCCCGCCGCCCCGGCGCCAGGTTGGTCGGCGGCAGAGACCCCCACGTCGCGCGCAACGACGTCCGCCAGCCGCGCGAGTCCGGCATCCAGGCGCTCTACGGTCTCTGGCGTCGCGCCCTTCTGCGGGCCGTAGACGCGCGCCGCTCCTCGCGGGCCGGTCAGCGGGTTGTCTACGTCACACGCGACGCGGATCGTGCACTCCGCGAGGCGCGGGTCGAGGCCAGAGGCGTCGATCCGCGCCACTGGGTCCAGGCCCTCGCCGGTGCCTGGGGCCTCGGCCCCGTCCGCGTCCAGGAAGCGGACCCCGAGGGCCTGCGCCATTCCCATGCCGCCGTCGTTCGTGGCGCTCCCGCCCACCCCGACGATGAGCCTCCGGCAGCCGCGATCCAGGGCCGCCGCGATCAGCTCGCCGGTACCGCGCGTCGTCGTGTGCAGCGGGTTGCGCAGCGCGGGCGGCACGAGGGTCAGCCCCGAGGCGGTCGCCATCTCGATGACCGCCGTCGCGCCATCGCCCAGCACGCCGTACTCCGCCAGGACGGGCTCCCCCAGCGGGCCGGTCACCGTGGCCGCCAGCAGCTCGCCGCCGGTCCCCTCCACAAGGGTGCGCACCGTTCCGTCGCCCCCGTCCGCGACGGGCACGAGCACCGTCTCGGCATCGGGCAGGGCGGCCCGCACACCCGCCTCGATCGCGCGGCAGACCTCCGGCGAGGTCAGGCAGCCCTTGAACGAGTCGGGCGCGATGACGATCCTCATCCGCTACCCGCTGAGCGCCGCCCAGGCATCAAAGAACGCCCGCTTCGTGTTCGCGATCACGAGCTCGGGCGACTCCCCGGGCAGCGGCTTCACCTCGAACGTGAAGACCGGCTTGCGCGTCGGCACGTCGCTCTCGAAGTACCCCACATAGATGAGCGCTCGGAGGTACTCGGTCAGCTCGGTCACGCCGTTCTCGCCCGCCGGATGCCCGAAGCGCGGGTGCATGTCGCCATAGCCGACGTGCTCCTTGTCGCTCATGATGGCGTTCCCGGCGTGGACGTGGATCAGGTACTCGCTCGCGAGGCTCAGGCAGGACATCGAGTCCTCGCCCAGCAGCGGGAGGTGGGACAGATCGACACAGAGCCCGAAGTTCGGGACCTGCTCGCGCACCCGCTGGGCCAGCTCCACGGCGCGTTCGGTGGGGCCGATGAGGCACTTCTTGTCCACCGTGTCGTCGAACTGCTCGAAGCTGATCCAGACGGTGTAGTCCTTGGCCTTCTCCTGCGCGTACCGGCAGAGCTGGACGCACGAATCGACGAGGAGGTCCATCTCCGCCGCGCGACCCGCTTCCCCGGGGTCCGGTCCGCTGAGCACGGCCATCATCCGCGCGCCCAGCTCGTAGGCCGCGTCGATGGCCTTCCTGCACTCCTCGATGGCCGCCGCGCGGCCCGCGGCGTCGGGGTTGTTGAGGCTCAGCTTGCCCAGCAGGAGCCCGGGCTGACCGCCCACGCCCAGGTTCAGCCCGCTGACGTCGGCGATCGTGCGCAGCTGCTCGTGCACGCCCGGCTGCTCGGAGCGGCGCACCTCCAGCACGTTGAAGAACTCGTCCCGGGCGATCGTCTCGGCCGACTGCACGATCAGCTCCGGGTTGTCGTCCTTGATGATCGGGTACGCCATGAAGTGGACGATTCCCACGTCCATCAGTTCAGTCCAGTGCTTCTCCATCGTGGTGACTCCTTGGGCCAGGCGGTTCCGGGTTCACGGCAACACCGCTCGGGATCTTGGGCGTACCCGCGACGGCACGAGTTCCGCGTCGGTACGGAATCCCCTCTACCAGAGGCGTTCGGCGGCGGGGACCTCGGCACGCGGGCGCAGACCAATCGCGTCCCGGCTGCACGCGGCGCGGCACACGCCGCAGCCGTAGCAGGCGCGCTGATCGACCGAGGCCTTCTCGCTCAGAGCACTGTAACCCAACGCGCCGAACTGACAGAGCCTCATGCATGAGCGACAGCCGGTGCAGACCTCCGGATCGATCTCGGCCACGTACTCGGCCCGGAAGAACGCCTGCACACCGCGCTGCACCGTCGCCTGCATCGCCAGGCAGTCTACCCGGTCGCAGTTGCACAGCCCGCCGATGAACGGCGTGCCGAACGTCCAGACCGTGTGACAGAGCCCGTCCTTCTCATACCCGCGGATCTGCTCCAGGGCCTCGGAGGCCGACACCGGCTGTACGTCGCTGAAGTCCGGCCCCTCGCCCGGAGGCTTGCTCTCCTCACCGAAGAGCTCAGCCCACTCCCTCGATCCGTCGAGCGTGATCCCGTAGCAGTAGCCCACCTCCCGGTGGCTGCTCGCGTAGCGGCACACGCACGGGACCTGCACGATGGAGTTGACCAGCTCGAAGATCGCGGCAACATCCTCGAGCGGGACAACCTGCCCGAAGTGGTCGCGCTTCATCCGCTTCGTCGCGAGGCCCTTCACCGCGCGCTGGACGGGCGCGGGCGCGCCCTCGAGTCGGTCGAGCTTCCGCAGACTCCCGATCAGCGACGCGGGACTCAGCAGCACCTCCCGCACGATCCGGCGGCGGCGAGCGTCGCTGAGCATGTCGGCACTGTAGTTCCTCGCCTGAAGGTACCACTTCCGCCCGTCGCCGTGCCTGTGGCAGAACTCACACATGCTCGCGTCCCTCGCGCACACCGTGGTCTGTTGCGCCGACGGTACCGTCCCTCTCGGCGCGACCATTCACTGGCGGCGCGCCATCGCCCTCCCCGGAGTGGTATGGTCCGCGGCGGAGTGAGTGGGGAGCGCGCCGGGAGGCCGGACTCACCGGTTGAGGGCGGTGGCGAGGCGCACCTGGGTACCGCCGGGCTCAGGCTCCGCAGCGGGCCACGACGAACGCCACGAGAAACCCGAGCACCGTGAAGAGACCGACGGTGAACCCCCCTTCGGCGTAGGCCTCGGGCATCATGCTGTCGGCCAGCATGGCCAGGATCGCCCCCGCCGCGAAGGCCTCGATCACGCCGATGATGCGCGGCGAGACGTCGGGGAGGAAGACATAGCTCAGCACCGCGGCCGCGAACACCGCGATTGCCACCAGACCCCACATCCCGAGGATGCGCCCGGTGCTGAACCCCTCCCGCCGGAGGCCGCGGATCGACGAGATGCCCTCCGGGAAGTTGCTCAGCACGATGGCGATGAGCATCAGCAGGCCCCGGCCCTGACCGTTGAACAGGGCGATTCCCAGGGCGATGGCCTCCGGCACTCCGTCCAGCAGCGCCCCGAGCACGATCACCTCGCCCCCGGCGTCCTCCGGACCCGGGTGTAGCGGCCGGGCGCGATGCCGTTTGCCCCCGATCCGATGCACCCAGATGTCGCCGAGGATGAAGACCGTTCCGCCCGCCAGAAACCCGAAGATCACCGCCCCGAAGCCGCCGTGCGCGAAGGCCTCCTCCATCAGCCCGAAGCTCAGCGCGCAGACCAGCACCCCGGCCCCAAAGGCGGTCAGCTCGGCCAGCGTCTTGTCCGCCGGCCGCAGCGCCAGCCCGACCCCCGCCCCGGCCACCAACGCGAGCCCGCTGATCCCGCCGTACGCGATGATCTGGAGCATGGGGGTACCTTCGTCGACGCGCCGCCCCAGGCCTGCGGGCGCGCTGCGGACTGGGGTCTGTCACCGAAGTTGCCGCCGCTACTCCCGCCCGCGCCACACATCCTGTTGCAGCGAGACGCGCTTCACCATCACCAGCTCGCCGCGATCCAGCCACGTGCCGCGACACGCCGTGCAGCGGTCGACGTACAGCTCCGACTTCTCGCCGAAGAGCTGCTCCTCGAGGGGGATCTGACACACCGGGCAGAGCAACTTGTGCGCACGGTCGATCGCGGCCGCCCGCGCCGAGGCCAGCAGCTGCGCCTGCCACTGCTCCAGGAAGGTCGCGGGGAGGGTCATCAGCATCGTGAGCGCGTCCAGGTCGACCCACACCCCTCCGCAGTCCTCGCAGTGATCGACCTGCGCTTCGCCCACGTCGAGGTCCGACAGGTCGGCGGGCTTGCGGCACAGCGGCCCGTCGCACCGCGGGCACAGCATCGCTCCTCGTCGCCCGCGCAGCGCCGCCCCGCACTTCCAGCAGCCCAGCGCAGTGGTGGGGTTCTGCTCCCCGCACGCGGGGCACGGGAACTGCTGCAGCACCGCCGCCGCCGTCCGCGTCCGTTGTCGCGGATCGGCCGCCGGGCCCTTCGCCTGCATCCGCGCCGCCAGCGCCTCCAGCTCCCGATCATCCACCCAGATGCCCCGACACCGCGGGCAGGCATCGAGCGTGATCCCCGGCGTGTGCTTGAACTCGAAGGGGTACAGCGCCACGCCGCACTGCGGGCAGAGCGCCTCATCCACTTCGAGCGGCTCCGTGCTCGCCTCGAAGAGCTGCTCCGCCCACCCGACGGTCGCCTTCCCCGCCTGCGCCAGCGCCCCCAGCTCATTCACATCGAACCACACGCCCCCACACTGATCGCACCCCTCGACCACCAACGCCCCCACCGTCTGCTCCCGAAGCGTCGCACTACACCGCGGGCAAGCACCCACAGCCGCATCCCTCCGATCAACCATCGGCTGCACACATCCGAGACGGGCCAGCAGTTCCGCGACCTGGGGGGGAAGACCTGCCCCCTGGCGTCCGACCGCGATCAGGGGCGACGCTCGCACAGGGAGGGGTCACGCATCAGCCTGACAATCGCGGCGCAGAACACGCGGAGGTTCGGGGCGCGGCGAGCGGCCCGAGCGAGACACCATCCGTCGAGCACGTCGCGGTAGTCAACGCGAGCGGCGTCCAGGGCACGGCGGAGCACCTGCTTCGGGTGCTCGCCTTTGGAGTCCCGAGGCGCGCCCCAGACATCCTCCGGCTGCTTGGAGATGGTGACCGTGACTGGGAGCACCTCGGGGTCCGCGATGATCCACGCCTCGAGCGTCTCCTTCGACACGCCAGCGGCGTATGGCAGAGGGCCCTTGCCCAGTTGCTCAGCAATGAGGTCGCGCTTGGTCCTGCCCTTCTTCCTCTCGAAGTGGTCGTTGTCGAGCAGGACCACGACGGCATCGCACTGGCGGATGTCCGCCGCACGGGACGCACGAGCCGCCACGAGCGCCGGCCCTTGCGGCTGCGGCGGCGGGACACGGGCCTCCTTCAGGGCCCCGACCTTCTCGTAGATCAGCTCGGGGAGCACAACCGCATCCCACTTCCCGCAGCCCAGAGCCCTCACAAGTGCCGGATCCGCGTCCTCGGCCAACACCCGGATGAGAAGCTCCAGGAAACGCTCCCGATCGGCCGACGTGCCGATCTCGGACGGGCCCTCGCCCACGACAAGCCATCGGCTCATGGCCGGCACCGGCGCTCCTCAATCAGTTGCTCCGGGCCGCCCACCGCCATCACCTCCGAGAGCGCGAACCCCTCCTCCTGCAGCTTGCGCATGTTGTCCGAAGCCGCCCACACATGGCTGCCGGACTCATCCCTGGTTACGACGCGGATGCGATCCGGCCCTACGTAGTCCAGCCAGAACTCGTTGTGCGTGGTCATGATGAGCTGCTGCTTACGCTGTTGGACCACCTCCAGGAACCGCTCCATCATGTTACGCACCAGAATGCGGTTCAGTCCGTTCTCGGGCTCCTCCAACACGACCAGACTGCCTTCGGGCGCGGCATAGGCCGCCGTCAGGTACGCCGCCGCCAGGAGCAGACCGGAACTCATCGACTCTGCGCTGACCCACTTGCGCACGGGTCTCCTTGCCCCGGAGCCGCGCGTCTCAACCTGGAAGCGCAGGGCTCGCTCGAGCTGTGGGTCATCGTCCTTCGGCCTCGGACCTGGCCGCAGTAATTCACCGCGGAAGCGCGCGTCCGCCCCAACGACTCGCGTGTACCGGAACAGCTGCTCTTCAACGAGTGCTACGGAGCGGAAGAACGGGAACAGCGACTTGAGCCCGGCTTCCAGCCTCTCCATGCTGCGGTCGCGTCGGTTCAGCACCTCCTGCAGCAGGTTCGCCCACCCCAGGCCATTGCGGTCTGTGGTCACGAAGTCCTTCGTGGTCCGGTGTGCCAGCATGGACGGCTCGAAGAGGTAGGGAACCGGCGTGGAGAAGCCGCGCGCTAGCCCCAGGCACTCGCTCAGTTCATCGGGCACGTCGGTCTCACTGCGCCACTCACTGGGAGCCACCGACCCGAGCGAGGCGAGCCGCGGAATCCCGTCGGCTTCGTACCTCTTCCTGCCCCAGCGCAGCACGCGGTCACGCGGGTCCCATGTGCACTCACCGAAGGGGCCTGCAAGCGACTCCCTGAGCCTGCCTCGGGTGGGGGAGATGATGTGATCGTAGAGCTCTCCGGTCCTGTCGTCGCGCCACTGCGTCCGGAAGGTCGGGGCATCGGCGCCCACTGGGCCCCGGTCGCGCATCAGCGCACGGAAACCGTCAGCGGCCACTTGGCCGTAGACCCACAGGGCATTGACGAGGGAGCTCTTGCCTGTGTCGTTCCGGCCAACGAGAACCGTGATGTCGGGCTCGAGAACCACTCGGACATCGCGCAGCGAGCGAAAGCGCTCAACTTCGAACGACCTCAGGCGAAAGTGCGGTGAGCGTGGGCCCTCCGATGCGGGTACCATCCCCTGATCTTGGCTGCGCGGGGCCCTGAGACTCGCCCTCCCCGAGCGCGCCTACCTCCTGGCAGAATTGGGTCACCCCTTCGTCGCCGGGGGAGGGGCCTCCTGCACGTGCTTCTGCGTGTCGACGGCGCGACAGACGAGGCGCGCCTCGTTGGACAAAGTCCCCTCAGCCTCAGCCGTGCCTCGGACCGCAGCTTGTCGGGGCATGGGGCCTGGATGCGGTGGTCGCGGCCGTCCCCTCACCTCCCCGTGAGGATCGGGGCGTTGGGGATGGCGTGGAGGCCGTGGCAGTCGGTGCAGGTGGCTTGTTGGAGGATGAGGCGGCCGTTGGGGCGGGTCTTGCCCTTCCACTCGGCCAGGAAGGCCTGGACGCGCTCCGGGTGGGTGTGACGGTCGTGGCAGCGGGTGCAGAAGCCTGCTACTTGCGCTCGACCGTAGAGGAGGTCCGGCTTCGTGCGGCTGGTCTCGTCGTTCATGTGCTCGAACGAGATCCCGTGGCAGACCGCGCACGTAACGCCCTGCTTCAGGTGCGCGGTCACCAGTTCCTCGTCGCGGAAGTTCGCGTGGCACAGGACGCACAGCGAGTTGTCCGTCGGCAGCGTGCCCGGCGAGCCGCGCAGGGCTGCGTGGGCCTGCGCCTCCTTCGCGAGGCGACGCTTCACCCGCGCGGTCCGCTCATGCAGGCCTTGCGCGAGGGCCGCTGCGCCCGCCGCCAGCGCGACCGCGGTCAGAGCCCATGTCAGTCGTCCCATCAGCAAGCCCTCATCAGGAAAGAAGGGCGCACCGCGTCAGACCCACTCCCACTTCCGCAGCCAGTGGTAGTCCGGGGGCAGGTTGGCAGACATCTCCTGCGCCGCCTGCTGCAGCCTGGCCTGCTCGCCGAGGTCCAGCTCGCGCCGCTCACGGACGGCCAGCGCGACGTTCTCGACCTGATGCGTGTTGATGAGCCCGGGAATCGGCGCGGTGATGGCCTGGTTCCCCAGGATGTAGCGGATCGTGAGCCGCGCCAGTTCGTCGTCTTCGCCGGCCACAGGGCTGTCGAGCTGGCTGCTGCCCCGGAAGAGCGAGTTGCTCGCGAAGGGCTTGATGCCGAACACGCCGACATCCTGGGCCCGCACGGCCTCGAAGAGGCTGTCCTGCGGCAGCTCCTTGCTGTTCACGGTGTACGGGAAGAGGATGACGCTGATCTGCGGCCACGTCTCGACGGCGTGCTTCAGGAACTCGTGGTGGTGCGAGGAGAGCCCCAGGAAGCGCACCTTCCCCTGTCCGTGCAGCACGTCGAACGCCTCCATCATGGCCTCCATGTCCGCGTCGGGCTGAGGCTCGGTCATCAGCGCCGAGACGCGCCACACGTCGGCGTAGTCCAGCTTCGCCTGGCGCAGGCCGTTGTCGAACCCCTCGATGAGCTTCGCCTTGGTGCGCCACTCCGGGAAGCGCAGCTCGCTCTCGTACCACGAGAAGCCCAGGTACATCCTCTCTCGCCGCCCGCGCAGCGCCTCGGCGTAGGCCATGATCTCGCCGCCCGCGCACGCATCCACGTAGTTGATCCCCACGTCGATGCACCGGCTGACCACCTCGCTGCGGTTGGCGATGAGCGCCTGCATGGCCTGCTCGCCCGGGAGGTCCCAGCCGCTCGTGCCCTCCGCGGCCTGCAGCCGCTTCCAGTGCCCGCCCAGGCACACCGCCGAGACCCAGAGGCCCGTCTTGCCCAGCCGCCGGTACTCCATGTTCGGGTTGTAGTTCAGGATGCTGCCGGAATCCGGCGTCTGAGCGCCCGCCGGACGCGTGTGCAGGCCCACGGCCGTGCCGACGGCCGCCCCGGCCGCCACCGCGAGGAACTCCCGCCGACCGATCCCCTGACCTTCAGGCGACATGGCCCCGCCTCCTTCGCAGGCATGGTGTCCGCTGTCCTGCCCTGCGCTCCCCACTTCCCCGGCCGCACAGGGAATGCCTGCTCCGCAGAGGCAAGTGCCCGTGCTCAGTGCCCAATGCTCAGTGCGCCGCATGAGGAATGCCTGCCGGTTGCGGCGAACTGGCCTCCCGGCCTCACCACTGCCTCCGACCGGAGCTGATCCGACCATGAGTCTGAAGTGCGCGATGTTGGGTTGCGGGCCGCGGGCGACGGGACACGCCAAGGCCTATGAACTCGTCACACGCGGGACGTTGGCGGTGCTGTGCGATATGAATGCGGAGCGGTTGAACGCCTTCGGCGAGCAGTTCGGCGTCGCGACGCGCTACACCGACCTTGACGCGATGCTGGCCCGGGAGAAGCCCGATGTCGTCCATGTCGTCACGCCCCCGACGCTGCGGGTCGGACTGATGACGCAGCTGGCCGACGCCGGCGTGCCGGGGGTGATCGTCGAGAAGCCGATCTGCATCGGGGCCGACGATTACAGGGCCTTGCGCGCCCTGGAGGCCGCGAGCAACACGAGGTTCGCGGTGAACCATCAGCTGCGGCATCATCCGCGCATTCTTGAGTACCTGACCGACGTCGCGGAGGGGAAGCTCGGCGAGGTGCGTTTCATCGACGCTTCGGCGGTGCTGCCGATGTGCGGGCAGGGCGTCCATGTGCTGGACCTGATGTTCGCCTTCAACGGCTACGCGCCGGTGCAGACGGTCTTCGGCGCCTCCTCGGGGTACGACGACATCGGCGGCACACACCCCAGCCCGCGCACCGCCGAGTCGCTCATCACCTTCGCGAACGGGACCCGCGCCGCGCTGCAGGCCGGCGAGGGCGCGCCGCAGTTCGTCGAGGCGCCCAGCTGGGGCCACAAGCGGATTGCGGTCTACGGCACCCACGGCTTCCGGCACTGGCGGATGTACGGCTACGAGAGGTCGCTGCCGGACGGCTCCGTGGAGGCCGGCGAGCAGGACTACGCCGCGCAGGACATCGTCGGCCAGGCGAACCTCACGACCGCCATGTGCGATTGGGTGGAGGACGATTCGCGGGTCCACCCGAACAACCTGGCTACGTCGCTGGACGAGTGGCTCGTGATCCTCGCGGGCTACCTGAGCACGGTCGAGGCGCGGCCGATCGACTTCCCGTTTGAGCCGCCCGACGACCTGCTCCAGCAGTTTCAGCGCTTCGCCGGCGCGGTGTAACGGCAGGATTCGGAATTCGGGATTCGGAGTGACGGCGCGGCCCGCACACGCGCGGGTCGCCGGGGTCCCTTGGGGTCCGCCAGTCCTGAACCCTGAATCCCGAATCCTGAATCCCTGCCGTTTCCATCCCCCCAAGGAGGCTTCCCGATGGGCAAGGTCAAGTACGGTGTGATCGGTCTGGGTTGGTTTGGCGAGAAGCACTGTGAGGCATTATCGGGCATTCCGAATGTCGAGCTCTACGCGCTGTGCACCCGCACGAAGCCGCGGCTGAAGGCTCTCGCCAAGGAGTTCGGGGTCAGCAAGACCTTCACCGACTACCACGAGATGCTCGCCGATCCTGAGCTGCAGGCGGTGAGCGTCGTGACGATGTGGGACCAGCACGCCGCGCCCACGCTGGCCGCGCTGAAGGCGGGCAAGCATGTCTTCCTCGAGAAGCCGATGGCCTCGAACATGGCGGACTGCAGGAAGATCGTCGCCGCCGCGAACGCCGCCCCGGGCTTCTTCATGGTGGGCCACATCTGCCGCTTCAACCCGCGGTATGCCGCCGCGAAGCGGGAGATCGAGGAGGGGAAGATCGGCAAGATCATCTCCTGTTACGCCCGCCGGAACATCCCGGCCTTCGTGGGCGCGACCGTCCTCCCGAAGATCGGCCCGATCATCGGCGACGGCGTCCACGACACGGACCTGATCCTCTGGTACACGGGCGCGAAGGTCGTCAGC
>Ga0233425_10011216_pt1 | contig 10549 bp, 20 predicted proteins | sample Watercolumn_Towu_2_FD_181712 | JGI IMG/M metagenome (GOLD analysis project Ga0233425, IMG submission 181712) | Freshwater microbial communities from Lake Towuti, South Sulawesi, Indonesia - Watercolumn_Towuti2014_140_MG | ecosystem: Environmental > Aquatic > Freshwater > Lake | place... | reverse complement strand
CGCGCACGGGATCGCGACCCGCACCGCAGAAGGGCGCGGCAATCAGGGCGACTCGTGGTCATTGAGCGCGTTCACGCGCGACTACTGGCCGTGCGTTCCCGAAACGTCAGACACCCCTATTAATTCCTCCACCTTATGACAGACGACTTTTCGGGAACACAAACCGCGACGAACACGGAGTGTCACATGAACCGCTACCGAACCTGCCAACTCCCTGCGCCCCAAGGCCGCGCCTGGTGCAGCGTGCCGTGTCAGCCGCTCGCGCAGTTGGCCCGCACGCAGGAGATACGCCGCGCCCGGAAGGCCGCACCCCGCCTTTTTTAGACCAGAAACACACACCCAAAGACCCCCGCCCTCATATCTCTCCCCGAGGTGGTAGGGGGTTTCCAGAATCGCGGTTCTTGTATAAGGCCACGCTCAAAGGAGCTGAGATGACGTCCGAACCGCAATTGGTGGTCTTTGGGCGACCGTTGCCTAATCCGAGTGTGTTGTCGGTCGCCGATGTGGCGGCGTGCGCCGAGGTGCTCGCCGGGATGGCGCGTGGCGCTCAGGCGCGAGCCCGGCACCCGATGAGCTCGTAGCGATGTTGCTCAACGATTGCCGACAACGCGACGATGGAGTCGTTCTGGTCGACGATGCAGATCGAGCTGCTCGACCGCGAGCACCGCATGATCCAGACGAATATTCGTATCCAGCGGACCCACGACAGGAAGCCTCGGTCCTGCCCGCCTCTCCCTCCCGGTTCTCTCATCCCGGTGGTCAACGGGCGGGCATCTTCGCGTCCAGACCCCTAATATGCCGCCTGACGTCGTATTTTGCCCTGACTACGGTACATCGACCAGCCGTTGAGCCGATCGAGATAGGAAGCTCGACAGGCTTGCCCGTGGCGGAGGGCGCTGCATCTCGCAAGCGCTCGACGTGCTCGAAGGGTCAGGCGTATCTCTCGTCAGCGTCACCGAATCGCTCGACACGTCCACCGCGATGGGCGAGGCGGTAATAGCGTTGACTGCCTCTATGGCGAAGCAATCAAGTGACGATACGAGCCAAGGGAGCGGTGGTAGACGAACCTACGCACTGCACGGTGCAAGGCTTCGCAATATTGCCATGATTGCGCTGCTCTTGGCGGGCGGGCTTATAGATTTGTGGCTACAGCCGGGCTTGGACTCGGGCAATCTTCGTCATCTCGTTGCATTCGTCAGCGTAGCAATTTTTGGCTTCGTAATTTCCTATCGCATTGCCCGCTTTCGTGTTGAGGTTGAATGTTCCACATTGACTCTGTTCGTCTTCAACGGATGGCGAAGTCAGCGTATCGCGATTCGTGACATTGATCGGATTGAGATCGGGATGTCGACTGTCAAGACTGGGCGCCGGTCGCCTTATCTTCGCATATATCTGAAGGGGGGCAAGACCGTCACGCCCTACGCCTTTATGGGTTCATGGCTCGTTCGAAGGCGCGACGGTCGCGCTTTACAGGCGGTTCTCCAAGAAATGAGTGACAATAATCCTTGCATGAGAGAACTACTATTGCCAACGCTTGATCCCTTGTTCTTTTGCGAAGCCGATTCACGCGAGAGCGACTCGCCGTGACGACAGGAGATCGACCGCCGGCGTTGGCGACGCTCCGTCCTGCACGACCTCGTCGACCACGACGAGACAACGACCCGTCAGACCGCGGAACGGCTCGGGCTCCCCACGACGACGGTACGGCGCGCGGTCGAAGACCTCGCCGCGCACGGGATCGCGACCCGCACCGCAGAAGGGCGCGGCAATCAGGGCGACTCGTGGTCATTGAGCGCGTTCACGCGCGACTACTGGCCGTGCGTTCCCGAAACGTCAGACACCCCTATTAATTCCCCCACCATATTGAAGAAGACTTTTCGGGAACGCAACGACGGTGAGGAAATCTCTTGAGCACCACAGTCGCTCACTCGTCGATGTTTCGTCGCGCTCGTTCGGCTCCCTTGAAACTGCCGAATCTCGCGACCGCCGCGAACAGGCCGGCGATGCCAAACGATGCGAAAGAGCGGCCCGGGACACCGCTGGCGCCGAGGACGACGATGATGCCCAACCCGAACCGTAGAAGCTCGTACCAACGCGCGTCCGCTTTCTCAGCCCATGTCCGGCCAGTACGGCGAGCGATCAGGTACTCGAGCGCTCCGAATGCGACGACAAGTGTGAGCGCACCGGCGACCCGCATCGCCAAGAGCGTAGAAGGCCGTTCATCCCGATCTGTTCGAGGTGGACCGATGGTCTGCGACGCCAGCACGGACGCCGAGCAACGTCGACCCATAGCGCTACCCGAGGGCGAGGTCGTCGCGATCTTGAGAAGGGAAGAACCGAGGATGACGAGTCCACCGTTGGTGCAGTTGGAAATCTCGATGGCCGCGCGCCGTGTCGAAGCGCTCCGAGAGTTGCTCAGCTGGAAAGAGAAACTCTCGTCACGTGGGCTGTGGGGCGACGAGTGGGATCAATACATGGAGGCGTACTCGATCGTCGACGCGTTCGAGAACATCCCACCGAACCGCAAGTTTTGGACCGACGGCGGCCAGGCGCCGGGCGCCCCGTGGGAGTGACTACCGGGCGTCCCAGGCGCGCATGTCACCAATCCCGCGGCAGGGGCTGTCAACTCCAAGTAGCAGGCAAATCGTAGACCCTCGCTGCTGACTCGCCGGTTAAACTTACCGTCACAGCCGTGATCTGACCACGGAATAGCGATGCGTTGACGCCATCGATGCCAAAACACTCTTGCTTCAGCCATCGGTTCGAGTCGTCAATTGTGATCAAGCATATGTCACTTTGATCACGCGTGCCCTGAGTGGTTCGCTCCTCAGTTACGACATGTTCTCCGTCGAGCACGCCCACAATTTTCAGCGACCGGTCCGCGCGCTCATCAATGACGGTGACCCGACCGTCGCGGTCGATCAACGCAACCTTGCCGTCAAACGCGAGCACTTCGTCCATGGTCGTGATCACACTCCTCCCGTCTGGCAACGCAACGGCACTGTTTACAAGATCACCATCAAACGGGACTGATCGGACTATCGCACCGTCCGCGATACGAATCGTTTCAACTCGGATCATGAACTTCATATCGCCGAGCGGTCCCTCAGTAAGTTCCCGAATCGCAACGATAGCCGATCCATCATAAAGGACATCCAAGCTATCGTCCCTTGTGGTTGACCCGAGTCGGCTTATCGGGTCACGTACAACGCGACGGTCACGAACTTCGAGGTCGGGAATCGAAATCTGGAGCAATTCTTCAGTCGCTTGCGCACCTCGTTGAGTCGCCAGTGCAACCAGCGACTCGGACGACTGGTCGCGAGTAACGGCGAATGCTCGAACGTCATAGCCGTCCAGTTCGCGCCACGCGCCATCCCGCCAACTAGCCAAGACCATTTCCGTCGCCAGTTCGTCCTTCCTATAGCCAAGTATGATCAAGTTCCCACCAGGAGCCGCGACCGCTCGTGCCACCGCGTAATCACGTATCACGACCTCTGCGAGGCGTGAGCTGTGAGTGACGCCCGCGATCTGCGAGCCACGCTCAGCGCTGGTACATCCCGTCTGTGCTAACGCCAGGGCGAGCGCCAATACATGCGTCCGGACAGATTTCGAACATTTGACTAGCATGCCGATCGGTGCCTCTCCGGAACGCATCTGCGCCGAACGCGCTGCCGGTGAAAATTAGACGACCTTTCCGCACAGAGGTATAGCAAAGACAACGGAAGATTTGGTGCGGGCGCGAGGGCATACCACGGGGTGCTTGTTAGCCCGGACCCCTACAGGATACTGACTCTACGCGGGCGACACCGGGCCCGGCCGTCCTCGACCTCCACGCGCGGGACGGCCGCGGTGCGACCCCCGCACCATCCGCGACACTTGGCTGAGTGAGGTTCAGGCTGCATGATCCGAGGAGGACGTGCAGCATGGGACGACGATCTGGACATACGCCGGCGCAGAAGCGCGACGCGGTGTTGGCCGTGTTGACGAAGCGCAAGACGATCTCGGAGGTGTGCCGCGAGCTGGCGGTCTCCGAGCAGACGTTTCACCGGTGGCGCAATCAGGCGCTCGACGGTATGGAACTCGCGCTCGGCGACAAGGCCGACACGAACGCGCGTGAGGCGGAGCTCGTGAAGCGGCTCGCGGAAGCCGAGCGTACGGTCGGGCAGCTCGCGTTGGAGAACGAGCTGTTGGGAAAAGCCTCGAGGCGGTTGACGTAACCGACCGTGCCGCGCTCGGCCGCCAGTTCGTGGCCGAGGCAGCGGCGCCCGTGGCGATGATCGCACGGGTGTTGCGGGTCAGCCGCCAGAGCCTCTACTACACGCCGAAGCAGCCGGATCATGTCGGGCCGCGGCCGTCGTTGCGGCTGGTGCCGCCGCCGCTGCCCGACGACTGGCAGACCTGCATGTTGTCGCCGCCGGTCATCGACTTGCTCACGGCGTTGCACGTGTTGGCGCGTCGTCATCCGGCGGCCGGGTATCGCAAGCTGTGCTCGCGGCTGCGCAAGAAGGGCTGGTTGGTGAACCGCAAGCGCATCGCCCGGCTGCTGCGCGCGTGGGGTTTCCAACGGCGCAAGGTGGTCCGTCACCCGAAAGCGCAAGGCCGTCCGTTCAACATCAGCATGCCGAACGAGCTGTGGCAGACCGACCTGACCAGCGTGTGGTGCGGCGAAGACGGCTGGTGCTATTTCACCGCGGTCATCGACTGCTACGACCGCAGCATTCTCGGCTGGACGTTCACGCGTCGTTGCCGAACGATCGACGTCATCGGCGCCGTGATGCACGCGCATGCGTGCGCGTGGCCGCACAGCATCGACGCCGCCGACGTCACCGTCGTGTTGCGCCACGACAACGGATCCCAGTTCACCTCGACGCGTTTCTTGGACGACTGCCGCGAGCTCGGCATCGCGACGAGCCGCACCGCGTACCGCCATCCCGACGGCAACGCGTTCATCGAACGGCTCTATCGGACCTTGAAGGAGGAATGCGTCTGGCCCAACGACTTCATCAGCTACGACGAAGCTCTGGACGCGATCACCGCCTGGGTGATCGACTACAACACCGAACGGCCGCACGACAGCCTCGGCAAGGACACCACACCCACCGAAGCCCGCGCCGCCGCACTCGACGAACACAAAACCGCGGCCTGAACGTCAACCAGCCAAGGGGTCACTACGGCCGGAACCACCCAATGAACCCCAGCTGCGACCGCTGCCGACGCACCACCGACCGACTCGTCACCACCTACTGGGGACCGTCGCTGTGCCCCGAATGCTGCACCGAGATCGCGACCATCCTCGACGAACACGACCGCTGGCCCGAACTCCCCACCGACCTGATCCCCGACACCCCCACACTCACCTAACCCCCTCCCCTCCAGGACGCGTCACAAGCGTCACAGCCGTCACACGCATCCCTTCCAGATCAGGGCGAAGGGGTTCGCGCCTTAGGTTCCGAGGAGTCGAGCCTTCTGCGAGGCGAACTCCTCGTCCGTGAGCGCACCCACATCTCGCAACTTCACGAGCTTCATGATCTCATCGGCGACAAGGTCGGGTCCCTGTCGAGGTTTCTCGCCGGACAGTGCTTCCTCAATCGCCGTCCTTAGCGCCTCGAACTTCTCGCGGTCCGATGGGTGGAAGGAGATGATGACCTTGTCGTCAGCGTCGAACAACGACAACGCAATCGCGCCATAGGTCTCGAACTCTGTCGACCGGAAACTGAACTCGTGACCTGGGAACCAGTCAATCGATTGAATCGCCGACACCCTCAAGTGAGTCACTCCAGCGTATCGGTGCGGTTGCATCTTCGAGTCCCACCAGCGCGTCACTGGACCGCCCCGACCGGTCGTCTGAATCGTGATCGCCTTGCCGTCGAACTGGACTGTCCCTTCAGCTTGGGGCGCTCGGCGTGTTAAGCCCTTCTCTCGCCATCGCAGCGTCTCGCCTGCGTAACGCACAATTCCGATATTGGCTCCGCTCGCCGAGAAATGTCAAGCGTCGTGAGTGCCGGGTGGGTCGGGCGTGATAGCAGCTCCACGACCACGATGCGGATCACGCCGACGCCCCGAACTCGACAATCGTCCCACACACCTCCCACCTCGACGACGATCCAGCGCGACGATGAATAAGTGCACAGCAACTCATGGTCCGCCCATCGTCCCTCCAACGAGGTGCATCGCCGCGCGGGTGGGCGTCGTGGGTACAACAAGGCGCGTCAAATTCGGGCGACAGAACGACGTGTCGATGTTGCCCAGCGGATCCTGGCTGCCGGGGGAATCCACCACGGACTCCAAGCCCAGCTCGCGCGTGAACTCGGCGTCGACCGCGCGACCATCAACCGCGACCTCCAAGTGATCATGACCTCGGGGAGCGTGGGGGTCGCGCTCCACTGGCTGGGCGACGAGGGCGTCTGAGCCTCCGCGCGGACGACACCGGGGCTCAACGCCGCCTTCGCCACGTCCTTCCCGATCGACTCTCTCAACGATCCCTACTACCTCGACGGCGACAACGACGACATCGCCCGCGAGTGGAACGACTGACTGACGTCGATACCCCCTGTGGACCACGCCCGCCCGTCGATCGTCGGCGCGAACGAATGACGTCTCCCAAGTTGACGCGCGCCGCACGATCCAGTCCTCGCTTCACGGACTCCCGCTCGCAGGTGCACCCCGAAGTCCGCCCTACCGAGTGTCGAAACCGCATTCTTGAGCTACATCGCGAGCACTTCGTCCCAGCGCTGCGGTAAACGTCGAATCAAATCCTTGGTTCCGGAGTGCCTCAACAGCCTCTGGTCCATCAGCGAATGCGCGATATGCCGTCACGATCAGTTTCAGATCGGACAGGAGGTAAGGAGGTGCCACCTCGATCATCCGGTCCAGGTTGTCTACGATCGCCGGTGCCGCGGACTGAAGCTCTTGGAGGTTGCCAGGTTCTTCCCCGACATTGGTGAACACCTTCGCTCGCGAGCAGAACTCCGACGTGTTGCCACGACCGCATCCACTCGCAACAAGAACGACCACCGACGCAACGGCTACGACGGTGTTCCCACATCCGACACCAGCCAGCTTGGACTTCATCTGTTGCGCGTCGCCGCGAATAGCGGAATTAGGACCGCCATCGAAATCCAGTAGGCGACAGTGACCGCGAGCGGATCAAAGATGAGTATCCACAGGACACCGAGTCCGAAGCTACCAGAGGTCTCAAGACCGATCAATGGCATAGTCCCCCCGATGAATGCGATGACTGTGCACCAAGTGGACCAAACTGCTGTCGCCACGCCGAGAACGGTAGCTACAACTCTTACGACGGGATGGACGTCATCTGTGCTTCCCACCATCACCTCCATGTCCGCGTGTTGTCGAGCCGAGGCTAACCTTGTCGCACGCATTGCCCATTCATGCCAGGCTGCGAATTCCAGCGTTTCCCAGCGTGATGCATGATCGCAAGAGACGCTGATGCGTCGGCGATTGTTCGTTGATGTATGCCGATGTCCAAACCGGATCCCGACGGTCGCAGAGAGCAATCAGGAGGTTGGCTGCGCGTTGCCAACCGCCAAGCGCAGTCGACGACGGCAGTCGCCGTGGGTCGACCTTCGCCCCGTGCGCGGACTCCAACATCGCGTCGGCATACATCTCGCCGTCGACAATGAACGGGCTGTACCTAGTACCACCCTCGCGGGTCAGATCTTCGCACCGCTTCAACACAGGGAGCGCGACCAACAGGTCCGTCGCTTGTGCAGCCAACCGCCGCTTCATGAAGCCCAACGAATTGCCACATCCACACGGGCACGTTGCCATTCGCCACCGCCATCATCGTGGTCGTTGTCGCGATGCTACCGACGTGAAGACGGCTTGCCCTTCAGCCCCCACGAAAATGCTGAAAGCATGCGACCGCTCAGGTCGCTCCCCGTGCGGGGTAGTTCTTGCTCCCCGCAGACGGTCTTTCGCGATCTCGTGGTTGGTGGTGAGCCCCGTTCCCTCCCTCGCGTGACTGTCGGTCTCGGGTGCGTCTGGGATTGCCCCCTCCGGCGCAGGGTTCTTCAGGACGCGAAGCGCTCGACCTCTTCGAGAATGCACGTCACATCGCCACCTTCTCCAGAGACGGTCCCGACTACATCCGTCTGTGCCGACTGCCCGGCATCGACGTTGTCTTGCGATCCGAACGCCTCGCCGACAACTGTGCCGCCGCGCTCCACATTCATCGTGATGAGGTAGTCCGACTCCTTCGAAGAATGATTCGTGATCTCCGCCACCGCGCTGACCAAACCGAACTCATCTACCTCGCACGACACGATCTCGACGTCGTCGCCTGGCGGATTCTCCTTGTTCGTGGAGAAATCGGAATCCACGCCCGAGCCCTTCTTGTCGGTGTCTGTCTCACCAGCCCTCTCGGGTTCGGTCTCATCGCCACCACCGCTCGCAGCCACGCCGATCCCGATGACGATGAGCACCACCGGGATGATGAAGCGCTTCTTCTTCCAGAACGGTCGAGAAGCCTTGGCGTACGCCTTCGCCGCCTTCGCCGCCGCCTTCGCTTCCCTCGGAGTCATCGGCGGCGTTCCGGGCGCAGGCGGAACCGGGGGTGTTTCGTCGCTCATCACACGACCTCTCGTCAGTCAGCGGAACCAACCGGAAGTCTCTCATCGCGAAGCTCTCCTCGTCCACGTGATGAGTGCTCCAGCGTCGAGTGCGCCCCGTTGGGGTTGGGACACCCGGCACCACGATCATCCCGCACACAACTCTCACCCGAGGCTCACCCTGCCTCCGCTCCCTTGACGGGCACCTCAGGCATTGCCCGCGGCGGGCGATGCTTCGAATTCGCAGACGGATGCCGGGTCCGGATCGAAACCCCGCTCGGCAACGCGACCGCCTCCGACACATTCACCGCGGAATTCGGTCCCGGATCACTCACGATCGTCGCCAACCCCGCCGAACCCGGCTGGCACTTCATCAGCTGGACGAACGGACCATGCGCCGGAAGCACCAATCCGACCCGCACCTTCGAGGTACCGACACTCGACTACGACATCCGAGGTCTGTTCACGAGATAGACCTGCTCATCCGACGTTCCCGTCCGAGCCCTCAGCTGCTCTTGCGACGACGTGGCTGCCCGCCGTACGGCGTCAGGATCTCGCGCGGGCGCGGCAGCTTCGCCGCAAGGCAGTCGAGACACGGCGGCTTGCCGTGATTGAACTTCCTCGGCGAACGCGACCGCTTACACGCCGGACAGTAGATCAACGCCATCGCTTCAGCTCCCTCGCTCTTCGATACATCCTGACTCAGACCGAACCCGCGCAGTTACCCGGCACGTTCACCGACGTGCCGACCGATCGCGTCTCGCAACGACTGCTTCCACTCGCGTTGACGCCCCAGATCCCCGGGCGGTCGCTGACCCTGCGGTCGCATCATCACGTAGCTGTAATGAGCAACCCGGACCGTAGGTGGGTTCCCCGGGATCAGCCTCCGCCGACGGAGATGCCGGACCGCCTTGTCGGCGTTGCCGCCGAGGGTCACCAACACCGCCGGATCGCCGACTTCGAGTTCGTAACTGAGCACCGGAGCCCACGCCTCAGCAACCAACAACTGCTCGGCACTCTTCGCGCCGTTCCAGTCGCGCACGAACACCTTCGACTTCATCACGTCCGTCAGATAGCAACGCCAGCCACCAGGCGAGAAAGGATCACCGTCCTTCAACCCGAGGTCGACGAGCGTCTCGCGCAACAGCCGATCACCTCGACTCGCAGCCCACTGGTACTCGACCGTCGCCTCGCCATCGTGAATCCGGCTGACCTGGGTCGCGCTCGGGTTCTCCGCCACTAACCACACTGCCGCGCTCGGATCACCCAACCAGCCCGTCAACCACGGGAACTCGCCACGATGATCATCAAGTTCCGGATGCGCCGCGAACACCTCACCGATCCGACGGTCCATCTCCTCGCTGAATGAACCCACGTCGCCCCCCATCACCTGCATCGTCGCGCAACCCGCCGAGCACCGACATCGTCGATTCCGCCTCGACGTCAACCCACCGACTTGGTCCGACTCTCCCTCCACGCCTCCGTGGTCAGCCGCTTCCGTTCGATCACGTCGTAGTCCTGGCTGATCCGAGCCGCGCGCTCCTCCAGAACCTCAGCCTGCTCGAACGCGATCGCCCCGCCGACCGAGCGGAGCGCATCCGCATGGAACAAAAGCAACTGCGCCGCAGCTTCGGTGTCACCCTGATCGGCGAGATCCCTCGCTCGTTTGCGCGCGGTCGCCGCATCCACCAACGTGAGGTGTCGTTCGACCACGCGGTCCGGTCGTGTCCGCGCCGCGGTATCGGCATCAACGAGGTTCACCGCAATCGGGGTCATGACTTCACGGAGCACGATCCGCTCGCCCAACTCGACGTAGCGGACTCGGACCTGCCCGACCGTCTTGACGCCGAGGTCGGCGACCTCCGGGATGAACAGCCCGAACAACACGGACCGACGTTCTCGGGCGAACAGGTCACCGAGTTCGACCTGGAAGCCCCCTGGTACGTCGACAACCGGATAGTCGTTGAGAACACCGAGGA
>Ga0233425_10011215_pt1 | contig 10549 bp, 10 predicted proteins | sample Watercolumn_Towu_2_FD_181712 | JGI IMG/M metagenome (GOLD analysis project Ga0233425, IMG submission 181712) | Freshwater microbial communities from Lake Towuti, South Sulawesi, Indonesia - Watercolumn_Towuti2014_140_MG | ecosystem: Environmental > Aquatic > Freshwater > Lake | place... | reverse complement strand
TCAAACTCATGCCTCGCTGAAATTGCACTCTGTTCTTCGGCATCGCCTATCTCCTTGTGAAATCAAGCGATGCCAGTTTGCTACCCCAACTGGCTCACAGGCTGAGCCTTATGCGTAACCAAGATTTAAATTATCGGATCGGTTTTATGCAAGGCCGCCTCTGCGAGCGTGTGGACGGCAAGATTCAGGCGTTTCCATGGCGAGATTGGGAGAGTGAATTCCCTGCTGCAGCGGCAATCGATCTGCACTTGATGGAATGGACGCTGGATCAGGAGCGGTTGCATGAAAATCCATTGATGACGACGGAGGGGCAGAAAAAGATCCGAACACTTTGCCAGCATCACGATCTGGCCATTCCTTCCCTCACGGGGGATTGCTTCATGCAAGCGCCGTTCTGGAAAATTGACGGCCAGGCTCGAACTGCCTTGCAATCAGATTTTCTGGCGATCGGTCGAGCTTGTGCCGCTGTCGGCATCCGGATGATAGTTGTACCCTTGGTCGATAATGGGCGTTTGGAGACCGCCGAGCAAGAGAATGTGCTGATTGAATTTCTGTTGGCACAACAATCCTTCTTCTCTCAACATAATTTGCAGGTGATTTTCGAATGCGATTTCATACCTGTTGAGTTGGCTCGCTTCATCGCGCGCCTGCCAGCCGAGCGTTTCGGGATTAATTACGATATTGGTAACAGTGCGGCTCTAGGTTTCAAGCCGGCAGAAGAGTTCGCTGCTTACGGCGCACGCGTACTCAATGTACATATCAAGGATCGTGTATTGGGTGGCACCACTGTGCCCTTGAAAACGGGCAGTGCTGATTTCGAAGCTGCATTTTCTGCCCTGGCTAAACAAAATTATCAAGGCAACTTTATCCTGCAAACCGCACGCGCTGCTGAAGGTAATCACTCGGAAGTATTAAGTAGCTATCGGGACATGACACTGCAGTGGATGCAGCAATACGGTTTGGTGGCAGATAAATGATCGTTTTCCTGCTGAATCGCCGCACTGCCAGAGCCCACTTCTGAATCATGCAACTTCATCTCTCCGGAAAAACCGCCCTCGTCACTGGTTCCTCGAAAGGCATCGGCTGGGCGATAGCACAAGCCTTGCATGCCGAAGGCTGCCACGTGGCGTTAAATGGCCGCAACGAAGAGGATCTGACGGCCGCGACCGCTAGGCTAGCCGGCACCATCGGTGTTTTGGGCGATGTCACCCAACCGGCTGAAGCGAACCGAGTCGTCGCAGAAGCGGTCGGCAAATTAGGGCAACTGGATATTCTTGTCTGTAATGTCGGCAGCGGCCGCTCCGTTCCCCCCGGCAACGAAACTGCTGACGAATGGCAACGGGTATTTGCGCTGAATCTGTGGAGCACGACCAACAGCGTCGAGGCTGCTCGCGATGCATTAACCGCAAGCAAGGGGGTGGTTGTCTGCATCTCATCCATCTGTGGGCTGGAAGTGATCCCAGGTGCACCGGTTACCTATTCCGCCGCCAAGGCCGCACTTCATGCCTATGTGCGAGGTATAGCCCGTCCACTCGGCAAACAGGGGGTGCGTATCAATGCCATCGCACCGGGCAACATCCTTTTCGACGGTTCAGTATGGTCGCGCAAGCTGGCGGAAGACATGCCAGCGGTGCAGGCCATGTTGTCAAAGGATGTCGCCCTCGGCAGCCTGGGTGCCCCTGCTGACGTGGCCAGTTTGGTGGCTTATTTGGCCTCGCCACGTAGTGGTTTTGCTACCGGTGGTGTGTGGACGCTCGATGGTGGGCAAGTGCATGCGTGATGATCGCTCGACCTGAATGGAACAGAAAATATATGGCTTTTGAGAAATTTGATTTGACCGGCAAAACTGCGCTGATTACCGGCGCAGCAGGATTGCTCGGGATGGAACACGCCGCAGCGCTGATGGAAAGTGGTGCTAACGTGATATTGACTGACCTTTATCAGGCTGACCTTGATCGTAGTATCGAAACACTTTCAGCTTTGAGCGATCGTCGCGTTTTATCCGCACACACGATGGATGTTACCTCGCGAGATAGTATCCACGCCTTAGCATCAAAGTTGGATGCCGAGGGTAAGCGTGTGGATATCCTCGTCAACAATGCGGCGATTGACCCCAAGGTGAAGGGCGCCCAGGTGCTCGAGATGTCACGCCTTGAAAATATGGCGTTGAAGGACTGGGAACTGCAGTTGGCCGTCGGCCTGACGGGCGCCTTCCTATGCACGCAGGTCTTTGGTAGCCGCATGGCAGCCGACGGCCACGGAGGCGTAATTCTGAACATCGCTTCGGATCTCTCGGTCTTTTCGCCCGACCAGCGCTTGTACCGCAAGCCGGGCCTACCGCCGGATCAGCAACCGGTGAAACCCGTGACGTATTCGGTTATCAAGGCCGGGCTGGTGGGTATGACTCGATATGTGGCCACCTATTGGGCAGAGCAAGGCGTGCGCGCCAATTCTCTGTCACCCGGCGGCGTTTTCAATGGCCAGTCTGAAGAATTCGTGCAACGCCTGAGCGCGCTGATTCCTCTGGGCCGCATGGCGCGGCGTGACGAGTACCGTGCGGCCGTTCAGTTCCTGTGCTCGGACGCTTCGTCCTACATGAATGGCCAGAACGTCGTGATGGACGGTGGGCGTTCGGCTTGGTGACCCCTGTGTTCCTTTTCGTCGAAAACTTAGCGGGTCTGGATATTGCGACCCACGCACCCGAACTGGCGAGTCGCCGATTGGTTAAGTTCGTCACTCCTGGCGTGATGGCCTTTGCCGAACCCCGATTCCGCGAGCACGGTTGGGTCGTGACGCTGTCGGCGGCCACAGTGCGTGTGCTCAAGCCATTACTGAGTCTTCTGCAGTTGCCCGTTATCCAGCAGGACCCGCTTGGTTGGGCATTCCGCTTGGGCATGTGGAAGCAGGTGCTGTCCGATGGGTTACTCACCGAATTCATTGTCAAGCATTTGGGGGCACCAGTTCGGCGTTTTTACTCGCTGACCTCTATCCGTGGAGGCTCGGCGAAAGTGGTGCCGGGCTGCGCTATCGTGGGATCCAATTGGTTGGAGTTCGGCAGCATGAGCCTGACTGCCTACGAGGCCCACCTGCGGTACTTGGCGCAAAGTTATCCGGGGGGGCTGTACTATTGCCACCCCAAGGAGCGCAGCCAGGTGCCTGAGCGGGTTTTTGGTGCAGACCGCGTACGCCGGCCGGATCGACCGATTGAAGCACTGTTGCGCAACCAAGGCATTCCCGAACTCGTCGTAGGTGTTTGTTCTTCTAGCCTGCTGTCGCTGGCGGTGGCCCCTGCATCGCCGATTCGAATCGAACTGGTGTGTCTTGAGCCTGGCGCTTTTGACGGACCTCAGGCCGACTGCGTTTACCAAATGGACCTGCCTGGCGGCCACCGCAACGTCAGCGTGGGCGATATACAACATTTCCTCCTGGCCGAACTGGGTGCGCTTGGCGTGGCGGTTGAAACAACACACCAACCAGTCTGCACGGCAGCGCCATGATCTGCATCGTCCTCAATTCGCTCGGGCGAGGTGGGGCAGAGCGCTCCATCCTGCTGTTGGCCGAAGAGCTGCAGCGCCTTGGTGTGCCGGTGCAGATTGTGTCCCTGTTCAATCTGCCCGATGAGTACCCGGTTCCCGATGAATTGCGTGGGCAGGTGGTGCGACTGGGGGCGAGATCGCCCCTGTTCGCGCTATTGCGCCTGCGCTCGCACCTTGCGTGCCTGCGCCCAAAGGCCGTGTTCTCGCTGATGCCGCAGGCCAACCTGGCCTCCTTGTTGATCGGACGCTTTCTAGGGCTGCCTGTACTGACCTCGGAACGGACAACTCCTACTCTCTTTTACCGATCACGGCTCAAGCTGTTCCTGGGCCTGTTGCCGCATATGTTTTCGCGGCGAGCGGTGTTCATCTCACACTACGCGCTTGACTATGGCTTGCCCGACAATGCTCTGGGGCGGGTCGTGCGTCGGAACGCCTGCGTGTTGCACAACCCCGTGCCCTGCCCAATGCCCCCCCACGAGGCTCGCGAAAGCCGTCGGGGCAGGTTGTTGCGCCTGCAAAATTGGGTGCAAGGTGGCACGGTGAGTACCGCTCCACTGCGTCTGCTAATTGCTAGCCGACTAGTGCCAGGAAAGGGCGTCTTGGAATTTATTGAAAGCGCACGGGACGAGTTGGCCACCGGCTCGATAGAACTGACTATCGCAGGCGAAGGAAACTTGCTAGCCCCCTTGCAGGTGTTACTGCAGCGCCAAGGACTGACCTCAAATGTGCGCTTGCTGGGTTTTGTAGAAGATATCCGGGCGGTCTTCGCCGCGGTCGATGTGGTGGTGCTGGCTTCGGAATCCGAAGGTTTCGGCCGCGTAGGGTTTGAGGCCTACCAGGCTGGCTGTCTTGTACTGGGCACCCCGCGTAACAGCTTTGTACACGAGTTACCAACCCCCGCGCCAGCGTGGAAGATTGTCCCGCAGCTAGCACCCTTGAAGCCAGTGCTGGCAGATCTGGCCGCATCGGCCGTGCCTCAGAGCGGCGAAGACATAAACGCTATGCGCGAGGCGCTGAGCATCGTGGCTCATGCCCGGAATTTCATCAACATCGTTTCGAGTGTAGTCCGACATGCTTGACGCCATCAAACCCTCCATATTCCGCGCTCTTCGATGGGCTTCCACCGCCTATGCACGTCGCAAGGTCGCCCGCTACGGACTCGGGTTTACGGTGAATTTCCCCTGCTTGTTTACCACCAGCACTGAGATTGGCAATTACTGCCACTTTAATGGGATGAAAGTGCGCGGTATCGGTCGCCTGACAATCGGCGATTACTTCCATTCTGGTGATGAAATTTTAATCCTCACGCAGAATCACAACTACCGCAATCCCCAGTGTCTGCCCTATGACCATGTAGATATTGCCCGCGACGTTACGATCGGGGATTACGTCTGGCTGGGGTCTCGTGTGACCATTCTGCCCGGTGTCGTACTGGGCGATGGCTGCATAGTTCAGGCGGGCGCTGTCGTGTCGGGAAAATTCCCTGCCAACGCAATACTCGGCGGTAACCCGGCCGTCGTCATTCGCTACCGCGACGAGGCCGTGGTGGCACGCTTGGTCTCGCAAGGGAGATTTCTGCAGTGAATCTCTCGGGTCGGGGCGTACTAACTTTGCTGTTCCTGGCAGCTTACTTGCTGGTGATGGTACTGTTCGTATTGCGCCAGATCCCGCTAACCTCAGACGATGAGTTCTACATTTACTACTTCTCTGAGTACCGCGAGTTCGGAGATCAGTTGCTATTCGAGTTAATCGATGAGCCGCTGTTCAAGCTATACACAAATCTTTTTCAGACCGCAGTTTCGCCTGAACTCGGCGTACGCATCCTCATTCTGATGACAATCTTACCGCACCTGGTGGTGGCCTTTCGGCTGGGTAGCTGGCGTGGCTGCGCCTACGCTGCGGGCTATTTTCTCTTTGTAGAGCTAGCTCCTCACCTAAGCTGGGTCCAACTGCGCCAGGGCTTTGCGGTTGGCATGTTGATACTTCTCCTACACCTTGGCCAAGGGCGCTGGCGTTCCTGGGGCGTGGCAGTATTGGGCCTTATCCACACATCCTTTCTGGCACTGCTGCCGTGCTTCTTGCTGGTCCATCTGAAGCGCTTCCTAGCCTACGTTTTGCTTGTTTTGCTACTCCTGGGCCTGCTTGCCAATCTCGACTTGGCTACGCAGCTGAGCTTCCTGCTGGGCCGTCGAGAAACAATCTATCTCGACGTGGAGCCGACGTACTCTATGACCTACGCGGTCTATTCAGTCCTCCTCATTATGTACGTGACGGTCTGGGCCCACGATGACCGCAACGGAGATTCGCTGTTGATTTACCACGCCATGTGCGCCTTGATAGTACCGATGTTCTTCATGGCCACGCTGGGGGCATTTGCCGAGCGCCTGTACTTCTTCGTGCGTTGCTTTGAGCTCAACATCATCGTTCAAAGTCGACGGCCTCGGGCGGCGTGGGTGGCAACCGGTTACTTTGGAGTGAACTTGCTTTACTCGGTCTACCACTCGTACGTCAACTTTGGCACTGGAGGAGGGATCCTCGACCGCTACTTGCAAGTGTTCACCCTATGATGGCAGCAGCCGTGAAGGAAAAACTCCTGGCGTTATTTGGCTCAAGCGCGATTTTTGCCCTGGTCTTACAAGCGATTAATGGACTTATTCAGGTCAAGGCCTTTGTTGCTCTTTCTGGAGCCGACTATTTGTCGTTTTCCGCCGCCTACCTTGCTGGCTCAATGCTAGCGATACTAGTAGCGCTGAACTTTGAGAACATGATACTGGGCGGCCGTTGGACCCGGTCGGTGCGCCACTATCTAGCCGCCACCTGGCTGCTGGGCATGGTCGCCGCACTGATAATATGGGGCCTGCGCGGCGTAGAGTCGTTCACTGCGCTTTCTGCCGTAGCCTTCTGTAGCCTCAACGTTTGCAGCCGCCTTTTCCTAGCCTGGGCTAGCCAGGCCCGTCCTTCATCTTTCGGCCCTGGTCTGGCCGGCGCCTTAGTGCTAGTCAGTTGCCTACTGGGTGACTTGAGTATCGTTCTGATTGCGGCCCTGATGGCCTTCCCGTTGGTCGCATGGCGAGCACGGGGCCCCGAGGCACAGGCCGGTACCGGCCTACGCCAGGTGCTGGCCACCTCTACAGCTGAGTTTCGAGGCTACCTACCGCACACGCTAAGTGGCCTAGCTATCGGTTATCTAGACCGTTTTGTAGCCCTGGTCATCGTAGGCGGCGTGGAGGCAGAGAGCTATTTGCGCACGGTACAGATATGTTCGTGGGCGGCCTTCGTAGCTTACCCAGTAGTGTTTTACTCGCGTAGCCGTGTGCTGAAATCCGGGAAACTTGACGTGAGTAACGTTTCCAAATCGATTTTTCTGCTGGCGGCCGTGATCGCTGCCGCGGTGATGATGATCCTGCTGTTGTCTTGGCTTACCGACCGAATGTCATCAGTGTCGATTTTTGCATTAGTTTTGGTTTTTTTGGCCATTGTCTGTTCTCAAAGCTACCAGGTGGTGTCCTCGCTTAACTTTGTTAACAACCGGTTTAACACGGTCAACCGCATAACACTCTGTTCTGCTGCCGTGGTGGTGGCACTGGCCTTTACCTTAGTGCCAGTATGGAAGTCCTCGGAAGCCATGGCAACAGTGCTGCTATCCGGTTGGTTGGTGCAGCTAATCCTGACCATATCTGAGTTGCGGCGCAGCTAAGGCCAAAGCACGACCTTCATAACATGCGCGACTCTTGCTGACCTTCTTACCCCCAAACTATCTATGTGTGGAATTTCCGGATACCTCAGCCGCAACAACTACCGTAACAGCGAAGAAATGCGAGCTCTGTTGCAACGCATGGGTCGATCCATCATCGCGCGAGGCCCCGACGACGCCGGCGAATGGTGGGATTCCGATACCGGCGTCGGCTTGAGTCACCGCCGCCTATCGGTGCTGGATCTCTCGCCAGCCGGTCATCAGCCCATGGACTCCGTCGGTAAGCGCTACGTGTTGGTGTTCAACGGCGAGATCTACAACCACTTGGAATTGCGCCTGACACTTGAAAACGAAGGCCGCTCACCTGCTTGGCGTGGCCACTCCGATACCGAGACACTATTGGCCGGCTTTGCCGCCTGGGGTGTGGAAAAGACGGTGGGCCAAGCCGTGGGTATGTTTGCCTTTGCGCTGTGGGACCGGGACGAGCAAGTACTGACCCTTGGGCGCGACCGACTGGGAGAGAAGCCTCTCTTCTACGGTTGGCAGCGCGGCTGTTTCCTGTTCGGCTCGGAGTTAAAGGCACTGCGCGCGCACCCCGCCTTCGAAGGCGGTATCGACCGCGGGGCGCTAGCGCTGTATATGCGCCACAACTGCATTCCGGCGCCATACTCCATCCACCCTGGAGTCCAAAAACTGCCACCCGCCAGTTTGCTCCGGGTATCGTTGGCCAAACCCGAGCCGCAGATCAGCACCTATTGGTCAGCCTATTCGATAACGCAGCGAGTGGGCAGCTTCAAGGGCTCTGCCGAGGATGCGGTTCAGGCACTTGAAACTGTACTGAGCAAAGCTATCGGCCAGCAGATGGTGGCAGACGTACCCCTGGGCGCATTCCTATCCGGCGGAGTGGACTCCAGCACGGTGGTGGCTCTCATGCAGGCGCAATCCACTCGACCCGTAAAAACGTTTTCCATTGGATTCCACGAAGACGCATTTGATGAGGCGCAGTATGCCAAGGCCGTGGCACGCCACCTGGGTACCGTCCATGAAGAGCTTTACGTCACTGGCGCGCAGGCAATGGAGGTGATTCCTCAGCTGCCACAGTTGTATGACGAGCCCTTCGCAGATTCTTCGCAGATTCCTACCTTCTTGGTGGCGCAACTGGCGCGCCAGCACGTCACGGTGTCGCTTTCGGGCGATGCTGGCGATGAGCTGTTTTGCGGCTACAACCGCTATCTCATGGCTGAGCGCCTTTGGCGGAAAATCAAAATCATGCCCGGCCCGTTGCGGCATCTGCTTGCCCGCTGCCTGCTTGGCATGGCACCGGATACGTGGAATCACCTCTCCGCCTCAGTGATGGGACTGCTTCCCGCTCATCTGCGCCATACAAACGTGGGAGATAAGTTGCACAAATTGGCCGGCGTGCTGGAAATCGACAATTCTGCTTCGCTCTACCGCCGCTTGGTCTCGCATTGGTATGACCCTGCTGAAATTGTGCTGGGCAGTGCCGAACCCATCACGCTGCTGCAAACCACTGGGCCTGCCTTGGCGCACCTGAGCGAGATCGAGCGAATGATGGCGCTGGACCTTGTGACCTACCTTCCCGATGACAACCTGGTTAAGGTGGATCGTGCCGCCATGGGTAACTCGTTGGAATCGCGTGTGCCGATGCTGGACCACCGGGTGGTGGAATTCGCCTGGTCCCTGCCCCAGCACTATAAGTTACGCAAAGGCGTGACCAAGTGGGCCCTTCGCGAGGTGCTGTACCGCCATGTACCGCGCCAACTCATCGAGCGCCCAAAGATGGGTTTTGGAGTTCCTATCGAGCGCTGGCTACGCGGCCCACTGCGTGACTGGGCTGAGACTTTGCTGGCAGAGCCGCGTTTGCGCGCGGAGGGTTTCTTTGACCCGATACCAATACGCCAGAAGTGGGTTGAGCACCTTTCGGGCCAGCGCAATTGGCAGTACCACTTATGGGATGTGTTGATGTTTCAGGCATGGCTGGAGACAACTCGTGCCTAACAAGCGCATTGCCTATGTGGTGAACCATGTGGCGTTTTTCGTATCGCATCGTTTACCCTTGGCCATGGGCGCCAGAGAGAGCGATTTTGACGTTTGTCTGCTGACCGGACAAGCCGGTAGTCAGGAGATGGAGCACACAGCCGTCGTGCAATTGCAGGAGGCGGGCGTGCTGCATAAGAGGGCCATTTTCAGCAGCTCGGGCATGAACCCATTGTTCGAGTTGCTGGGCCTCTTGCAGCTGGTGTGGTTCATCTTGCGGTACAGGCCTGATGTGGTGCATTGCGCTTCGCCCAAGGGCGTTTTGTATGGCGGTATTGCTGCGCGGCTTTGTCGTGTGCCGGGGCTGGTCCTGGCCATTTCGGGCATGGGCTATGCCTACACATCTGGCGCAGGCTCTGGTGGTGTGCGTGCCTTGGTGCGGCGTGTGTATGGTGCGTTGGCGGGCTTTGCTTTTCACCACCCGAATGTGCAGGTGATTGTGCAAAACCAGGACGATTTCCAATCGGTAGTCGAAAAGGGCTTGGTGCCGCAGAATTGCGTGACTTTGATTCCGGGGTCGGGAGTGGATTTGTCTTTGTTCGATGGGTGCGGCCCTGCGAACAAGGTGCGCATGGTGTTGTTACCCGCTCGCATGCTCAAGGACAAGGGCGTTGAAGAGTTTGTTGCAGCCGCAAGGCGGCTCAAGGCAGATGCACCTGGCTGGCGTTTTGTGCTGGCAGGGGCTGAGGGTTACGACAACCCTACAGCCATTGGCATGGCGCAATTGCAAGCGTGGCAAGCTGAGGGCTGTATTGAATGGCTGGGGCATGTGGAAGACATGACGCCATTGTTTCGGGATGCGGCCATTGTATGTTTGCCTTCCTACCGCGAGGGGATGCCTAAGGCTTTGCTGGAAGCCGCTGCCGCAGGTTGCGCGGTGGTGACGACAGATGTGACTGGGTGCCGCGAGGCGGTAGATCCCGGTGTAACAGGCGATTTGGTTGCGGTGGGTGACAGCGATGCTTTGGCCAAAGCCTTGTTGTCCTTGGTCAAGGATGAGTCGCGTCGGCAAGCGTATGGTCTCAAAGGGCAGGCACGGGCGAGGGTGATGTTTTCGGTCGCGTCTGTGGTTAGCCAGACAGTACAGATTTACAAAGGACTATTAGTCAATGAATAACCCAAATAAGCATCTCATTTCTTGGTTACGCATAAGGCTCAGCCTGTGAGCCAGTTGGGGTAGCAAACTGGCATCGCTTGATTTCACAAGGAGATAGGCGATGCCGAAGAACAGAGTGCAATTTCAGCGAGGCATGAGTTTGAG
>Ga0233425_10011214_pt1 | contig 10551 bp, 7 predicted proteins | sample Watercolumn_Towu_2_FD_181712 | JGI IMG/M metagenome (GOLD analysis project Ga0233425, IMG submission 181712) | Freshwater microbial communities from Lake Towuti, South Sulawesi, Indonesia - Watercolumn_Towuti2014_140_MG | ecosystem: Environmental > Aquatic > Freshwater > Lake | place: Indonesia... | reverse complement strand
AAAGGTGACACCCCTTCACGTGCACCCCGAGAGTGACGAGGTCGTGTACGTGCTCGAGGGCGAGGTTCTCATCCACGCCAACGGCGAACCTCGGACCGTTGGGAAGGGTGGCGTCATCGTCAATCCACGCGGCGTGCCTCATGCCTTCGTCGTCACGTCCGAGCAGGCCCGCGTTCTTTCGATAATATCCCCCGCGGCAATGGCGGAGACGTTCTATCGAAAGGCGAGCACACCCGGGGAGTCCGGACCGGTCGACTTCACGAAGGTCGGCGCGGCCGCAAGGGAGACCGGCGCGACCGTGATCATCGGGCCACCGCCATTCGCGAAGCCGCAGGTCTAGGCGCCCAGTACGTGGACATGCTCGCGAGAGGCGAGAAGCTGCATCCCTGACCACCCACGTCGGTCGACCGCCGTCCGCGTGGGGAGCGAAGCGGTCGGTCGGTGACGGGAGCTGGAACGCCGAGCTCAGCGCTCAGGCGCCAGCAAGGAGCAGATCCAGTGACGGACGCGCTCGACTGCCGCCGGGTGGCCGTGAAGATCTGGCGCGTCCCGCGCGGACGGATCCCTTCAGGCACGACGATCGAGTACGCTGGCTCTTCGCCGAATGGCAGAAAGTGAACGATTGGATCGCCGCTCGCGCCAAGGGTGGCGTGGCGTGACGCTGCGGACGCTCTTCGTCCTGACCCTCTCGGCCTGCGCCCACGAGGTGGTTCCCCAACCCCGTTCACGGCCCACTCCGGCGCCCGCGCCGAAGCCGGTGGCACCCACACCGACCCAGGCCAACCCGGAGCCGCAGCCACCCCCGGAGCGCCCGTCCTGCATGCCTCGCGACCTTCGCCACGAGGGGCGAGTCGTCGCCGCCGAGCGCACCGCGGACGGCGCGCTCGCCTACTGCGTCCGCAAGGGGTTCGGTGAGGGCTCGCTGACTCGCTGCCTGCGCGTCGATCCGTCCACTCGATCCATCGCAGGGCACGAAGAGCTCTGGCCAGGCTTCCGGCTCGGCGAAATCGCCCCGCCGGAGAGCCCCGCCGGCGCGACCTACGCGAGCGCCGCGGGCACGCTGACCGTGTGCGCGCGCCCGGGCGACTGCTGGGAGCGGCGCTTTCGTCCACCGGCGAAGGACGCCTGGGACGAGGTGTACGGCGGAGTACCGGCCTACACCGTGCCGGGCACGCGCAGGGTCCTGGTGGCAGACGTCACGGAGGATCGCAAGCCGGCCACGCTGTGGATCCACGCCTACGACCTCGGAAAGCGAGCGCGCGTCGCTCAGTCGCGGGTCGTTCGGGAAGAGTACGGGCTCTCGCTGAGCGCGCTTGGCGCCCGAGTGTTGCTGGTGACGAGCGAGCGCGAAGGCTCGTCGAGCCACGCGTACGTCGTCGACCCCAGCTCGCTGGCGGTGACCCCGCTCGGCGTCGAGCTCGACCCGGCGCTACGCGGCGGGATGTTCGCACCCGCTCCGGCCAGCCTCGTGCTCGACGACGGGCGCGGGCTCGTCGCCGACGCCCGCGGTCGCGCGCTGCTGGTCTTCGATGGCGCGGGGAAGCAGATCCGCCGCGTCACGCTGAGCCACCCCGGGGACCTGGGCTTCGGCCCGAGCCGCGTGGCGCCCTTGGGCCGCGGACGGGTCGCCGTGATCCAATCGGCGCCCAACGCAGGGATCGTGGAGTGGGTGTCGCTCGACGATGGAACCGTGCTCGCCTCCATTCCTGTGGATTGCGCTCCGGCGGCACCCGAGTAGCGTGGCGCGAAGAGCACGCGGCGGCGGAGGCCGGGTCGAGTGCCGCCCGCGAACCCGCGAACCCCCGCGCGGCGGCCGGCAGTTGCGCGCGGCGCAGAACGCACCTCCGCTTTCGGCGAGGCCTGCGAGTGCCGCTCAAAACTCGAGCCGCACGCCGCGAAAGCGCGCGCTCGCCGGCTTGGCCCGCTTCGGCGCCAGCACGAACAGGTCGATGCCGACGGCGACGGCACCCAGCACCGCGACGCCGATCGATGCGTTGGTCAGGTTGCGGGCGCGGATGCCGTCGTCCTTTGCGCCTTGATTGCCGGTCTCGACCCAGTCGTCGTGATGCGACTTGGCCTGGCTGCCGAAGAGCGCGATGCCTGCTCCGCCCACCACCACGAGCCCTGCGCCCGTCCAGGTGAGCCAGCCGGGGCCGCCCCCCGAGGTCACGGGCGTGTCGCGCACGGGCTCCACGCTCACGGGTTTGTCCGCCGGCTCATCCCTCGGGGGAGGCGCGGCGCCCGCGCCCAGCTCGACGCGAATGCGTCGCGTCTCTTGCTTGGTGACGACCACGCTGCGCCGCTCGGCTTGGCTGCCGCTCTTGACCTCGACCTCGTGCCGCGTCGGGTCGAGGCGCACGCTGCAGGGCACGTTGCAGAGCTGCTCGCCGTCGATCAGCACGTCGGCGCCGGTGGGCGAGCCGTCCACGACCAAGGTGCCGAGCTCGAGGCGAGCCTTGGCCGCGAGGTCGGCCGCCCGAGCGCGCGCGTCCGCGTCGAGCTGGTCGCTCCTGGCGGCAGCCTCGTATTCGAGCAAGGCCTCGCGGTTCTTGCCGAGCTTCTCCATGCACACGGCGATGTTGAAGCGCACCGCGTCGTGACGGTGGAGCTCGAAGGCGCGGCGAAAGTGCGTGAGCGCTTGGGCGTAGTCTTTGCTCCCGAAGGCCTTTTGCCCTTCGCCGAACGCGGCCTTGGCCTGCGCGCGGGCATCGCCCTCCTGGGCTCGGGCCGCGGAAGCGAAGGCCAAGCAGAACGCGAACAAATATGGACCGAAGCGCTTCATCGTCAGTAGGGGTCGCTCAAGAGGGGTCCGCCCACGGGCTTCGGTTTGGCTCCCGCGGTCGGGGCTTTCTTGCCGGGTTTCGCGGAGGTCGGGCCAGCGCTCACGCTCAGAGCCGGCGTCGCGACCTCTGGAAACGCGAGCGCGATGCCGTCGTCGCTGGCCGAGAGCTTCCGCTCCAGCGTGCGCCCGTCGGCCGCGATCAGCTCGACCCTCGCGCTTTGGTCCTTGCCGAGCTCGAGCGCGAGCGGGCGCTCGTCGTGTCGCGTCCCGTCCACCAGCGCCAGTCGCAAGCCCTCGGGGACCTTGACGCTGATGCGCGCGCGCGCTGCGGCCGGTTCGGGCGACGGAGCGGGTGCCGACGACGACGACGCGGAGGTGGGCGACGGAGAGCGCAGCGCAAACCACCCGGCGCCTGCGGCCAGGACCACGACGGCGAGAGCGCCGATGGCAAAAGCTGGACGGCTGCGGCTCCGTGGCACCCCGGAGAGCGCCGTCAGCGAGCCGCCGCCCGTGCTCGGCCCGGGCTGGAGTGGTGGGGGAGGCAGGTCGCCCCGGGCGGCGGCAGCCAGCCGTTCGTCCTCGGCGCCGCGCTCGCCCGCGAACAGTCCGGTCATCACCTGTGCGATGTCTTGGCGGCGGTCGCCACCTTCGGCGCTCGCAGCGCGGTCGAGCACGGCGGCGAGCTCGGCGGCGCTGCTCATGCGCGCGGACGGATCGCGCTCCAGGCAGCGCGCCACGGCCTGCGAGACCGCCTCGGACACTCCGGGCGCGAGCGAGCGCAATGATGGGATCTCGCGCTCCAAGACGTTGAAGATGGTCTCGCGCTCGTCGTCTCCGCGGAACAGCCGGCGGCCCGAAAGCACCTCCCACGCCACGACGCCGAGGGCCCAGACGTCGGCTCGGTGATCGACCTCGTGCTTGCGAGTGAGCTGCTCGGGCGCCGCGTACGAGAGCTTGCCTCGGAACTCGTCGGTGGTGGTGTCGGCCAGGCGCCCGCGAGCCGCGGCGATGCCGAAGTCCACCACCTTGACCTCGCCCTCGTAGCCGATGTGGATGTTCTGCGGGCTCACGTCGCGGTGCACGATGCCGAGCGGAGTGCCGTCGGCAGCCCGCGTGGTGTGAGCCGCGGCCAGACCTTCGGCGGCCCGCGCCAGGATCCCGAGTCGGGTGCCCAGAGGCACGGGGGCATTGGCCAGCTTCGAGGCCCGGAGCAGCTGCGCCACGCTCCGGCCGCGCAAGAGCTCCATCAGGATCCACGGGATGCCCTCGTGCTCCCCGACGTCCAGGGTCTGCACCACGCAGGGGTGGTCGATGCGCGACGCGATGCGAGCCTCGTCCAGGAAGCGCTCGACGGCCTGCCGCTGGCTCGTCATCGTGGGCAAGAGCGTCTTCAGGGCCAGGATCTTGTCGAAGCCGCCGATGGACTTGCGGCGCACCGCGAACACCGCGGCCATCCCGCCTCGAGCCACCTCCACGATGACCTCGTAGCGATCGATCACGTCGCCCGGTGTCGGAAGGCCCGGTCCTGCCACGCGCCTCGCCGACTAGCGTGCCACGGCGCCCGCAGCGGCAGCAAACCCTTGCGCCAGGGACCGATGTAGGTGAGGCAGCCGCGCCGGTTATCCCTTATGCTTGGCGGATGCGCCGCACGACCACGGCGATTTTGACCGCAGCCCCTGTCTTCTGGGCGTGGTCTTGCACCTATTCGTTCGACGACAGCGAAGTGAAGGCCAAGCCCGGACCCGATGCCAGCGCGGGCGGAGGCTCGGGCGGCACCAGCACGACCGGCGGAGCCGGCGGAGCAGTGGCCGGCAGCGGTGGCGCGGCGGGCGGCGGCGGCGCGGCGGGCGGCACCGGCGCCACGGGCGCGACGGGCGGCACCGGCGCCACGGGTGGAACCGGCGCCACGGGTGGCACCGGCGCCATGGGTGGCACCGGCGCGACGGGTGGCACCGGCGCGACCGGAGGAACGGGCGGCGCGCCACCCTTGGATCAATCGGTCACCTATTTCGGAGACTTCGACACGGATGGGGCCCACCAGGTAGGACACACGAAGTGGCCCGGCCCCACGAAGCAGGTGCTGACCCCCAGCGGCCTCGGCACCAATGACGTGGACGACATCGCGTATTCGCCCGACGGCACCAAGCTCGCCATAGTGGGTCAATCAGGCGCTCAGACGGTTCTGAACCTGTATGCCGGAGACGGAAGCGGTAGTGCGCAGACGTTGCTCGCGGCGTCGCCAGCGTCGATCCAAATCATCCGCGTGGTCTTTTCTCCCGACGGCAAATGGCTGGCCTTCGCCGCGGATCTGGATCTCAACGACGCCTTCGGGGCCTACGTCTTGCCCGTCGCAGGAGGGACGCCACGCCGCCTGACGCCCTTGCCGACGAGCACCGCGCAGGGCATCGACCAGATCCTCTGGTCTCCTGACTCGAAGTACGTGGCCTTCATCGACGATTTCGTGGTGGACGGGGCGCACGCGCTCACCACGGTGGACGTGACCAACCCGAATTCCACTCCGGTGCCCATCGTCGCGGCCTCGGAGCTTCTCATCAACGAAGACGTGCATCCGGGCGCGCAGTTCGGTCCCGACGGCTTCATCTACTTCGTGAGCGACTGGGACCAGACCGACGTCGAGAAGTTGTACAAGGCGAAACCCGACGGAACCGGCAGGGTCGAAGTCGTCACGGGGCTCACCAACAACGCGAGCGCGGTCGAAGTCGGCGCGTTCAGGTTTTCGCCGGACGGCAAGCGGCTCGCGGTCTCGGCGGAGTCGCCCTTCAACGGCACCTTCGAGGTATGGGTGCTCACGCTCGACGGATCCGCGGTGCCGTCGAACCGTTCGAATTTCGCTCAAGCCGTCGCTTCGGTGGGTCCGCTCATGGGCGCGTCGCTTTGGTGGAGCCCCGACGGCAAATGGTTGGCGGCCATCGCCGACTATCCCGTCACCGCCGGCAGCCTGAACGACGCGTTCTGTGCGTTCGTCATGCCGGCCTCGGGGACGCCGGCGATGCGCCGGCTCTGGAACAACTCGTCGGTGGCCACCCATGACGTCTTCAAGCTCGCCTTCTCCAACGACAGCAAGCGGCTCTTCGCCTTCGGCACCATGACCAGCGACCTGACCTCGACGCTGTTCTCGACCACCGACTTCACGACTCAAGATCAGCCCATGGCCTCCGCCGAGGTCGAGCCGCTTCCCGCGAATGGCGACATCGACGGCTTCGCGATTCGGCCGTAAGTCACTTCACGCCACCTTGGCGCAGAGCCCTCGGTCGTAGCCGAGCAGAGCGCGCAAGCCCCACGGCAAGCAGCTGAGCCCGGCGGGTCGCGCTCACGGGCACGTGAACGTGACCTGCGCCGGCACCGCGTCGTCGCTACCGGCCACGCCTCTCCCGAGTTGGCCGCTCTCGTTCGCGCCCCAGCACCACAGCGTGTCGTCGCTCTTGATGGCGCAGGTGTGATTGGCGCCGGCGGTCACGGCTATGGCCGAGGTGAACACGGAGCTCAGGGCCGACTTGCCAAGTTGATAGTGGGCGTTGTCGCCCCAACAAATCACGCTTTGCCCTGGGTCCAGCACACAAGAGTGGCTCGTCCCGAGCGCGACCTTGGTGCCCTTCATGACGACAGTCGGTGACAAGACCATGCCTCCGACGAGCTTCGGATCGGACTGGCCACTGGAGTTCGACCCCCAGCAGTACACCAGCCCACCGGCGACTGCGCAGGTGTGTGCGCCGCCCGCATCGGCGTTGGTCGGAGGGACGCCGCCCCAGACCGCCTGCGTGCTCACCGCCTTGGGCTGATGGTTGATACCTCCGTCGCCGAGCTGGCCGTATTGGCCTGCTCCCCAGCACTGCATGCCACCGCCATCCAGACGACAGGTGTGGCCGATGCCTGCGACCAGCACCCCTCCAGGGAAAATCTGGCTGGCCGGTACCGGTGAAGTCGCACTCGGTCCACCCAGAATTCCGTCACCGACCTGGCCGTACAGCCGGCTGCCCCAGCAGTAGATCAAGCCACTTGCCGCAGCGCACGTGTGCTGAGCGCCGGCCGCGAGGGCTGTCGCGACCAACGGCTTGGAAGTCGGAACCGGCGTGGAAACGGTGGTGGGCGCCGTCGCCGCCCCGACTTGGCCGTCGTAGTTCGAGCCCCAGCAGAACACTTCCTTCCCGCCGACCGACGCACACGTGTGCGAGGCCCCGGATGCGACCAGGGTAGGCGCGCCCGGGAGCGATACCTTCGATGGCGTCGCCACTGACTTGGCGACCGAACCAATGCCGAGTTGCTGATTGGAGTTGGAGCCCCAGCAGTGAAGCGCGTCACCGCTCCCGCCCGCGGGGGCGATGATCGCACAGGTGTGAGCTGCCCCCGCGTCGACGCGCTTGACCACGCACTTCGGGGCGGATCCGCCCGTTCCACCCGAGCCCCCGCCGAACGAGCCAGCTCCACCCTGGCCCCCTGCGCCGCCCATCACTCCTCCTGCGCCGCCACTCCCGGAGCTGCCCCCCGCGCCCGCGCTCCCCCCCGCGCCCGCGCTCCCACCCGCGCCCGCGCTCCCACCCGCGCCTCCACCGCCCGCGCCCCCTGCGCTCCCATCCACCGCCGCGCTGCCGCCGCCGCCGGCGGCTCCGCCCGTGGCGCCTTCGGCGACGAACTCGATCGAATCCCAGTCTCGCGCACAGGCTGCGAACAGCCCCGTGACGAGCAACGCCCAGCGCCGACTGGCCAATCAGAACCGCCCCTTCAGCCAGAGGCCGCTCGGGCTTGCACTGGCGCTCATGGCACCCGGCTTTTCACTGCTTGGACCACCGATGACGAAGAGCGTCACGCCGACGGCACCGACGACACCCCCGGCGATCAAGAAGACTCGGCCCAGGTTCTCCTGTGAGCGACCGGAGTCCACCTCGCCCGACAAGCGCTGCGGGCAGCGATTACCGGAACACTCGGCCATGACGTCGTCGTAGTCCTTCCCCGCGTCCCAATACAGGTATCCGCCCACGCCTGCGGCAACCACGCCAACCAGCCCAGTGACGAGGCCGACCGTGCGCAACGCCCCAGAGCTCTCGCCAGGTTGGTCTGCGCGCGGCGCGGGCTTCGTCACGGGCTTGGCTGGGTCACCTGCCACCCACGGCATCGGCTCACCGCGTGGCGAGCCCCATGACAAGATCGGCGACGCGGAGACTTCGACCTTGATGCTGTCGCCTTCCTTGGTAACGACTTCCTTCATGAACACCATACCGTCGGACGTCGACGCGGAGATGGTGTGTGTGCCCAGATCCACGGGAATGGCGCTCCCCAACGCGCCCGCCGGCAAGGGCGACGAGTCGATGGACACCTTCCCGTCGCTGGGCGGGCTCTGCCAAACCACCACGACGGTGGGCACGCGCTTCTCGAGCTGAGCAACGCGCGCTTCGGCCAGGGCGGCGCGCTTGGTGTCGCGCGCTTTGCGCGCTTGCCCGGCGAGCATTCGGAAGTGACCGAGCGCCGCGGCCAGCTTGCCAGCCTTCTCCTCCGCCATGGCCAAGCCCTGCAATGTGCCGCGCGTGGGATCGATCTCGTAGCTCGCTTCGAACTTCGGGATCGCTTTCGAGAATTCTCCCGCCGAAGCCAACTTCACGGCTTCTCGGAACAAAGCGTCGGCAGCAGCAGCTTCTGCGCCGCCCGCCCACGCCGCGGTCGACGCCGACATCCCGATGGCGAGGGTGATGGCGGCGCAGGCTCCACTCCAAGCCCGCCGAGGTGACTCCACGCTCCAGAGGCTACCTGAGTTCTGACAGCGGGGCCACGTGTGCTCCGCTCCTACCCGGTCCGACTTCCTGTAGACTGGGCTGCTGCGATGGTCGCTCCCGAGCCCGCGCTCAAGCAAGTCGGCCGCTATGCGGTCGGCCAGAAGATCGCCGCAGGTGGCATGGCGTCGGTGCACCTGGGGCGCCTGCTCGGGCCTGTGGGTTTCTCTCGCACGGTGGCGATCAAATCCCTCCACGCTCGCTACGCCGGGGACCGACAGTTCGTCAAAATGCTGATCGACGAGGCGCGTCTCGCCGCGCGCATCCGGCACCCGAATGTGGCCTCCGTGGTGGACGTCGTTACGACCGGGCAGGAGTTCCTGCTCGTCATGGAGTACGTCCACGGCGAGTCCCTCGCCAAGCTCATGAAGCTCTCGGCATCGCCGGTTCCACCTCGTGTAGCAGTCGCCATTCTTGCTGGATCCCTGCACGGGCTCCACGCGGCGCACGAAGCCAAGACGGAGCACGGCGAGCGCCTCGACATCGTCCACCGCGACGTGAGCCCGCACAACATCCTGGTGGGTGTCGACGGCATGCCGCGGGTCGCCGACTTCGGCATCGCCAAGGCCGCGGTGCGTCTGCACCAAACCCAGGCCGGCGAGCTGAAGGGCAAGCTGGCCTACATGGCGCCCGAGCAAATCGACGGAGAGAGCGTCGATCGGCGCACGGATGTCTACGCCGCCGGTGTCGTGCTCTGGGAGACGCTGACGGGGCGGAGATTGTTCCAAACCGGCGATGCTCTCGAAACCGTGCGCCGCGTGATGGCGAACCAGGTCCCGCCGCCCAGCAGCCTCACCAACTCCGTGCCCCGCGGGATCGACGACGTAGTGTTGCGAGCGGTTGCTCGCGCGAAGGAGGCGCGCTTCACGAACGCGCGGGAGATGGCCATTCAGCTCGAGCGAGCGCTGCCGGCGGCCTCCGCCGCCGAGGTAGCTGAATGGGTAGAGTCGGTGGCCGCGGAGTCGTTGGAACAACGAGCGCGCGAGGTCGCGGGGCTCGAGCGAACGACTGCGCAGCAAGGGCGTGTGGAATCGCCGTTCGAGTCGGTGCCTGCCGATGCGCAGGACTTCGCGAAAACGCTCTTCGATCCCAACGCCGGTCCGCCGCCCGAAGCCGGCGACGCGTCGTACGAGGGCTCGGCCCCCATGGCCGCAGTGGTGACCGACGACGACGGCACGACGCAGATCCGGCCGAGCCATGGCGGGACGGACCTCTCGGCCGCTGCGCCCAGCCCGCTCGCCGCGCGCTCGCGCACGCCGCTCTGGGCTCTGTTCCTGCCGGCTGCGGTGCTGAGCGTGGGCGCGATGCTCGTGATAGCGCGCCCTTGGGCGTGGCGGAGCCCGGCCCCGCCTGTGCAGACCGCGTCGCCGGCACAGGGCGCGCGCGTGACGAGCACGGACCCTCCACCGATGGCAGCGACTGCGCCCTCGACCCAGCCGCCAGCGGGCTCCGCTCCGTCGACCGCGCCGAGCGCCGCTCCCTCGGCTTCCGCCTCAGCGCCGCTGCCTACCAAGAGGAAGCCAGCGAGCGGCGGCGCACGACCCGCGGCGCCTGCGGCACCGATGGACGAGTTCGGCGATCTGTCTCGGCAGTGACTTGGCCCCCGCGATCGGCGGCGCGCAGGCGCGGCGGCAGGCAGCGAGGCCGAGCTCGTCGAGCGCGAGCTGCAGGGGAACGGCGAGCTGGCACGCCTCCCGCCCCGTGCACTAGGCTCGGAGGCGTGGACGACGAGCCGAACCCTTCGGTCACCCAGAGCACGGAAGCGTCGCCGGCACGCGTGAAGCGCGAGCTCAAGATCGTCGCGCTCGTCCTGGTCGGTTCGGTCCCGCTCGCGGGGTTCCTCTATTACCAGCGGAGAGTGGACAGCGCCGAGGCCACGAAATGGCTTCACCAGCACTTCGAGGACGTGCGCAAGGACCCGGCGAAGCTGGCGAAAGCGACGGACGGAGCGGATCCGGAGAAGCTCGAGGCCTACCGCGCCGCCGC
>Ga0233425_10011213_pt1 | contig 10553 bp, 6 predicted proteins | sample Watercolumn_Towu_2_FD_181712 | JGI IMG/M metagenome (GOLD analysis project Ga0233425, IMG submission 181712) | Freshwater microbial communities from Lake Towuti, South Sulawesi, Indonesia - Watercolumn_Towuti2014_140_MG | ecosystem: Environmental > Aquatic > Freshwater > Lake | place: Indonesia... | reverse complement strand
GATGCTGAACCGATCACCCCGTCCTCGGGGGAGGGGGGCCGACTGTCCGCTGTCTCCTCACCGTGCCGTGCAGGTCGCCGGCGTGAGGCTCCAGCTCCTGCCGCGAGCGTTCAAGGATCAAACCTGCGGGGACAGCGCGCGCCGTTGTCAACGACACATCCGGGGGCTAGGCTTGCGGCGTGGCGAGACGAGGACCTGGCGGCAGTGCTCGAGCGGCGGCGTGCGGCGTGGTCCTGGGCGCCGTCCTCGCGGCTCCGTCTCCCGTCGTCGCCCAGGACGAAGAGCCGGCACCAGCCGGGGCGGCCGCCCAGCCGACGGCGGGGCCCGGGCTCCTCGCGCGGTTCGGCCGGGGGCGGCTCCTGGACCAGATCGCCACGGGCTCGATTGAAGAGCAGATCGCCGCGGCCCGTGAGCTCGGCCGCCAGCGCGACTCGAGCGCCGTCCCTCGTCTGATCGAGCTGCTCGAGCTGAGCGGCCCGGTGGGCGGTGCCGTGAACGAGGCCCTCATCGACGCCCTCGGAGAGATCGGTGATCGCCGGTCCGTGCCCTTGCTCCTGTCCATGCTCGACGGGGCCAGACCGCACCGGCCGGCCGTGATCAGGGCCCTCGGACGGATCGGCGACGAGCGGGCGCTCGACCCGATCGCCGAGCTGATCGGGGACCGGGAGGTCGCGGAAGAAGCCATCGTCGCGCTGGTCGGGCTCGGCCCGCGAGTGCTCCAGCGCGGCGTCGCCCTGCTCCGGGATCCAGGTACCGCCGGAGCGGCCTGTACCCTGCTGGCGAGGCTGGGCGATCGGCGCGCGACGTGGCCCATGGTCCAGGCCCTGGGGATGCCGCAGGCGCAGGTGCGGCGGCAGTGCGCCGCGGCCCTCGGCCAGCTCCGCGACACGCGGGCGCAGCGCGCCCTCCTCGATCTCCTGGGCGATCCCGATGTGACGGTCCGGCAGCAGTCCCTCGAGGCGCTGGTACGTGTGGCCGATGGGTCGAGCGGGCCCGTGCTCGCGCCGCTCGCATCGCTCGCGGAGTCCGAGACGCTCGTCGTCCCGGTGCTTCGTGGCCCCGCGGCCGTCGCCGCGGTGCCCGTGCTGGCGCGGCTGGCGTCGGAGGGCGACGCGGCCGTCCGGGACGAGGCCGTCGCCGCCCTCGGCCGGATCGGCGGCGTCGACGCCGCGCGAGCGCTCTCCGACCTCCTGTCCACGGATCGGGGGGCGATCGGGCTCCAGGTCGCCGACGCGCTCGCGCGCATCGGCCCGGAGCATGGGCTCGAGCCGCTGCTGCGTGCCGCCAGGGCGGGGGAGCCGCACCGGGTCGAGGCGCTCAGGGGGCTCGGCGAGATGTTCCGCCCGGTGTTCGCGGGCGGGCGGCGGGTGCCCGGCGAGGTCCGGTCGCTCGGTCGCGAGGCGCTCCGCGCGCGGCAGCCCGTCGAGGCCGCGGCCGGGGCGTACCTCGTCGGTGCGACCCGCGACACCGAGGCCCTCGGGGACCTCGTCCGGCTCCTGTCACGTCCCGAGCCCGGGCTTCGGGCTCAGGCGGCCGTGGCGCTGGGCTGGATGAGCTCCCGCCACGGCTGCGACGCGACACGGGCGGCGCTCGCCGACCCCGCGGAGGAGGTGCAGGCCGCGGCGGCCTGGGCCGCGGGCGAGCTCCGCTGTCGAGATGCCGGGCCGGAGCTCCTCGTGCTCCTCGAGCGCGGGTCCGATCGCGTCGCGGCCAACGCGGCCTGGGCCATCGGCGCCGTGGGTGAGCGCCGCGCCGCGTCCGCCCTGGCAAGGCGGCTGGAGGAAGGTGGGCCGGCACTCAGGGCGAACGTCGCGCTGGCCCTCGCCGATCTGGGCGACCCACGAGCGGCGCGGCTCATCAGGCGCCGCCTGAGGCAGGAGCAATCAGGGACCGTGCAGGTGGCGATGATCCATGCGCTCGGCAGACTCGGTGATCGCGAGAGCATCCCCTTCCTGCGCGAGATCGGGTCGTTGGCGGGCCTCCCCGGCCTCCAGGCTCGAGACGCGCTCGCCGCGCTCGAGCATGGCAGGCCGCTGATCCGGCCCGGAGGCAGCGAGACGTGCCGGCTCGAGCTCGTGGACGAGGGCGGAGCGCCCGCCGCGGGCGTCTGGTTCACACTCGCGCTGCCCGACCACCGGATGATGACCGGGACGACCGATCCGAGCGGCGAGGTGGTTGTCCCGGGGATGCCCGAGGGTCCCTGCGTCCTCGGCCTGGGCCGGAACCCGTGAGCCCACGTCCACGTCCACGGCAACGACCGAGACCACGTTCCCTGTGATGGAGTCGAATCCGCGAGTCCGTCTCACCGGAGGAAGGGGTTGTACCGCTTCTCGAGGCCGAGGTTGGTCCGCGGGCCGTGGCCGCAATAGACGTTCACGTCGTCGCCGAGCGGGAGCAGCTTGTCCTTGATGGACGCGATGATGGCGCCGTGGGAGCCGCCGGGCAGGTCAGTGCGGCCGATCGAGCCCTGGAACAACGTGTCCCCGGCCAGAAGAACGCGGTCCGCCTCGAAGAAGAAGCAGCACCCGCCGGGCGTGTGCCCCGGCGTGTGGATCACTCGTGCCGAGTGCGACCCGACCTCGATGGCGTCGCCCTCGGCCAGCCATCGATCGACCTCCGGCGTCGTGAGCTCCGCGTCGAGGCCGAACAGGGCGGCCTGCGACGAGAGGTGCGCGAGGACCAGCTCCTCGCCGCGGTGGATGGCGAACGGCGCCCCGGTCAGCCGCTTCACCTCGGCCACCGCTCCCGCGTGGTCGATGTGCGCGTGGGTGCAGACGATCTCCGTCACTTCGAGGCCGAGGAACCGCGGTGTTCCGGCGATGCGCGCGGGCTCGTCGCCGGGGTCCACGATCACCGCCTTCTTCGAGCTTTCGTCCCAGAGCACGAAGGCGTTCTCCACGAAGGGGCCGTTGGTGATGGTCTCGATCCTGAGCGTCATCGGGTCCTCCGCTCTCCTCCCCGCCCGGGGTCGAGCTTATAGCCCGTCCCGTAGGGCCTGACCAGTGGCGGAATGCGCCTGTCCGGCACGTGCGGGAGGGTGGTAGGCTCCGGATCGAGGGACAATGGCAACGGGCACCTCGATGTCGGTTCGGACCCTCGCGCACGCGCTTGGGGGAGCGGTATTTCTGGCCTCGCTGGCGCTCACCGGCTGCGCCGGCCGGAGCTCCGTGACACAGCCCGCGGCCGAGGTCGCGGTGCGCATCGTGCCTTTCCGCGTGGGCGACGGATCGGGCGACGACATCGTCATGGACCGGCACGGACGGCTGGAGCGCGCGCGGACCGGCGAGGCGCTGGGCATCCTTCGTCACGACGGCCGGTTCCTCGACGATGGCGGCGATCTCCGGTTCACGCTCCGGCCCGACGGGTCGATCGTCCGCGACGACGGAACGGCGCTGCCCGTGGCGCTCACGACCGAGGCGACCCTCCGGCACCGCGGAGCGGAGCTCGAGGTCCGCATCCGGGACGACGGCGCGGTCGTGGGCGTCGATTCCACTCTGCCCGGCGCGGTGAGCGAGGAGGTCTTCGCCCATGTGGAGGTCGAAGGCGACCTCGCGGCGGCCCGCAGGGCTGTCCTCTTCACTCTCGCGGTGGCTGATGAGCTGATGGGGGAGTGATGTCGGTCTGCTCCGCCAGCGGACGGCCGAAACGGTTGGGCAAGGTGATGAGCCGCGACCACCCGCGCTGCTGGCTCGCGTCCACGACGGCCCAGGGCTCGCCGTCGATCACCAGCGTCACGCGGTCCGCGTCCCAGCGGAGCTCGAGCATGCCGGCCGCCGGCGCCTCGTGCGGCCCGCGCTGGCTCGTCTGGACCTGGCTCAGGAGCGGGAGCACGCCTTCGTCGAGGCAGCGGAGGTCGAGCAGGGGCGGCGTCGGCATCACGTTGTACACCCAGACGGGCTCGCAGATCAGCGAGGCCTTGCCTGCGTCCCGCACGTGGAGATAGGCCGCGCGCCCGTCGCGCTCGAACCTGGCCTCGAGCTTCCCGTCCGGGGAGGTGCTCGTCTCGGACCGGACGTCCCCGGCCTCGCGCGTGGCCGCGGCGTCGAGGAGCTCTGCCGCCGCCGGGTCGAGCGCGCTCAGGGTCTCGACCTCGTTCATGACCTGGGTGTCCCGGATCAGGGACACGCCCGAGATCCGGTCGGACTCGAAGACGACCTGGGACCCTCTGACCAACGTTGGGTCGTTGAACGCGTCGTTGAGGAGCTTCGCCTCGACCCGCGATCCGTCCCAGGAGTCGATCGAGGCCCAGATGTGCTCGACCACGCTCGATGGCCCCAGCTCGAGGGCCACTCGGACCATGATGCGCGACTCGTTACCGCGCTCCCATGCCGCCTTGATGGCCGGGAGCCGCTCCTGCCAGACGCGCTGCTCGGCCTCGCATTCCTCCCGAGTCTTGGGCTCCATCTCGTAGATGCCCCGCAGGAGCTTGTCGACAGACCTGTAGTGCCCCGCGTCCTCCACGACGAGGGTCGAGCCCGAGTGGTCCTCGTCGAAGTCAGACTGCGAGAAGTGCTCGAGCTCTGGCCGCGCCTCGTGCGCCCAACGCAGGACGTAGGCGCCGTGCCGGTAGGGCCGCGCCTCGCCCGGCTTGACCTCCTGCCCCCGCGCGAGCTGCCCGGCCACGCGCATCAGGAGCGCGAGCCCCCGGTTGCTCACCTCCGGGTGGACGCCGAACGCCTCGAGGTCCGGGCAGAAGAACTTCGCCATCCCGTGGATGTGGAGCCAGGACTGCGACGCGTCTCCGCCCGGTGGGGCGAGGTAGTGGTAGGTGACGAAGCGCCGGACGTCCAGGGGGAATACGCCCCCCCCGAGCTCGACGGCGTCCGGACCGTCGAGCGCGCTGCGGGCGTGCGCGTCGTACACGCGGCCTGCGCCCGCGAGGCGCCCGGCGAGCCGGACGGCCTGCGCGACGGTGCCCGCGGGGTCGGGCCCGGCCGTGGCACCCACCCGGCACAGCGTCTTCATGGACGCGGCGCGGGGACCGTCGTACGCGTCGTCGAAATCGGGCGGCTGGAAATCTCCTGGCTCGAGGGCGAGGAGCCAGACCCCGAGCTGGAGCGGCGGGTCGTCGCGTTCCACGAGGACCATGTGCGAGCCCTCGTCGCGGCTCCGTGCCTCGCCGATCCGCCAGCCGTCCGGCCCGACGATCTCGCCGAGCCGCGATGCGAGCTCACCGACCTCGGTCGGCGTGACGACACTGTACAAGGTCAACCATGTCATGCTCGACGACCCGTCCCCATGATACCGATCGCGGTCCTGCGATTTCAATCTCCTTCCCCCTGGCGAAGCGCGCGCGGCGATGATAGAACACGACCTGCAGCCGGTTGAGCTGACGTACTTTCAGCCGTGAAGTTCAGCGATTTCTTGAAGCGCGATGCGGGGCCTGAATGGGGGGCCGCCCCGGCATCGACCGTGACGCGGGTCGAAAGGGAGCTGGCCTCGGGCAAGAGGCTCAGCCACCTCGTCGAGGAGCGCGCGCAGCTCTTCGACGGGCTCCCGGTCGAACACCTGCGCGAGCTCACGGAGTCGTACCGGCGGTACGAGGTCTGGAGGGCGAGGGCAGTGGAGGCCGGGCGGCGCCTCGAGCGCATCGAGCTCGAGGTCATCAGCCGGACCACCCGCCCGCACCAGCTCGCCCTCATCGAGAGGGCGCGGAAGCTCTGCGAGGCGGCGCGCGTCGAGGCGAGGGACCGTCCGGCGGTCGTGTCCGCCGCGCTCGAGCTGTGGGACGCGGCCAGGTCCGACGTGCGGCGCCGGGGCCGGGTCCGGTGCCGCGCCGCGCGTGCCGATCACCCGGCGCTCGACCAGTACGGCGACTACGTCGGCCGGACCGAGGACATCGATGCCTTGCGGCCGCATCGCTGGCTCGCGATGCGCCGCGGAGAGCGCGACGGGGCGCTGGAGCTCGAGGTCGACGCCTCGGACATCGGCCTTGTCGCCCTGGCCGCGGCGAGGCGCGAGCGCTTCGGCCTCGCGGCGCGGGACCGGACCGACGAGTCGCTGCTCCAGGAGCTCGTGCTCGACGACCTCCGGCACGCCGTCACGAGCGACCTCGACGTGTGGGCCCGGTCCGAGGCGCTCCGGTTCGCGTGCGACGCGTACGCCGGCCTCCTGCGGTGCCGGCCGCTGAAGGCTCCCCGCGTCGGGGCCGTCTACCTCGGCGCTCCGCACGAGCCGATCGGGGTGGCGGTGCTCGACCAGGACGGGCGGCTCGTCGAGGGGATCGAGCTGGACCCCGAGCGACAGGGGTGGCTGACCCAGGCCATGGACCTGCTCGGGGGCGCCGAGGTCCGGCACCTCGTGGTCCCCTCGGACACGCGCTCGTCGAAGCGGCTCTCGACCCTGGAGGAGCGGCTCGTCCCAGGCGTGAGCGTGACGTCCGTGCGTCCGGCGGCGCTCGCCGAGGGTCGCCACGCGCTTCGCGGCGCGGAACGCGAGCTGTCCCGCGCGGTCGCCTCGGCGCTGGTCCTGGGCCGCAGGGCCATGGATCCGCTCGGCTCGTGGGCCGCCATCGATCCGGTCAAGGCTGGTGTGGGCGAGTACCAGGCGGACATCGCAGAGGACGACCTGCGCGAGGCGCTGACCGCGACCCGCGCGCTCGTCCGCATGCGGTCCGCCGCGGCGCCGCCTCCGCCCGTGACGAGCGTCACCCCGGCGGCCAGGCCCCTCGGTCCCATCGTCAGGAGCGCGGCCGAGCTGAGGGCAGGGATGACCGTCACGGGCCAGGTCACCAACGTCACCGCCTTCGGCGCGTTCGTCGCGCTCAACCTCGAGTACGAGGGGATGATCCACGTCTCCGAGCTGAGCGACGGCTTCGTCCAGAACCCCACGGAGGTCGTCCAGATCGGCCAGCATGTCACGGCCAGGGTAGTGGCCGTGGACCCGCAGCGGCGGCGCATCTCGCTGTCGCTCAGGACTCAGACGGAGCGTGACCGCCGCACCCCGCTGCCGCGCCGCGGCCCCCAGCGCAGCCAGGCGCTCCGAGACCTCGAGAAGCTGTTCAAGAAGGGGTGAGGCTCACCCGATCGGGCCGTCGTCGCACTGCCAGCTCACCTCGAGGTCCTCGAGCACGGGGGACTCGGTGCCTCCGGCGCTGCGCAGGGTCACGGTGATCAGCAGGAACCGGCCGGTCGCGATCCCGGCCTCCTCGAAGGTCTCCTCGATGTCCACGGGCGGGGTCGCGGACGGGACCGTGGCGAGAACGACCGCCTCCGCGTCCTCGAGGTCGGCCTCGTCGTCCGCGGTCTGGCCCCTGAGCTCGATGGACGACGACGCTGGCGTGTCGACGGTCCAGATCAGGTTGCGCCACTCGGCGCGCACGTCGTCCGACGCGTCGGGGCATCGCTCGAAGACCGTGGTCCACGAGCCCTGCGACCAGATCCGGGCGCGCTGGAAGCCGGTGAAGTCGCTGTAGGTGTACGGGGCGTTGCCCACGGGGAAGAGGGAGACCTCCTCGGTCGCCGGGTCGAGCCGCGAGGCGTTGCTCGAGCCCTGGTTGACGGCCCAGATGTACCCCGTCGCGTCCACGGCGATGCCCACGGGGGTCGAGCCGCGCGTGGAGACGTTCCGCATGCCGCCGCCGTCCTCGGCGTCGAACCCGAAGAAGTACCCCGACACGTCCCAGCCGTGGGCCGCGACCCACACCACGTCGAACGGGTCCACCGCGATGCCGCGAGTCTGCACGCCAGACACGGGCATTGCCACCCGGAACCAGGTCCCGTCCTCAGGATCGTAGCGGCAGGCCGCGTCGCTTAACGTGGCGACCCACACGCGGTCGTGCGTGTCGGTGGCGATGCCGTAAGGTCCGTAGCAGTCCCCGCCGAGCACGACCGGGGGATCGACCTCGAGCGACTCCGAGTCGATCCGTTGGATGCGCTGGTCGGTCATCCCCGCGAAGCTCGAGATCCAGATCGAGCCCAGCGAGTCGAGCGCAGCGCCGTAAGGGGACACGTTGATTGTGACAGTGTCGATGACCGAGCCGTCGTCCGGATCGAGGCGGAGCATGCGCTGCTCGCTGTGAAGCCCCACCCACGGGTAGCCGGCGCCGGGATCGAGGCCGCCGAGATCGACGACCATCGCGCGCGGGACCGAGTTGCTGCCTCCGACCTCGGCCGTCCACAGGACGCACTCGTCCTCGCCGTATGCCATCGGGGTCGAGTCGTACGACGTGTCGATGCGGCCGTTGTGGTCGCGGTCGACGCAGTCCTCCTCGTTCGCGGCGATCTTGACCACCGCGCCCCGTCCGCCGAAGGCGCGGCACGCGATGTACGCGTCACCGATCCCGTCGACCGCGGTGCGCGATGGGCTGTTGTCCTGGCCCGGGAACCCGACGACGTAGCGCGCGACCTCCTCGCCGGTCTCGAGGTCCAGCTTGGTCACGGTGCCGACTCCTCCGCCGCCGCCGGGCCACGCATCGCCCGAGTTGGCGATCCACGCGAACCCCGCGTCCAACGAGTCGGAGCCGATGGCGACGCCCGGCCCGTCCGGGTTCGGCACGAGCCCTTCGGCGGTCTCGTCGTCCGCGGACGGGACGACTGGCCCCGAGGTCACGCAGTCGGGCGAGCAGGGCGGGCACGGCCCCTCGTGCTCCACCCCGGGCGCCCAGTCGGGGATGCCGTCGCCGTCGGAGTCGGTGTCGATCCAGTTGCCCAGTCCGTCGCCGTCACAGTCGCCGGTGCCCTCGGTCGCGTCGTCCAACCCGTCGCCGTCGCTGTCGAGGTCCCGGTAGTTCCCGAGCCCGTCGAGATCGATGTCGTCGTCGCCCTCCTGAACGTCCAGGATCTCGTCGTTGTCGCTGTCGGTGTCGTGGTAGTCGGAGATGCCGTCGGCGTCCGAGTCGGGAGGGTCCAACGGATCGGGGCCGAGCTCGACCGAGTCGGGGATCTGGTCCCCGTCGTCGTCGAGGTCGCGCCAATTCGGGATCCCGTTGCCGTCGCTGTCGTGGTCGTCCTCGTCGGCGTCGGGGATGCCGTTGTCGTCCGAGTCGAGGTCGAGGAAATCGGGCGTGCCGTCGTCGTCGGAATCGTAGGGGGGACGCGAGCAGTCGTCGCGGCCCGATTCCTCCTCGTCGGGGCGCCCGTCGCCGTCGCTGTCTGTGTCGAGACGGTTCGGTATGCCGTCGCCGTCGCGGTCACCGTCTCCTTCCATCTCGTCGGCGATGCCGTCGCCGTCCCAGTCCGTCAGGTGCAACTCGTTGCACGACTCGCTCCCGACCGGCGTCCCCGAGTCCTCGTCTGGCCCGACCGGCTCCGACGTGGGGCTGCACGAGGCCGCCAGAGCGAGCGCACAGCCCATCAATGAAATCTTCTGCAAGAAGAAAAACATTTCACGACTCCTACCGAGGATTCTACACCTTACTCGTCGCTCTCCCCGCGATAATCTGCCATCCCGAGGGAGCGCAGCGCCGCGGCCGTGGCGGCGGCCATCACGACCTTCAACGGGACCCCGCGCTCCCGCGCTACTGCGCGGCAGGCCTCGTACTCCGGGGCGACGTTGGCCGGGACGCCGTGACCGGTCGAGACCTTGACCGGGATCTCGCCGTGCGGCGTGGTCACCCGGATCACGCGGCGGTCCAGCTCCACTCGTCCCACCTCGTGGTAGCGCAGACCGATGGTCGTCGTCTCGGAGAGCAGCACCCGGGCCAGCCGATCCCGGTCCGCGATCCGCGCCAGGACGCCGACCTGCATGGCGGGCCGGCCCTTCTTCATGACGACGGGCGTCACCCAGGCGTCCAGCGCGCCCGTGTCGAGCGCGGCCTCCAGCGCGTGCGCCGCCACCTCCGCGGTCATGTCGTCGACGTTGGCCACGAGGACCACGCAGGTCCGTTCGTGCGCCTCGGTCACCGGATCACCGAGCACGAGCCGGAGGAGGCCTGGGCGCTCCGGCTGATCTCGCGTGCCCGCGCCCCACCCGGTCGCGCGGGGCCGCATCGCGGGCAGGGGGCCGAAGGCCGTGGCCTGCGTCCGGACGATCGCCGCCCCGGTCGGGGTCACGAGCTCCGCCTCCACCTCGGTCCCGACCACCGGGACGCCCTCGAGCAGGGCCAGCGTCGCCGGCGCGGGGAGCGGCAGGGTCCCGTGACGGCACCGGACGAAGCCCTTCCCCAGGGGCACGTGGGCGCAGTGGACCTCGGCGTCCAGCGCGTCGAGCCCCGCCGCCACGCCCACGATGTCCACGATCGAGTCCACGGCGCCGACCTCGTGGAAATGCACCGAGCCGGCCGGGACGCCGTGGACCCGGCCTTCGGCCGCCGCCAGGGCCTCGAACATGTCGCGGGCTCGCTTCCGGGCTCCGGGCGCGAGCTCCGCTGAGTCGATCAGAGCCAGGATCTCCGACAGCGATCGCTCGGGCTGCTCCGCCTCGTCCACCTCGACCGTGACCCGGAGGGCGGCGATGCCCGAGCGGAGCACCTCCTGCTGCACGAGATTGAAGCCGCGCAGCGGAAGGGCGTCCACCGCGGCGCGGATCGCGCGCGCCGCCTCGCCGTCGAGGTGCATGAGCGCGCCCAGCATCATGTCGCCCGCGATGCCGGAGAAGCAGTCGATGTACAGGAG